>Ga0214919_10006628_pt1 | contig 15847 bp, 14 predicted proteins | sample LL1503_MetaG_FD_177994 | JGI IMG/M metagenome (GOLD analysis project Ga0214919, IMG submission 177994) | Freshwater microbial communities from Lake Lanier, Atlanta, Georgia, United States - LL-1503 | ecosystem: Environmental > Aquatic > Freshwater > Lake | place: USA: Georgia | collected... | reverse complement strand
AAGGACCATTGGAGGTGCAACGGATCCATGACCAATGTCTTGAGCCAATGTACATAGGCAATATTTTGTACTGTCAAAACAGATAAATGAGCCTTCCAATCTTGTTCGGACAAGCCATAGAAAAGTTGACACTCCCTACATTTTTCCACAGTGTCTTCCAAATTCGAAATACCCAAGAGCTGTCGCTGACTGGATTTTTTCTTTTCTTCCATAAACACCGAAAGACGACGCTGGAGTGTCTGTATCTCTTCTTGGTTCTCTTCATGATGAATATCGATTTCGGTTTCTTGCAACATGAAATTTATGGAACGTTTCCATTCCACCGGATATTCTAACTGTTCTAAAGAACGAAGAAAATGAGTGGATTGGTACATGGAAGACCATGTAATGATACGATCGTTGGCTTGAGAAAAGGAAATGGTTTCCGATTCGATTTCTTGATAAAGTTGAGATAAGAACGTCTTGGCTTGAACTATCAGAGGTACGGAAGGGGGAACGGAAGAAGAAGCAACCGAAGAGGAAGTCGTGGAGGAAGTCGAAGCCCGATTCCGAAGTAATTTGTGAAGAGTCGATTTACGCATTCTTTTGTTCTTTTGTTCTTTTAGTCTTTTAGTCTTTTGTTCTTTTTTCTTTTGTTTTTTAATTTTTTTTTAAAAATCAAAAAATTTCAAAATTTCAAAATTTCAAAAAAGCAAAAAAGCAAAAATGAAAATAAATAATTTTGTGTCCAAAGAAAAACAGGAAAATTTTGAAAATAAATTAGTAAAAAAAAATCCGAGTGAGATTATTTGCAATATGAGAGAATGGTATTCATTTCTGTCCAAATTTATGATGAATGATGATAAAAGTAGTCGAGACCCGTCCCTACGTCCGACTCATCTTTCGATGATTTCCCCCAAGAAAAAAAGTTATTTGATTCCTCAAACCGAAATCGATGAAATGTTGGATATTTACTCAAAATACTATATGGATACACCCATGGGCATGTTGGAAATGTCAGGCGCTGTCATGCCCGTCGTCGCCGATATCGACTTTAAAAACGAAGTTTCTGCTTCTTCTTCATCAATTTTATCATCCACACAACAAGAAATTTTCCCCTTTGATTTCATCCTTCATGTAACCACTCTTTTCCGAGAAGTGTTGGCTGAAATTATCGAAATTCCTGTCGACGATTTACAATGCTTCATTCTTCAAAAAAATCCCTATCTCCAAGAAAAGAATGAAAAAACCTATTTGAAACACGGATTTCATCTTCACTTCCCCAAGGTGTTTCTGAGTAAATGGACGCAAGAAAAAGAATTATTGCCTCGTATCCGTTTAGAATACAAGAAACGAAATGAGTATCCCCACTTTTCCATTGACCACTTTTTAGATAAAGGATACTGTAAAGGTGCCGGTACGCCGTGGCTACTCTACGGTTCACGAAAAAGTGAATCCTTGGAACCCTATGTCGTTTCCCATCTAGTCTCCGGACAAGGTTTGGTCATGGAAGAAGGACAATGGGAACGTTTCTTTTTAGAAGAATCCTATGAAATTTATCGATGGAATGTAGAAACCGAGTCATTCGTCCCCATTGAATTGACCTTGGACAATTTATCTTTCTATCTTCCCCGCATTCTCAGTATTCAAACCCATCATCGGGAATCCTATCTCTACGAAATGCGAAAAGAAATTCAACCCCTGGAAACCGTCTTTCAACACCAAAAAAGTCAACAAGTCAACTCTCAGATTCAGCGTCAGCAAACTCAAAAACGTCTTTCTTCCGGTGTCTATGGTGGAGATGGTCGTCGTTCCGAAAAAGAAGAAGATGATGGTCTACCCGTCAATGAAGACATGGTGGATGATTTGATGGATTTATTGGACGTCTCCCGTTCCCATGATCGAAATGAATGGATGTATGTCGGCTGGGTCCTTTTCAATATTTTCAAAGGAAAAGTCAATGGATTCGAACGTTGGGTCAATTTTTCCAAACGGTCCGCCGAAATGTTCGACCAACGTGTCTGTGAATACGAATGGTCCAAAATGGTCCCCAAAAGTCTCAGCATGGGTTCCTTGAAATATTTGGCCAAAATCGATAATCCTGAAATGTACAACACCGTCATGGAACGCTATTCTCGTTTTCATATTGAAAAAGCCATGAAACTGAATGGTACTCATACCGATTTGGCCTTGGCCTTGTATGAAAAGTATGAATGTGAATATGTCTGTGCATCCATTCGTGATAAAATTTGGTATCGATTCCAAGAACCCGTTTGGGAAATCAATGAAGAAGGAGTGAATTTACGTTCCAAAATTTCTTCCGAAGTCGTCTTGAATTTTGAGAATATGGCCATGGAGTATATGCAATTGATGCTTCGTGCCGATGATAAAGATTCCTCTGATTATAAAAAGAAACGAGATGCCTGTTTAAAATTAATTCAAAGTTTGAAAAGTGCTCCCTATAAAAAAAATGTCATGACCGAAGCCATGGAAGTCTTTTTCCATCCCAAATTCACCTCGAAATTAGATTCGTCCCCCCATTTATTTGCATTCAAGAATGGAGTCATGGATTTGAAAACCTTTGAATTTCGAGCTGGACGACCCCAAGATTTTATTTCCATTCACGCACCCATTCGGTATCGTGATGATTTTACGGAATTTTCGGAAGAAGTCGTAGGTCTCCGTGATTTTCTTCAAAAGATTTTCCCGGATAAAGAAGTGCGAGATTACTTTCTCGATGTTTCCTCCGATATTTTCATGGGAGGCAATCGACGAAAACTCTTTCAAATTTGGTCCGGTATCGGAAACAATGGCAAGTCCGTTGTCGAAAAACTTTTTGAAGATATGTTGGGAAAATATGCCGTCAAACTTCCCACCTCCCTCATTGTCGGAAAACGAACCCAGTCCTCTCAAGCCTGTCCCGAACTCGTTCGTGCAGGACACGGCGTCCGCTTAGCCATGATTCAGGAACCCGGTTGTAAAGATATTATTAATATCGGTATTTTGAAAGAATTGAGTGGAAATGATAGTTTCTATGCCCGTGGTCTTTATAAAGAAGGTGTGGAAGTCAAACCCATGTTCAAATTAGTATTGATTTGTAATGACCCCCCCAAAATCCCCGGACACGATGAAGCGACTCGAAATCGTATTCGCATCATCCCCTTTGAATCCCGATTCGTCGATGCCGAATTGGCCCCCGAAGATCCATTGGAACAACTCCGACAAAAAGTGTTTCCGAAAGATAAAGATTTGCTGGAAAATATCGGCGGTCTCTACGCCGAAGCCTTTGCCTGGTTGCTTCTCAAACACTATCAAACCCTTCCCAAACATCGCACCGAACCCGAAAAAGTCAAAATGGCAACCGCCAAGTATATGGAAAAGAATGATGTGTACAAACAGTTTTGCGATGAAATGGTCGCTCCTTTTTCTCCCCCCTCCTCTTCACCTGACCAGGAAAAGCCAAAATTGTTCATGTCTCTCAATGAACTTTACTTGGTGTTCAAAGAATGGTACCGAGACAGTATTCCCAATGCCTCCATTCCCACCAAGAACGATTTGAAAGACCATTTCACCAAAGAATGGGGTGCACCCCTTCGCTCCTCCGAATCCAATGGAACTTTAGGCTGGCCCGATCGTCAACTCTTGGATTTCAGCAATCCCCCCAACACTTTTTAGAAACACTTTTTATAAAAAATTTTGCAAAAAGTACACTTAAAAGACTCGAAAAAATTTTGCAAAAAGTACACTTAAAAGACTCGAAAAAATTTTGCAAAAAGTACACTTGAAAGACTCGAAAAAATTTTGCAAAAAGTACACTTAAAAGACTCGAAAAATTTTGCAAAAAGTAGATTTGAATGACTATACACATACTTTACACTTTATTTTTGTCAAAAATAAAGTTTACAAGAATACAAGAATACAAGAATACACTGCGAGAACGATAATGTTTGATTTTGCAAACCTATTTTTAGTCTTTTAAATCTCCTTTTTGTACACTTTTTTCTAAAAAGTGTTTTTAGTATACTTTTTGTAAAATTTTTGAGTCTTAAGTCTCCTTTTTGTAAAATTTTTGAGTCTTAAGTCTCCTTTTTGTAAAATTTTTGAGTCTTAAGTCTCCTTTTTGTAAAATTTTTGAGTCTTAAGTCTCCTTTTTGTACACTTTTTTCTAAAAAGTGTGTATATATCCCAATCTTTTTTCTTGGTCTCGGATGATTTGAAATCCCTGGTCATGATAATATTCGTCTTTACGAATGAATATTCTTTTATCAGGAACATATTTATCCTCTCTTTCTTTTTTATACCAACGAGGATGAAAGAAAAGAATAGAAGGGGTTTGCTGGCGTGATAAATATTCTACGACTCGGTTCATTTCGAATTGGAACTTGGTACACAAATCTTCATATCGAAAGAAAATACAATGCCTCACTTTTTGAGGCAAGACATCTAATAAATACTCGGTCTTCTCTTTTCGTAATTCATATAAATTTTTAAAAAATTCCTTTGTCTTCCAATTCATATCTTCTTCTTTTATATTTCCGTCCTCATTTATACTATTTACTTGACTCGATAAAAAGGTAGAATTATCCTTGTTCATGTTTTGATGTAAATGATGGGGATTCTTTCTTAACGAATTCATCCATGAATATCCGTCTCGAACGATACAAAGAAATAAACAATCATGCGAATTTTCCAACTCACAATCTTCCTTATGCCCAAAAAAATGTTTGTACCCAAAATCCCATGTTAGTTCCGCATCAAAATTACACAAAATACTTTCCTCTAAAAAATTCGTCCCACTACACCTTTCTCCAAAAATGGTAAATCGTTTCAACATTATCCTATTTTAATGAATTGCTACTTATCTATCATTAGTAAAATATTAAAAATTCATAAAAAATTCATAAAAAATTCATAAAAAATTAATAAAAAATTCAAAAAGTATATTGGACTTTTGGACTTTAGTACTTTTGGACTTTAGTACTTTTGGACTTTCATAAATATAGATAGAGAGGAAAAAGGAAAAGAGAATAAAAATTAATGAATTACATTTTTATTCTTTTATATATATATATATACAAATAGAATGAAGATTGCCTTGTTGCTGACCGGTCAGTTGCGTACTTTTCACATGTGTAAGCATTTGGTCAAGAATGTGTTGTTGGATAAACATGATGTGGATGTCTTTCTTTCCATTGACATGACGAATCAATTTCAAACCGAGAATTTGAATACTTTATCCGACTCCTCGATAGAGGATGTCCAAGAAGCACTTGATTTTTATGACCCGGTCAATGTATTTATCAATACCGAATACGATTCGGAATTTTCAAAATTTGAATTTCCGCCATCTCTTCTTCAGCGCTTTCCCCTTCATTCTCTTCGATTACTTTACCAACAATATTTTATCGTTCACCAAGCCTATTTGTTATTGCAACAACATTTGTCTTCCCAACAAAATCCACCCCATTACTATGACATTATCCTCCGACTTCGATTCGACCAGTTCTTTTGGAATGACTCGGATCATCGTTATTTGTTGGCCGTAGAAAGAAATAAAGAAAATCAAATTCGGTACAATACCAACAATATCGAAATTCTTAAAGAAAAAAGTAAATTATCCAAACTCGAATTGGATAAACCGGTAGGAAAGAAAGTGTATGTATTAGGATTTGGTTGCCATTCTGGCTACTACCCCTTTGTGAATGACCAATTCTTTATCCATTCTCAAGAAACCTACCCCTTATTCCAAGATTTTTACGAGGAACTAATCGATATTATCATGGAAGCTCTCTCGTCCCCCCCCTTTCCAGATAAGGGTTGCTATTTCGAACATTTCTTTTACCGATTTCTTCAACGCCACCAACTCGAATACCATAAATCCATCATCAACGGCATGTTCATTCGTCAACAATATTCTTAAAAATTAATTAATTTTTGATTTAAGAAAAAGATGGAAGAAGAAAGATTTTTTTTTTCGAGAAAATAAAAAAAAAAATAAAAAAAAAATGTTTTCGCAAGTTAATAAAAAAGACAATTTATTCAATTTCTTTGATTCCAAATACAAAAAGAATTATAAAGAATGATCAGTATTAATGGTTCTGTTCGTACTTGTAAAGTCGAGACAGGGTATGCCGACAAGATTCAATCGGCTCGTTTCCAACAAACGGATCTGATGGTCTGTCCTAACTGGCAGGGAACAGATCTGACGGGACGTTTCGTGTCCCCCGACTCCTTCGTGACCAAGACGGCCGGATGTAATCTTCCCATGGATCGTGTCGCCGTCGAAAACTTTCTTCGTCCCGATTACATGACCTATATCAACTTGGATGCTTCGGGTTTCAAGGCCGATATGTATGGCGAGAGTTGCACCCAGGCCGCGACCAATATGGAATGCTATGAGGCCTATCTCCGTGATTACCAACTGGAACAGACTCGCAAGGTTACCGGAACTTTCGGTGGTGTCGCCAGTGGTGCCGATCTGACCATTCGTCGTGAATCTTTCCCCTATGAAAAGGCCATGCAACAGGAAGCGACCGTCGCCGAAGGTTTCCAAATGCCCCAAACCCTCCCCTATGTCGATGCCATGAATAAGCAAATCATGGGCGACAACAACTTGGCCGTCGCCAGTCATAATGGACGTGTCCAAAACTTTAACAACCAAACCTTTCGTGGCCAATCCATGAACGGATATGCCGGTATGAACGCTTAAAGAGTAAAAAAGTGAAAAAGTAAAAAAGTGAAAAAGAGTTTTTTTTTGCATCAAAAAAAAAGATTAAATTATTTAAAATTATTTAAAATTATTTTTAAAAAAAATATAATTCATAAAATAAGTAGAGAAAGAGAAAACATGAAACGTTGCCCCTCCTCTTTTTCTCTTCTCACGGAAGAATCTCTATTTGAATCTTCCCCCTCGGCTTCTGTGGAAAAGAAAGATGAAAATTCGAACTTATTACCGACCGCATCGTCCCCGACAACAACGACGTTGTCGTCTGTCGATTCTTCATCCGAGCAAAAGAATTCAACAAATCCAAAAAAACCACGTTGCCATCATTGTCATAAGAAAAGCATTCTTCAAATGCAATGTAGCTACTGCCATTTTCATTTCTGTGTTTCGGACCGTCTTCCCGAAGTTCATCAATGTGAAGCCATCAACCTTTGTCAAAAAAACGACTTGAAGCTTTCCAAGATTTCGTTTTCTAAATTCGAAAAAATTTAATTAAGTTTTTTTAATGTTGTACGATGTAGGGATACATATATTCTTCCTCTTCTATTTTAAGTGGGGACTGTGGGGGGTGGAGACTGACATGATAGGGATCGATTCCTGTTTCTAATAGATATTTACGACGTTGTTTTTGTCGGATTTTGAACTCGATAATGTCCTCTACATATTTTTTATCTCCACAATGAGACCATCGTCCCAACGGTCGTACCAAGGGTCTTATCAAGGGTTTTTCAATCTTTTCACTTACTTTGGACATGAAGGAAGAAAATGCTTTTTTGAAAAAAATAATCGAAAATGTCATGGTGGTCATTTTGGTCATGTTGGTTATGGTGAAAGAATGAAATATTGAGTTATTGAATTTTATACCATGATTCAAATCTTTAACAATCACTTTTTAGAAGATCTAATACTTTATTATCTATTTATTTTGATTGTCTTTTTCTTTTTGTTGTTCCTACACGAACCATTTTAGCTTCGGGATTAAATTCACCTGTTTCAGGATTAAAGTTTAGAATTGCATATACTCCTAAATTATCCCTGGCCCACTCATCATATTTATGCGCGGCTTCCTCTTGAGATTCATACCTTCCAATATACTTTCTATCTCCGTCTTTATTTCCTCTTGCCTCCCATTTACGTTTATCTTTGCTCCACGAGACTCCCTTGTATTTTGATGTCTTACAACCACTTCCTTCTGCAACACCACCACCACATTGTTGTTGCTGTTGCTTTTGTTGCTCCAATTCGTCTTGAAAATTTATCATCATCTTAGATAGAGGTGAAACACCTCCACCTCCACCTCCACCTCCACCACCTTGTGAAGGAGAATAGATACCACCACCATAAAGGGAATTTGGAGAAGATGGTAAATCAACGGGGAAGAATTGTCCTCCTTTTCCTTTATTTTGTCCTTGTTTTTGTTGTTGAAAAGGTGTTGATAACACAACTTGTTCTTTTCCTCTTTGTTCTTTTCTTTTTTGTTGTTGTTGTTGTGAGATTGGCTTCATTATAAGTGGATAGAGAATGATATATATTTTATTTATTTATATTTTAATAATTAATTATTAAAATTTTTAACTGGAGCCTTTTCTAAAATTCTGTCCGACCATGTACTATACACCCTGACCAGATACTTTTTGTGAACATTTCTCTACACTCTCACAAGATACTTTTTGTGAACATTTTTCCACACTCTCACAAGATACTTTTTGTGAACATTTCTCTACACCCCCACAAGAAACTTTTTGTGAACATTTCTCTACACCCCCAGATACTTTTTGTGAACATTTTTCTACACTCCCACAAGAAACTTTTTGTGAACATTTTTCCACACTCCCACAAGAAACTTTTTGTGAACTTTTTTCTAAAAAGTTCGTACGACGTTCGACGGGATACATATTTTCTTTTTTTTCCTTAAAGTCGACCTGATTGGTGAGAGAAGGAGGAAAGATATTCAAATGTTGAAAATGTCTATGGATCAAGACTTTTTTAATAAACATGGAAAGACCATAATTACAATCTTTCAAATCCATGGACACCATTTGTGCTTCGGTAAACCATTGCATACACTCAATTTCTCTCATATCGATGGTCGAGCGAATTCGCTGATGGATATAGTCCAAACTTGTTGGAAAGAGAAAATAAATATTGTTTTTGAACCGCAGTCGACGATGACTGGAAATATCACTCATCTCCAATTCGATACCCGTTTCTTCCCGCAATTCTCGCAAGGCCGTCCTTTCTTCACTTTCATTCTCTTCCATATGTCCTTTCGGAAATCCCCACTTTTTCGACTGACGACCCAACACCAATAAATACTTGAACTTATTCTCCTCCTCCGAATGACCATTTTTTATCATGACGATGACGCCACAACGTTTAATATTTGTCATACTTTTTATTCTCTTTTTATTCTCTTTTACTGGTTTTCAATAAACTGTTATACATTGATATTTTGTTTCTTTATATCGTTTCTTTCGCAAAGCAAAGGGTGGACAAGAGCGTGAATGAAATGGTTGGTGTGGAATTTAGTTTTATCCATTTTTCGGAGATATTTATGGGCTTGAAACAGTTTAGTTTGTTCTAATAGGGCCGGGACATCGTCCAAGGTATCAAAGTAAAGAGGATAGTCTTTGCCTAAATATTCCACGACCGCCTCTATTTTATTCACGATAATCGGCGTACTGCGTAATATACATTCTAAAATCGCATTATTGGCAGAGGCATCGAATAAATCAATAAAGACGATATTTTGGGAAAGATACTCATCATATTCTTTCACACTCGCATATTTAATGCCTCCCGTGAACGTAGACATCTTTTTTCGAATCTCCCGAGGAGAAATTTTGAAATGGACGATTTCTTTTTTAAGTAAGGACATGCACCGTTCCAAATTCCGAGTACCGGTTAACCACAACTTTTCAAATTCATTCGGAGGTTCCACTAACAAAATAGAGGTCATTTTTCTCAACTGTTGTCCGATTTGGATGAGTTTTTTATCATCATTCAAGATATACTTTTGAAAATTAAAGGGCAGATAATTTTCATTTTCAATCGGATGGAACATTGTATAAATAGGAATGTGTATACCACGTTTCTCAAATTCAGTTTGCAAATAGTTGGACAGATAATGGGAAAGAGAATAAAAAGCTCGACAATTTTTTAGACTATTCATAAAATTTTTGTTAAGAAAGATATTATTTACATTGACGATATCCCAAAAATCTGGTGTATGGGGTGTGCAATGGAAAATACCTACCCAGGGTCGTAAACAAACCTCTGTTCTTTCCCACAGAAAATAATTTTCAACGGAATCGTACAAGATGAGAGATGCTTTGCGATTGAAAAAATCCCGTTCCTTCATATATTGCATAATCGTTGTCCATCCTCCTCGATGTTCTCGTATGATATTTTCGTACTTGGGTCGAAATTGGATGACCACCGTTTGATAAAGATAGTCTTTCCATTTTGGATTCGATAACCAAAAATTATGACCTCCCAAGACATTGGGATAGAAATAAGATTCCGCCGAAAATCGGTTCGCGATAATCCGAGGAGCGACCCTTCCTATCTTATGTCGTATCATATTCAAAGTGAAAAATACATCTTCGGGTCCCACCTCCAAATCCGATCGTTCCATATATTCCAAGGTCGAAGAATTGAATTTCATCTCTTTCAAATTTTCTTTTTCCAAAACTTGAAGCATACACGTTCTCGTCCGTAAACTAAATCCACCATTTCCTACACCCAATTCATTATCATTACTATCTATTGGCCAACTGGCCCCAATATAATCCCATTCTAAGAAATCATTGATATTGTTTTTGAATATACACGTGTCTTCTTGGTACAATAAAATCTTTTCACTCGTAAATAAATCCCAAAAAGAAGAAGAAGTTAATAACAAATTATAAGAAGCCGGGTCGGCATTTTCGATAGGCAATTGGATAATTTTTATGTTCAAGTTTATTCTGACCACCATCTCTTGACAAAAACGGTAATTATGGCTACCACATACAATCGTATGAGACCAATCACTACCCGTTCGTAAAATCATATTTCGGAGTAAAAATTCTAAATGAGGGAATCGTCGGAATTCAATCAAGACTGTTTCTTTGGATAAATTTTCTCTAATTATCGGTAATTGCATACATCTCATGTACTCGAGATAACGAAAACAAAAATACCGATATTCCTCCTTGGGATGGAGCAGGATATTCTCCTTTGTCGTCTGATATATCTTGCAAAATTCATCAACACTCTTCCAATAACTACCCTCTTCTTCTTCCTCTTTATTCATCACACTACACAAAAAAGATGAAAGGAAAAGATAAAATAATAAAATATATATTTATTGTTAAGCTTATATTTTTTTTTTCATCGAAAATCGAAATTATTGTCTCTTCTTTGACAAAATTAATTTTGACAAAATTAATTATTTATGACATAAATAATTAATTATGAAATTTTTTTTATCCATGCTAAGAAATAGTAGGATTTCTTTTAAAAAGTATTTTAGATTTTAATCTTTTCTTAATTATATATGGCGATTATCTTTTATGCGTATTACGAGACGAAAGAAACGAGGTTCAATTTGGAATATTTTTTGGAGTTTGGAGGTATTGTGGATGCTCATTTTTACATTTTCATTATCAACGGCTTCACCGACATTGTCTTTCCGTCTTTAGCCAATCTTCGTGTTCTTTATCGTTCCAATCGTGGGTACGATTTCGGGGCTTATGCCGCCGGCATCCACTATGTCTCTGAAAAATTTCCCGATTTTGATAAAATCCAATTTTTTGTCTTTCTCAATGCCTCGGTCATTGGTCCCATAACCCACCAATCCAAAGGATGGGACTGGGTCGCCCATTTTCACTCCCTGTTTTTACTCGACCCCACCGTCCGCTTATACAGCACCAGCATCGTCTGTCTTTCTAAAGACGACAAAGGCGGTGCGGGTCCCAAAGTCGAAGGATTCTTTTGGTGCACCGACCGCCTGGGGTTGGACTTGCTACGCAAAGAAGAAACGATTTTCATCAACCATCCCTCCAAAGAAATGGCCATACTTCAAGGCGAATACGGATTGACCCATTGTCTTTTCCATAAACATGGTTTCAATATTGGTTGTATCTTAACCCGGTATCAAGGTATACAGTGGAGAGATAAAAAATACTGGCACTACAATAACAACCGACACCCCTCTCGACACAAAAGCTTTTACGGAGAATCCATGAATCCCTATGAAACCATCTTCCATAAATGGCACTGGCACGACTCCCCCCAACCCGTCCACAAAGACCTCATCGACCTCCACATTCAACGTCTCTTGAAGTTAAAGAAAACTATTCGAGTAGAAAAGAAGGAAAAAAAAGAAGAGGGTAGGTAGACAAGTATAGAAATATAGAAATATTTTTATTTTTTTATAAAATGAAAATTCAAAGCTTGAAAAAAATTTTTTTTTTTCATCTTTTATGATTTGATGGGTTCTTTTTATAATCATCTTCCGAAATATCCTTGAATATCGGGGACATCCGTTCGATGGTAGGCCAGATGGGAAGGACATTGGTGAATCCAATATTCTTGTTGTTGATGGGAAATATTATATTTTTGTTGAAAATCGATACCCCACAAACAAGGCAGGGGGCTTCCGATTTGCATGACAGAGAGATTGTACTTTTCGTACAAACGATGCACTAATAAATGACTGTATGCTCCACATGAAAGAAGAACTATATCCACTTGATGTTCTTGATGAATATTTACGATTTTGTTTTCAATGTGTTGCAGTGTTTCAAAAAAGTTTTGGTCTGGTCCGTCATTCATGAAACAAAAAGGCATTTTGACATAAAAAACCTCAAAATCTTTGGATAAATTCCAACTTTCCACCTTCCATAAATATTTATAATTTTTTTTTTCAATCTGTTGTTCGATTAATTCTACAAACGGAGAAAGAATAATGATTTTTTCATGTTTTTCCATAATCAACTTCCAAGGATAAGGATTGCACCAAGCCCCAATCATTTCTCCTCTTGGAATACCGAAATATTCATTGTTTACCAAAGTTAAACTTTTCGAAAGTAGTTGGTCTACGACGCATTGTTTTTTGAGTTCTACATGTTGAATACTATGAAATTCATTGTGCACCATAAAAAAAATACAGGAAGAATTATCAAAGGCATTCTTCAACTCTTCTATATATTGTCGATACGTTTTCGAATCATAAAACTGTTGACGAATTGGGTTCGATTCCTCCTCCAACATAAATGCACGACTTGTATCCACGACAATGGACTTATCATACAATCCAGCCGTTGAAAATAACCAATTTACATAATGTCTTTCAATACTTTGTATCCATTTTATTTCTTCTTCCGTCATTTCCTTTTCAAATCTTTCTAAAATCAAACGACATGTCAACACTGTTCCTTCCGAATAACCTACACGATGATATTTTAAAATACTCATAAAAATTTTGGAAATTTTGGAAACTTTCGAAACTTTCAATAAAGAATACTTAATTTTTCGGTGTTCCTATATAAAGTTAAAGAAAAAGAATTTTATAAAGAAAAATAAATTGGGAGAGATGCAGGCGATACCGAAATTTTTGCATTTGCTTCGACAGCATGATTTTGAGATTATGGCCTTTTTCAGTGATAATGAGTATTTACGAACGGCGGTCATTTATTCTTTACGCAGTGGAAGTGTCTTGGGAATTCGTTTAGATGAAGGTGTTTTTGATGTCCATCATTTGACACCGGATATCACTCATTATATTACACAAACTACGGAGACGACACCGTCGTCGACCATGGAATTATTCAAATGTTTTCATTCGACCTTGGAGAAATCGTTGGAAAAGATGAAAAAAGAAGGAGAGTCTTCGGCACCATGGGGAGACTGGGCCTATCATTTCTTTGATAAAGGCCATTTAGCCTACCAACCCTTTGGACAGAATTCGGAAATGGGTAATAATGAAAAATTTGTTCAAATTTTGGATTTCTTACCGACTTATACCGGTTTTATTCTTCTATTGACCTTTGAACAATTTTTGAAATCCAAGACAGTTTTACATACCACCGTCCCTCAAATCACTGCTTCTTTACAAGGACAAATAAAACGATTTGTAGAAAATACGTTTGACAAATGGCGAAAGGAATATGATTTTGTGGAAGAAATGAAAAGTTGTTCTTTTCTTGCATCCTCCCCTGAACATTTATCCACCACCTTTACAAGAAAACAAAAATTGTATACTCTCCTCCATCAAGTACATCAATTGATACGATCGATACAAAAGGAATTGTACCATTTTGAAGAAAATTCCGTCGAATGGACCTTCCAAGAAACCATGGACTTTGCCCGACGAAAAAGAGAATTGTATAAACACTTGGATAAATTACGCTTACTTTGTAAACACGCCGAAGAAATGTTATGGATTCTTCACATTCATTTAACCTCCACCATTGTACTCTTTCAAAGCATTCACCAAAAACTCGAAACCACCATCGACCAAGTAGAAAAGATGATGGATTTCAAAGGAACTTTTTAATTAAAAACTTTATAAACTTTATAAACTTTATTAATACCAACTAACATTATATCCCGTATCCACGGATAACTGAATGATTTTTTCCCATGGATAAGAGAGTGTTTTGGACTTTTCTCTTTTCTCCATTCCCATTCTCCACTCGGCGATTCGACTTAAATACGGTCTCAACGCTTCAAGAGTATCCATGACTTCTTCGCATTGCAAGGAGTCCCATTCTTCATTAAAAAAACTCAACACCAAATATTTTAATCCTAAATTGTCCGTTCCCTCTTGGTCGTCATCGTCGTCGTCTTTAAAAATTTTTCGAAATGAAACATAATCCACTTCCTCCTCCTCTGTTTTTTTCTTTATACATTGACCAAGACGACGAGCCATATTTTCATTATTCTCTTCTTCCAATCGCATGATTTCGGCTTGTATCCAATTCACATGGAGTTTCCTCAACAACGACACAGAACCCCATCTTTCCACCCGATTTTGACAATACATGTAAATTCCCATTGAACTTTTTAAAAAAAAGTTCGCAAAAAGTGTTCTTGTAGTAAATTGTGCAGTAAATGGTGCAATAAATGTTCGGAAAATCCTAAAATATTTTGTAAAAGATTTTGTAAGATTTTGTAAGATTTTGTAAAAGATTTTGTAAAAGATTTTGTAAAAGATTTTGTAAAAGATTTTGTAAAAGATTTTGTAAAAGATTTTGTAAAAGATTTTGTAAAAGATTTTGTAAAAAGAGATGGGAAAGAAAGAAAGACAAAAGTGGTTTAGACAAAAATGTTGAATTTACCTTTTCCAACAATAAAATATATATTTTTATCTATTATTTTCTATTAATTTCTATTATTTAATATTTGGGTCCTTTCTTAACTTTAGAAAGTTAAGAAAAAAAGTCAACAGTCTTGATTCAAGACCCCCGCCCAGCGGGGGTTTGTATTCTTCATCTACTCTAATATTTTTTTCATTTTTTTTTTAAAAGTTATACACCATTTACAGCACAATTACGGCACAATTTACTACACAATTTACTGCACAATTTACTGCACTAACACTTTTTGCGAACTTTTTGGGTTTTTTCCTTCGGAAAAAACTTAAAAAGTTCTGAGAGCCTCCGGGAATCAATTTTCCCTTCTCTAGTATGATGGGGTAGGTGGGGGATTGGTATTTTTCTTTATACTCAAAATATTTGGGAGAGTCCCGAGAAACCCATTTCTTTTGGGAAACAGGTAATAATTTGGCCATTTTCTGACTATACACACAGTTTTTCAATAGATAGGCAAAAATATCCGTCGAAACGGTCATCGTTGTTTTGTTTGTTGGTGGTATCATGGGTATAATTATTATTTTTTTAATTTTGCATTCTTTCTTGATTAAAAAGAAAATAAGGAAAATAAGAAAAATAAGAAAAATAAGGAAAAGGAGAAGGATGGCCGTTCTTTCTTTGGTCAAAATACTTTGGATTCTTTGGATACTTTTAATACTTTTAATACTTTTGATACTTTTTTTAATATTGATAATGTATCGAGAAAAGAAAGAGGAAAACGATTTTGTCATTCGATTTGTGGTGGCCAAATACAAAGAAAATGTACAATGGACCTGTCATTTGG
>Ga0214919_10006627_pt1 | contig 15848 bp, 9 predicted proteins | sample LL1503_MetaG_FD_177994 | JGI IMG/M metagenome (GOLD analysis project Ga0214919, IMG submission 177994) | Freshwater microbial communities from Lake Lanier, Atlanta, Georgia, United States - LL-1503 | ecosystem: Environmental > Aquatic > Freshwater > Lake | place: USA: Georgia | collected 2015-03-15 | reverse complement strand
AAACTAAAATTACTATTTTTTAGAAGTCAATGATTGAATTACTTCCGTTTCGGACAAGTCATAAGCAGATCCATCTTTTCTAAAAACATCATGAAACCATACCTTGGGTTCACTCCCATCAGCAATAGGTGTATCCCACTGATAGATGGTATTGCTCTTTCCAGCAACCAAACCCCAGTTGATGGCTCCAATATTGTATTTTTTGAAGATCGGTAAATGAGTTTGAAATTTACTTCCCTTTGTTCTTGCCATATACTCACTACAAATAACTGGACGACCAATTTTTAATTTCTGTAGAATATCTTTTTCGAGATTAGCTGCATCTGAATAATTATGAAAAGTAATGACATCCGAATTGTTAATTAAATATTCATCAATCACTTTGTTAGACCTCCAAGAAGCTCCCGTAATGGGTTGATTAGGTCGCACCGACCAAGCCCATTCAAATATTTTTTTTAATAATGGCAAAGAAGAAAGTCCATAACCGCTGTTACCAGGTTCATTGTACAAGTCCCACATCAATATGCGTTGATCATTTTTAAAACTGCTAAGAATGTCTTTGACATAGGTTTCTAAATATTTCCATTGGGTAGAATCATCGTGAGTAGATTTATTCGGACTTCTAACCCATCCGCTATTGTGAATACCTGGTTTAGGTGCAGGTTGCAAACCAATTGCTGCATCTGGATTCCAGCAATCGTCAAAAATAGTAAAGAGTATTTTTATTTTATTTTTCTTAGCAATCGATAACAACTGATCCATTCTTTTTTTAAACCCTTTAGGATCTGCTTTCCAAGCAAGGTCATGCAGATATACGCGCATCGTATTCATCCCAATAGCAGATGCCCAAGAAAGTTCACGATCAATTGTAATCGGATCAAATGTATCTGCCTGAAACATTTCAAGCTGATTGATGGCATTACTTGGTAAAAAATTGGCTCCTACCAACCAGCCTTGACCCTTATACCAATTAGCTGCTTTTTCTACAGACCATCGATTCGACTGTTGTGCTGTTAGATTTCCAAATAAGAAAAGTGATGTTAAAACTAGCAACGAAAAAATTATTTTCTTTATCATATCAGTCATTGATTTTTATATTTTTTATAGTGGTTGGAAGCCATACCTGCATTTCATTTTTACCACGGTTGGCCCAAGTATAATAAGGAATGGCAGTAATTTTTTTCTTTTCTGTTTGAATTGAACTTCCATCTGCACTCACCGTCATTACTGGCACCATAGCAGAAAGTGCTTTGATGGGTTCGTCTAAAATTATTTGATCCGATATTTCAAATTCTGTATTAGATGGTAAAATGAAATTCCATGCTTTGTTGTTATTATCAGCTCCTTCTACACAATAGACAATTGGACCTCGTTGAATGGCTACCCTATTGTTATTAAATTTTAGATCTGTCGAACTAACCAATCTATTTACCTGCATGGGTAAATCATAGGTTACTTGATCACCCTTTTTCCATTCCCTTTCAATAACAAGATACCCTGACTCTACCCTAGTTGTAAGTTCTTTTCCATTCACCTTTACTGTATAATTATTCGTTTTGAAATTTGAATAATCATATAAACCATTTGTATAAGTTTTACCCTGCACCCATCCTGGAATACGAAGGAATAAACCGAAAAAAGATTTCTTCATTGGATCAATTTGTAAATTGACTTTTCCATCCCAAGGATAATTAGTAGCCATTTTTACATCAACGCTTCCACTTGCAATAGACAGGTTGGTACTGCTTCCTACAAAAAGATTTACATAAATACTTCTATCTGTTGTAGCATAAATATAATTTCCTAAAGAAGCGACTAGTCTAGCAATATTAGAAGGGCAGCAAGCGGTACCAAACCATTCTTTTCTTTGATGTTGTCCTTTAGATGCAAGAGGATTACCATAAAAAAAACGATCTCCACTCAAACTCAATCCATCTAGTGCACCATTGTATAAGCTTCTTTCCAACACATCGATATAAGAAGAATTCATTGTGAGAGAATTCATTCGCTGATTCCAAAAAACCATACCCACACTGGCACAGGTTTCACAATAAGCTTGCTCATTAGGCAAATCAAAGTCTTTTGAAAACCCCTCGTTGCTTCCTGCAGAACCAATACCACCAGTGATGTACATATTGCGATACACCACATCTTCCCAAACTCTACGCATCGCTTTTAGATATCCTGTATCGCCTGTTTGTGTAGCTACATCGGCAGCTCCAGTATATAAATACATAGCGCGGACTGCATGGCCTGTAATTTCTTTTTGATCTTTCACCGGTACAGCATCCTGGGCATAGGCTGTATCTTTCCAATCAGTCCAGGTGTAGCCTTTTGCATTTCGATACCCCCGCTCACTTAATAACCAATCAGCAAGTTGCAAATATTTTTGGTTGCCTGTAACCTTAAAAAGCTTTACCAATGCAAGTTCTAATTCTTGATGTCCTGTAACCCAATGTCTTTTAGAAGGGCCAAATATTGAATCAAAATGATCAGCCCAACGAATGCATACGTCCAACAGTTTGCGTTTTCCTGTCGCATTATAATAAGCTACTCCCGCCTCAATCATATGGCCAGCATTGTAATCTTCATGCATGCTCATGTCTGAATAGCGGTCCTTTAAATTAGTAAGTGTATAGAATGTATTTAGGTATCCATCAGGCTGTTGAGCAGCAGCAATTTTATCAATCCACTCATCACATTTCTTTTCCATTTCGACGCTAGGATGTGTTTTAAGTGAATAGCCCATTGCTTCTAAGGCTTTAAAAACATCACTATCATCATAAAATATTCCTTCGTGCTTCTCTGCTTTTTTACGTGCAACCTTCTCAAAATTCCTAATTCGTCCAGTAGCTATTTCAGTCTGATAAATACAAGCAGCCAATGTTTTAGTAGCAACCTTGTCAATCTTAGGCTTCCAAAAATTGTCGGTAATATTTACCTGAGAAAAGCTAACCGGCTCAATCTTTTGAAAAATTGGTTGTGCAAATAAAAAATTAAAATAAAAACTAGCGAACAATATAAAAACAAATCTGATCATAGGATTTATTTGTACAAATTTGATTGAAAACATTGTTATAAATTAATTAACTGACAATAAGTAAGATTGCCCCTTTACAGAATTGAATGAAAGCACATAATCATTTCCTTTTTTATGTGATTTCAAATTCATTCCTTTCACCATCAAGGGGACAGCTGATTTTATAATACATTCCCCTCCATTTAAAGAGCGTATAGAGGCTGCTTCTAATTGATGATTTTTCCAGTTGATATTCACTTCAAATCCACCTCTTGCCTTCAAACCCTTTACAGCTCCTTCTTTCCAAACATTTGGCAAGGCTGGTAATAAATGAATTTCACCTAAATGACTTTGTACCAACATCTCAGCTATACCAGCAGTTGCAGCAAAATTTCCATCAATTTGAAAAGGAGGATGTGCATCAAAAAAATTAGTATAGGTACCTCCACCGCCAGCATAATTGGTTCCGCCCACTTCTGTCAAATGCATTAAATCTCTTATCAAACGATAGGCATGGTCTCCATCCAACAATCTCGCCCACCAATTAATCTTCCAAGCCTTACTCCATCCAGTACCATCATCGGTTCTTAACTCTAAGGACTTCTTTGCTGCTGCAAAATATGCTGGTGTTTGGACTGAAATTTCTCTTCCAGGATGTAAGCCAAACAAATGAGAAGTGTGCCGATGATGAGGTTCAGACTCTTCAAAATCCTTGTACCACTCTAATAGTTGTCCTTTGCTTCCAATTTTTAAAGGATACAATTGCTTTCTTTTTTCAATCAGTGAATTTCTAAAAGCTGAATCAATACCTAAGATATTAGAAGCTTCGATTAAGTTTCCATAAAGATCTCTTATGATTGACATATCCATCGTAGTAGCTACTGAGACTGCTTGCTTTTTACCTGAACTATCTATAAAAAAATTCTCTGGAGAAGTGGATGGAGCAGTTACTAAATAACCATTCTTATCTTTTACTAACCAATCAAAGGTAAACAAAGCAGCTTCTTTCATTACTGGCCAAGCTTTTTCGGCAAGAAATTTTTTGTCGCCTGTAAATGCATAATGCTCCCATAAATGTTGACACAACCAATTGCCACCCATATACCAGTTAGCCCATACTGGATCCCCTTTTCCTAAATCACCCACTGGATTAGAAGTAGCCCAAATCTCAGAGTTGTGATGAGCCACCCATCCCCTTGCATTGTAAAATTCTTTGGCTGTGCGTGCACCCGTAACCGATAGATCCTTAATAAAATTCAACAGTGGTTCATGCATTTCCGAAAGATTCGTCACCTCAGCAGGCCAATAATTCATTTGAGTATTGATATTAATTGTATAATTAGAACTCCAAGGTGCACGCAACTCTTTGTTCCAAATACCTTGTAGATTGGCTGGAGGCCCACCTGGCCTAGATGCAGAAATCAATAAGTAGCGACCAAATTGAAAATACAATATTTCAAAACTAGGGTCATAAGATCCCTTTGAAAAAGCTTTCAACCTATCATAAGTAGGAAGCGTCTTCTGCTTTACAAAAGAAGTATCACTGATAGCAAGACTTACCCGGTTAAAATATTTTTGATAATCACCAATATGAGATTGGCGAAGTAAAGCATATGTTTTTTTAGAAGCCTTCTCGATAGCCGATGCTGCAATTGCCTTTTCATTTTTTCCTTCCGAATCAGGACATTTATCAAAGCCATTGAAACTAGTTGCAGCAGAAATATAAACAATTACCTCAGTTGCATTGGTTACATGAATACCAAATGTATCTACAGCAACTTTACCATCATTTGAAATTGCTTTCATTCGGTATTGGTAACGCATACCATTGCAACCACTTGCGTCTTCATACACCACTGGCGACCTTCCTTGAAGATTATAATAAGTTGGATCTAAACGAGCAGGTGCTTTTCCACTTACCAATAGTTCATTGCTTCCACTTACAGATATCTCATACCGTAGCTGACTTCTAGAAGATAAATCGAAATTTAAACTACCCTTTTTATTAGCAGTTAAGCGCAACATCATAATATTATCGGGCGCATTGATAAAAATTTCTCGCTGATATTTCACTCCATTGATGGTAAAACTGGTGGTAGCAATTGCCTGTGAAATATCTAAATCTCGATAATAAGCAGTTGGTTGAGCGCCACCAAAATTTTGTTTAATAAAAATATTACCTAAAGGCAAATAGGATTCGGTATACAATCCCTGCATATTTTTCGTTAACTCATAAGCCTTAGAATAATTTTCTTCGGAAAGAAGGGCTGTCCTAATAGAAGATAAAAAAAATTGCGCTGTTGGGTTAATCGTTTTTTTCACAGGACCACCACTATACAAACTACTTTCATTTATCTGTATCAATTCTTCTTCTACTCCACCAAATACCATTGCACCGATATGTCCATTACCCAAAGGCAAAGCCTCTACCCATTCTTTTGCGGGATACTTATACCAGAGTTTTAAATCTGATTGAGCTGCCAATTTTGAAGAAAAACAGATTACAACCAATAGCATCCAATATTCTAATTTAATTTTCATATGGCTCGTTTATGAATTAGCAAATTTTTATTAAAGTCCTTTGAAAAAAACTTATTTATTTTTAAATTTTTGTTCTAATGTTTTAATAAAATAACCACCCACTACACTTCTTGCTTGAAATCCAACCATTAAGCCGGTTTTGGTTTGGTGCCAATCACTTACTGGTACTCTTGATTTGGTTTCTGTCACAAAACGGTAGATCGGATGCAAAATGGATTCAAAATCTTTTTGATTTTTTGCAAGGGTAGCAGTCCACAATACCCAATCTGATTTGGTATAGGTAGCCCTACTATCTAATGGCAACCCGAATTCGTTTTGCTTGCTAAGGTAATATTTCACTTCCTTGTCCATCACTTCTTTTGGAAAAAGATTCATTTTCAAAACCTTGTCCCAAACCAAATTATACTTTTGGCTCCAAGTCCCCTTTGCATCAAAGGTTAAAGAAAAATGATCTCCATCGTCAGCCATTGTTGTCCATTTGGCAACCATCTCTTTGGTTAATTTAGACATTTTTTCTGCAGTAGCTTTCTCACCTATTTGAGCAGCTAATTGCGCATAGCCACCCAATGCAACAATCGCTTTTACAGAAAGATTGGTATTTCTTGCCAGGTGACCAGCAAAATCATCTGTACACAATTGATTCGCTGGATCGAAACCTTCTTTACTTAAATAATCTGCCCAAATAGACAAGGTTGCCCAATGTTTTTTTGCATATTCCGCATTACCTTCTGCCTTAGCAATTGCTGCAGTAAGAATAATCATATTACCACACTCTTCTACAGGCATATCTTCACCATAAGTTTGACCATTGGCCAATGGATAAGTGCCTAAATCGTGCGCAGCAAAGGGTTTTTTCCATTTACCACTTTCACTATAATAAAAAATACCATTCAACATGCCTTTTAATAATTCAGGATTGTAAGCAAGAAATAAAGGTGCAGAAGGATAAGTAACATCGACGGTATTGATAGATCCGTTGGAAAAATTTTCTTTCGAGAGAAAAAGTATTTCTCCCTCTGGACTTACTACTAATTTATGAGCAGCAATACTTTGACGATACGCTAACTCACACAATTTTGCATACTCTTCGCCACCAGCCTTAACTGCATCACTGTGAATCAATAGATTGGTTTGCTCACATTTTTTTATCGTTGAAGAATAATCTTTTGCAGCATTTTCTAATTGTTGTTCAATATTATCAGTTTCTTTCTGATGCCACCAAGGACGAAGATTTTTTGTAAAATATTGAACAGAATATTGATCATCATATCCTACTAATAACAATTGTTGCTTTGCTATTTTGGCAACCTTTCCAAGATTTATTTTTGTACCAAGTAGTAAATGTTTTCCTTCGGTAATATCCTTATCGGATTTACCAAATACATTCGAAAGGTCATCGCCATTAGTGATTGATTGCTCAATGGATGGACTAGTAGGAACCGCAATGTACATATAGCCCCAATCAATCCTAAGGTCATCCCCTTTTTTCTCTAATATCGATTGAGCAATAGTTCCCGCCTTCAAAATAGAAAGCCCCTTGGCAATGTATTTATTTGCAGTAATGGGCTGCATAGAGGTATTAGCAGCAATGTCCGTAGAAGCTCCTACATATAATTGCACCTCATGCAATGCGCCGTCATTCGAATTTATTATAGAATTGATATAGGATACTGGACGAGATAACAAATTAAGGTCACTTAAAATCAATGGTGAAGTGAAAGTGAGTGACAAATCAACTTTTCCACAGGTAAACTGATAAGCAGTTTGTGTAGCATTTACTGTAACCTTCTTTTGAACAGCAGTCAATATATTTTTTTGCGGATTCTCTTTCGGTTGATATACTATTCCTGCATCTAACCATGAGCCACCTCTACTGTTTTTAACATGAACTGCTAAAATATTCTCCCCCTTCTTGATTTTATTTTTCACTTCCTCTTTTATTGGAATAAAAATAAACTTATGGGTATACCCTTTTACTGAATAAAGTGATTCTCCATTTAGAAAAACTTCTACATCATCATCATGCTGCAACTTTAAAAAAAGATTGTTCAAATCTAGGTTGTCGATAATAATTTTTCTTCTAACCCAAATATCCCTAGAAAGCCATTTGGTTTTTGAAGCTACTTTGTCATTACCAAAAGGCGCTGTTCCAATTTTCCAATTGGCATCATTGAAAGAAGGATTCATCCAGCCATCACCAGGATTGGTTTCTGTATAAGCTGCCTGATAATCCATTTCATCTGATGCAGGAATGAGCGTTTTGTATACCGCTTCAGTATTCCCCAAAAAGCGATAAACTACACCATCTACTTTCAACAAGCCTATCAGAGAGTGATTGGAACCTGTCCAATGCTTGGTGGTGGAGGCAGTCAGCGAATCAGTAGTTGACCAAATACTAAAATAAGGATCATGGGTAATGAGCGGATAAGCTGGAGCTTTGATACTTTGAGCAAAACAAATGGTTGTTAAAAAAAATGCAACAGATACTAAAAAAAGTTTTTTCATGATTTTATTATTGAACGTAAGATTTTGGTTGTTTACTAAATATTTTTTTATAAGACTCTGATCTAATTTATTATCGAAATTATAATTTTTGACTCCCTATCAATAGATCCAATTAAGTTTACCCGGTCATTTCTTCAATATTGTAGACCAGAATTTTCAATACTAGGAATGGACTTCCGAAAAATCAAGATAAGACCATCACCAATAAAAAGAAAATCAAAAATTGATTTTATAAAAGTGAATTTTTAAAACCAATCTATTTTTAATTGTATAAAAAATAGCCTATAAAATTTCTTGAAATTTAGCAAAACAATCGAAGAAGTTTCATTATCGAAAGTATCGATTAGGCCTCAAATTAAAAAATTTATTAACCAAGGTTAAATTTCGGCTTACTAACAAAATTCAACTCATTTTTATACATGCTAAAACGGTAAACTATATAAAAACTCATTTATATAAAAAACCAAAGACCCCTGCAATTACAGGGGTCTTTGAAAATAAGAACTTTTACATTTAACCTTTAACTAGATCAAAAGCATTTTGAATGTCATCTTTTATATCCTCGATGTGTTCAATTCCCAATGATATCCTGAGTAATCCAGGTTCTACACCAGCAGAAATTTGCTCTGCCTCACTTAACTGTTCGTGGGTAGTAGTAGCAGGATGAATGATCAGTGTTTTGGCATCGCCTACATTGGCTAAATGACTAATTAGATTTAATTCATTTACAAAATTATCAGCTACTTTTTTTCCGCCTTTTATTTTAAAAGACAATACGCCACCGAAACCGCGCTTTAAATATTTTTTAGCGAGGGTATTGTATTTACTAGATTCTAATCCAGGATAATTTACATACTCTACTTGAGGATGAGCCTCTAGCCATTTAGCAAGGGCAAGTGCATTTTCAACAGTACGATCTACCCTCAATGACAAGGTTTCAACACCTTGTAAAAACAAGAATGAGTTAAAAGGACTCAATGCTGGACCCCAAGTACGAAGACCACTTACTCTTAGTCTAATGATATAGGCGATGTTTCCAAATGGACTACCTGCACCAAAAATTTCCCAGAATTTCATACCATGGTATCCCTCATCTGGCTCTGTAAACTGAGGGAATTTACCATTTCCCCAATTAAAGTTTCCACCATCAACTACCACTCCACCGATACTATTTCCATGTCCACCAATCCATTTTGTAGCAGCCTCTACCACTACATTTGCACCATAATCAAATGGTCTAAATAAATAACCGCCTGCACCAAAAGTATTGTCTACTACTAGTGGAATATCGTGTGCTTTTGCAACAGCTGCAATCGCTTCAAAATCAGGAATACTAAAACCAGGATTACCGATGGTTTCTAAATAAATAGCTTTCGTTTTATCATCAATTTTAGAAGCGATGCTTTCAGGATTGTCACCATCAGCGAAGCGAACCTCTACACCAATGCGTTTAAAAGAGACTTTAAATTGATTGTAGGTTCCTCCATATAAAAAAGAGGAAGATACAAAGTTGTCACCTGGTAATAATAAATTGTGCAAAGCTAAAAACTGAGCACTCATTCCAGAACCAGTTGCAACAGCAGCTACTCCACCTTCCAATGCAGCAATTCTTTTTTCAAAGACATCTGTTGTTGGATTCATAATACGGGTATAAATATTTCCAAACTCTTTTAAACCAAATAAATTGGCAGCGTGTTCAGAACTATCAAAAACAAAGGAAGTAGTTTGATAAATAGGCACCTGACTTGCATGCGTAGTTGCTTCGGGATCATATCCTGCATGAATCTGCAGGGTATCAAAATGTAAAGGCTTTGTAGACATAACGTTATTTTTTTAGAGTTTTTTTAATACTCTATAAAAATAGTATACTTTTCCCAATTAGCAGTAATGAAGACAAAAAAACTGACAATTAATTATTAAAATAATTTAAAAAGTAGCAATAATATTAAAAGAAATCAACATTTGTTTAAGAAAAAAACGCTGTAAACAATTGATCTTAGTCTTTCGCTTTAGCCATTTCTAAGGCAGTGGTGGTTATAAAATATTTAGCGATGGTATTGGGTACTTCCCAGTTAGGTAAGGAATGGTTTAAAAGATAATCACTAAAAACCTTGAAGGTAATGTCTCGCTTTAATTCTAATTCGGCTGGTATATTAACTTGAACAAACTTACCTTCTTGTGACCAAGAAATACCAGGGAAATCCTTTTGAAGCAGAGTAAAGGATTTATCTAGCTGTTCTTTGAAATTTTTATCGCTGACATTGGTTCTCTTTTCAATGCAAAGCCTAGGTTTACTGCGACCAAAAGCTTGATCAATAAATACAATAGATCGATTTCCTTCAGCATAGGCAGTGCGAATGTCATTTCCACCTTTCGGAGTTGCTGGACGCCATTCTACATTCACTTCAGTATAAACGTCTTTTACTGTAAAAATAATTTTACCATTCGCTGAAACAGAAAGAACGGAATCTTTAACATAAGTAGACAATGATAACGGAATTTCTGGAAGAGAAGTAGCTGCAGAAAATTCAGACTTTGAAAGTTTTACACTGCTATGATCAGCGTCTAACACTTTGATGTCTTTGGTATAGTCAATTGCTTGTTCAGGAAATAATTTCCAAAATGCAAGATCGATTAAATGGGTGGTAACATCCACTACTCCTTCTCCTTGCTGCAGCACATCGAAATACCATGCAGGTCGAGTTCCCTTTCCTCCTCTGTAAAAATGATGAACACTTGATTCTAAAATAGCCGGATGATTTTTAGTTCCCTTCGTCTGCTTTCCAAAAAGCATAGAGTCCTGCATCAACGCTCTTTGTACTCTATTGATGAGGCTATATCTTTCGGTCATCATATCAAATAATAAAACGCCTTTTTGATCTGCTAATTCATAGGTTTTTTTTAAACGCTCAAAGCCTGCTTTATTAATAACGATTGGTTTGTCTGCAAACACATTCATTCCTGCATTGATTGAACTTTCTATGTAGTCAATTTTTAATCGGTTGTTACCAGATAATACTACCACATTTCCTTTCTTATCAGTCACCATTTTTTCAAGATAATCTGGACCAGCATAAACCTGCTCATTCCAGTTCGTTGGATCTTGTGCTCGACTATTCATAGATTTGATCTGATTGAGATAAGGCTCTATTGTATTTTTATCAGGAGTATAGACGAAGACAGTACTATCCAAAAAATCCAATCGGTCATTTTGAGCAGCAGCAGCATGGCTATGGGTTGGATCTAATTGTATCATTTGAATCGCTTTAGCCTTTTCGATACGATTGCTATTTTTCTTTAATCCGCAAGCGTATAAAGAAGAAAATGTAAAGAGTAAAATGATTTGCCTCGCTGTCATTTGAATGATGCAATTTTAAATTTTGAAAAATAATTTTTTCCTGTACAATAATAAGCCAACTATAAAACATGAAACTACTGAGCAGAGTGACCAGATCAGTGAGGAATTTAACTCAGTCATGCCAAGATTGATTAAGCCCAAATAAACAAAATCATGAAAACCCGTATGTTTATAAATCGTTTCAAACAGATCTGCACTAATATATATCACAATGGCATTAGACCCGAATATAACACCAATTTTAGACAATAAATTGTTTTTATACCCTTTCAAGTCTATTAAAAATAAAGAAAGAGAAAATATAATTACCGCCCAACCTGAAGTAATTAGCACAAAGGAGCTAGTCCATATTTTTTTATTGATCGGAAAAAACCAGCCCCAGATATACCCAACTAAAATACATCCAACACCTGCTACAAAAAGCCAGCTGACGGTATGTTCAGAAGTTTTTTGTTCAACAATCAATCTGCCGGCCAACATGCCCAATATGCCCGATGCAATAGCAGGCAATGAACTATAAAATCCTTCAGCATTCCAGCCATGATCACCAATTGTATTAATAGGAAACAACAATGAATCAATCCATGCTGCAAGATTTACTCCTGGCTCCAATGTCCCTGCCAAAAAAGCATCGGTAGAAACAAAAGACATGGTAAGCCAATAGCCTACTAATATTACCAACACGATATAGATCTGTGTTCTCCATGAAGTAAATATAAAAAGCAGCGCGCTTACTACAAATACTTCTGCAATACGTTGCAATACACCAAAAAGATCAATTTTAGTAAAATCAAAGTTGGGTAAATAATGTAAGAAAAATCCAATGGTATAAATTTTAAGTCCTCTAATTAAAATTTTCTTTACCATCTCCTTTCTTGATTTCGATGCAGTCAGTTGCTTCGAATAAGAAAGCGCAATAGAAACTCCTACGATAAAAATAAAAAAAGGAAAAATGAAATCCGTTGGAGTCAACCCATTCCAATTGGAATGAACCAAAGGCGCATACATATATTTCCATGATCCAGGATAATTCACCAAGATCATCATAGCAATGATGAGGCCTCTAAATACGTCCACCGAAATTAATCTATCTACCTTCATTTATTTTCTTGCTTCAAATCTTTTCATAATCTCTTTCCAATCGGTGATAATGATTCCCTCGTCCTTTAAAAATTTTATAACCTCTGGATCTGCAAATAAATCAGCTTCCCATCCACGTTGTTGCCAGCTACCTGTGATAGATTTTAAATTTTCATTTGGTACAGAAGGATGAAAAATAATTTCTGTCAATCCATTATTTAATGATTTCACCAAAGTAAAAAAGTTTTTTCTCTTTATCTCGTAAGTAGCACCAGGACCAACACTAGTGAAATTATCAAGTTGAGGTAATTTATAATTGCGAACCGTATTGATTACTTCTTCAGTGATTGGGTATCCTTGTTTTTTGAAATCAGCAGCAACCAAAGGATTGGTAACATCTATAATATTTCCAGGGATATGGTATTCTTGAGCAACTTTTAAAAACACTTTTACATATTCAGGTGATCCATAAAGAGTACCCATATGTGTATCAATATGAGTAGGTCGATGACCTAGTGCAATAGATTTTTCAATCTGTGCACGAATTTCAGTCTCTACCTCTTTGGCAGATGCATGCATCACTACACCGGGTACTTCATGCCACAATTTTCCATCAGGATCAATTAGGCCAGGCACTTTTTTAGGATCCGTAATAGGTCCCCAGCGATGATTCTTCCATTCACTGGTAAGGGTGAGATGTAGGCCGATATCAGCTTTAGGATGTTTATTTGACCACAGAATAACTTCTTCTGCATTGGGACAAGGCATCATCACTGCAGCAGAATTTAAAAAACCCTTCTCAATATAATTGTAAGTAGCAGTATTTGCTTCTGGACACATTCCTACATCATCAATATGCAATAACAAAACTTTTTTATCCGAAGGGAATCCTAATTTCTCTGCCCAACTCTGCTTTTTATCAGTCGGTTTGGGAGTCGCTGCAGATTTACCTTTATCGAAGATTGAAAGGTTCTTAGCAAAAACTTTTGAAGGAGATACAAAAAAGACAACCAATAAAACAATCCCTATTATCGACATAAATTGCTTTAGTAGTTTAGAATGGAATAAGACTTCTTTTCTTTCTGAATAGATTTTAGTACTCATTTTTATTTAGATTTAATTTTTGAATTTATTTTTCTGGTGATCATATAAATACAATTAGTAAGATTCCATTTACTTCAAATTTAATATTGAATATCAATACACCCAATAAATTGCATTTATAAAAATTCCCGGCCACCTGAGGCAACCGGGAATTATTTAAAAATTGTCAACTTATTTTAGGACAATTCATAATTCAATTAAACAGGCATCTCTGGCAATGTAAACCCATTGTGATAAGTATGTCTAATTAGTTCAGCAGCAAAATCTTTTGCTGAAGTGGTTTCATTTCTGCTGATTCTTAATTTATCATCATCAGTGATATTGGTAAAGTTCATGTTAGGTCCATCCCAATGTAAAACTTTGTTCAAAGATTGAAGACGAACTGCAAGAACTCCCATTACAACCATTTCGTTGAATGGACCAGAAACGCTAAAATCTGATGCAGACAAGATGCGATTTTCTGGACTCTCTTTACATGCTCTGATCCAATCTTGTTCGTGCGTTCCCTCCACACGACGAAGTGTTTTTTCAACATTAGGAACTCTACCAGAAAGTAGAATTGGATCCGTACCATATTCTCCACAAATCAAACTATCTTTTGTACCATGGAAAATAACACCAGAATCTTGTTTTCTATCAGCAGGCCAGTTCATCGGAAACTCTGGTTTCAATCCACCGTCATACCAAGTCACCTTAACTTCTGGAAGATTAATTTTTACACCTTTTGGTCTTTTACGTTCTGGATAAGTAAGATGTACAATTTGTGCACTAGGAGCACTATCAGGCATCAATGGAGTTGAACTTCCGATTACATGCGTTGGATATTGTAATTTAAGTGCAGTAAAAATTGGATGCATTACGTGGCAAGCCATATCTCCTAAAGCACCTGTTCCAAAATCCCACCATCCGCGCCATACCCATGGATGATAAGCAGGGTTATAAGCACGCTTCTTTGCTGGACCGATAAATAAATCCCAATTTAAAGTATCTGGAACAGCAACTGTTTCAGTTGGAACTTTTAAACCTTGAGGCCAAATTGGACGATTGGTATAAGCTTCCACACTTCTTACTTCACCTATCTCACCATTCCAAATCCACTCAGAAGCTAAACGAACACCTTCTGCTGAAGATCCTTGGTTACCCATTTGAGTAGCCACCTTATACTTTGCAGCAAGTTTGGTTAACAAACGAGATTCATATACAGAATGTGTCATTGGCTTTTGACAATACACATGCTTACCCAATGTAATTCCATGAGCAGACGGACCAGCGTGGTTGTGATCAGAAGTAGCTACTAAAATCGCATCGATGTCTTTTGCTTTTTCATCAAACATCTTGCGCCAATCTTGGTACTTCGCCGCTTTAGGATAAGTTTCAAAAACCTTAGGAACATTGTTTCTACCTACTCCCCAATCAACGTCGCACAATGCAACAATATTTTCACCAGCCATACGCTCTAGATTACCTCTTCCCATCCCTCCAATACCAATTCCAGCAATATTAAGTTTGTCGCTGGGCGCCTTGTGTCCTAAACCAGCAATCGCGTTAGGCGGAACAATCATAAATCCTGCTGCAGCAGCAGACGAAGACTGAATAAAGCCCCGTCTAGTAATGTTTCTTTTTTTGCTCATTTTTTAAATTTTAATTATTGGTTTAACTGATCGTTTAATTAGTCAATGCATGGACTTAATTTTTTTCAATTAATACAGACAGGTGCAAGAATAACTTTATAAATCAAATTTCAGAAGGGAAGTTATGAATAATTTACAAATTCTCACAAGTAGCGTTCTTTTTTAGAAATTATTTAAAAAAACTTGTAGAAATTAACAATGAACGAATAAAGCATTCAAATTTAATTAAATATTTTATCTATCAACCTTCCTTGCTTTCTGAGATAAGCAGATAGGTTAAATGAATTATTGAAAATTAGGAATAGTAAAAAAATAAAGAATTATCCTTTTCATTTCTATTTAAATAAAAAATTAAAAATATTAAATAATTTTTTAATGTTACGTGAAATTTATTAGTGAACAATATTAAATTGTTAAGTGTTGGTTAAAATGTTAAATAGTATTAAATTTGAAAATCATCTAAACCTAAAAAAAACAAAATGAAAAAAAGTATTAAATTATTTGCTTTGCTAGCAGTCACTTCTGTGGCTTTATTTTCTTGTTCAAACAGCCAAAAACCAGAGGATGTAGCAACACAATTTACTAAGGCTATGATAGAACAAAAATGGGA
>Ga0214919_10006624_pt1 | contig 15851 bp, 20 predicted proteins | sample LL1503_MetaG_FD_177994 | JGI IMG/M metagenome (GOLD analysis project Ga0214919, IMG submission 177994) | Freshwater microbial communities from Lake Lanier, Atlanta, Georgia, United States - LL-1503 | ecosystem: Environmental > Aquatic > Freshwater > Lake | place: USA: Georgia | collected... | reverse complement strand
TACTTTAATTCTATCAATTCTTTACAGGCACAAACCTGATGACTGTAAACTTATTATGATTGATCCAAAAATGTTGGAGCTTTCTATCTATCAAGGAATTCCGCATCTTTTAACTCCAGTTATTACTGAGCCTAAAAAAGCAACAACAGCTCTAAAATGGGTAGTTAAAGAAATGGAAAAAAGATATCGGGAAATGACGGAAATTGGAGTGAGAAATATTTCAGGATTTAATGATAAAGCATCTTCTGAGAGTAAGAAAAAAATGCCTTACATCGTTGTCATTGTTGATGAAATGGCCGACTTAATGATGATTGCAGGCAAAGAAATTGAAAACTATATACAAAGACTTGCGCAGATGGCTAGGGCTGCTGGAATTCATATAGTTATGGCAACACAAAGACCAAGCGTTGATGTTATTACAGGTACAATTAAAGCTAATTTTCCAACTAGAATATCATTTCAAGTAACATCAAAAATAGACAGCAGAACTATATTAGGTGAGCAGGGGGCTGAATTATTACTTGGTAATGGTGACATGCTTTTTATGTCTTCAGCTAGCAGGATTATAAGAATTCACGGTCCTTATGTTTCTGAAAAAGAAATAGAGAGAGTTTCGACATTCTTAAGGCTTCAAGGATCGCCGACATACATTGAAGAAGTAACCAGGATTGAAGAACAAGAAAATGATGAAGTGGTTTTAAACTCAGAGGGAAAAGATGAGTTGTATAATAAAGCAATTGAAATAATTAAAACCGAAGGCAAAGCATCTACTAGTTTTTTACAAAGAAAACTTGGAATTGGTTATAATAGAGCGGCTAGAATTGTTGATCAAATGGAAGAAGAGAAAATAATTAGCCCAGCAAATCACGTAGGTAAAAGAGAAATCTATTAAAATAAATGAAGAGATTTTTATACATTGTTTTAACAATGTTAATTTTTCTCAGCGCTAATACAAAAGGATCTGAAAAAGAAAAAATAATTGAAAATTTAAAAAAAATAAATTCTATTAAATTCAATTTCACGCAGACCACAAATGACATAGTAGAAAACGGTAATTGTCTTATAGTTTACCCAAAAAAAATGCGATGTTTATACGAAGAGGAAGACAAAGAGATTGTTGTGAATGATGATTATTTATTCCTAATAAATAGGAGAGAAAACAAGAATTATAACTATAATATCCAAGACACTCCTTTAGGAGTTATATTAGACAAAGAAAATATTATAGAAAAATTATCAAAAGTAGGGAAATTTAACAAAATAGATAAAAATATAATTGCAATTATTGATCTAAATTCTCAAGAAAGTATTGAGATATATTTTAACTCTAAAGAGATGAATATTGTTGGATGGAAAATAAAAAATTATGACAAATCAAATCTGGAATTTTTAATGAAAAATATTTCAATAAACGTTAATACGAGCGAAAAATTTGAGATTCCAAAGTAAAATATTATAAATTTTCTGAATTAAAAAAGATCTTTTCTGTTTTAAAAACTTTCATACCCCTTGCAAGATAATTTTTTAAGGCATTAGGATGATCAAGTGTGCACGTATGAACCCACACTTTATTAATATTCTGATTAAAAGAAGTTAATATTGCATCAGTTAATAAATGCCCGCCGATCCCTTTGCCATAAAATTCTTTAAATATTCCAAAATAAGGTATCTCCATTGAAGGAACTTTTGGGTCATAAAGTAGCTCGTAATATCCTGCTAAATTATTATTTTGTTTTAAAATATATAATTTAAAAAAATCATTACTGATATAATCCAACCATTCTTGATCTCTCCACTTGAGTCTGTCTCTCCAAAAAAAATCTCTTCCTACCTCTTTATAAAGAAATTTACAAAAATCTATTGTTGGTTTTTTTTCTAAAACAACTTCTAAATTTTTTTCTTTGCAATTTGATTCCGCTAAATCGCTACTTGAAAGAAGATGTAGATAAAATCTATCTATGGATCTTTCCATATTACTTATGAATCATTCTTCCTAATTTTTCTCCACCAAAGATATGAAAATGCAGGTGTGGAACTTCTTGACCGCTGTCTATTCCATTATTTCCTAAGTATCTGTATCCAGAAGAAGTCACCCCTAGAATGCTAGCAACTTTTCCTAAAGCTCTAATTAGGCCATCAATTTCTTCACTTTTAGCATTAGCTGCAAAATCATTCATGTCTACATAAGCGCCCTTTGGGATTACCAAAACATGAACCTTTGCTTGAGGATTAATATCTTTAAATGCCAAAGCAAACTTGTCTTCATAAATTTTATCACAGGGAATCTCTCCTCTTAAAATTTTGGCAAATATATTATTTTTATCGTACATTTTTTTTTCTACTCTTCTTCTCTTCGATTCCTGAAATTTTTTGTCTTCTCTTTAACTCTTTCATAATTGAATCTATTGAAATTTTTTTAAACTCTAGAAGAACTAGAAAATGATATAATAAATCTGAAGCTTCGTGAACTATATTTTTTTTATTAGAATATTTAGATGAAGCTGCAAGTTCTCTTGCTTCTTCCATAAATTTTTTTATACAAAAATTTTTACCTTTCTTAAAAAGACTTGCAGTATAAGAGATATTGGGATTTTTGTATTTGTTTTTTTTAATTTTTTTTATCAAAAATAATAAATCTTTATACATAAATTAATTTATAGAGTTTTTTTCTAAATAAATTTTTTTCATATCTAATAGCATCTGATAAAAATTTTCTGAAAATAACTTGGCGTTAAATAAGTTAGATTTTCTACTATTTAATAATAACCTTTTTCTCAGATCTAATAAAATCTCTTTGTTATTTGCAATTTGAATGGCTTTGTTTATATAATCCTGCTCATCTTCTGCAACCATTTCTCTCATATTAAGATTTACATTAATACTCTCTCCACAACGAGAAAGAAATGTTTTTCCTTTTTTAGTTAACAAAGGACACCCCATCCATGAAGCTTCAAAACTAGTGGACCCTCCATTATAAGGAAATGGGTCAAGTGCAATATCAATATCATTATACATTTCTAATAAATCTTTTCTTTCCATAAAACCTTTTAAAATTATTTTATCCTCACTTACTCCAAATTTTAAAAAATCATTTATAATACTTTGTCTGATTTCTGATGAGTCGATTCCATTATAAATTAAAAGAATTTTAGAATTATTAATATTGCTTAAAATACTAGACCAAGTTTTTATTAAATTATTATTATATTTTAAATAATTATTAAAAGAACCGAATGTTACAAATCCTCTTCTTTCAAATGGAGCAATCTTATTAATTTCAGTTGCAAAATTAGGCGAGCTATAACAATTCCAAATATTAGGCATTTTCCATAAATTTTCTGTAAAAAACTCTTCATTGCTTTCAGAACAAATTACTCTATCCGATATTAAATAGTCCATATTAGATAAGCCTGTTGAGGCAAGATATCCAATCCAAGAAACTTGGATAGGTGCAAGCCTATTTTCAAAAAGGGGCAAAATATTATTTTTAGTATGTCCAGATAAATCGAATAAAATATCAATTTTGTCATTTCTGATTAAATTTATAATATCTTCTGATCTTTTACCTGTAATTATATTCCATTTAAAAAAATCTTTTTTAATAATCTTCGTTAATTCTGTTTCAGAAAAAGAAGTGGAGTAGGCAAATAAATTTATTTTGTCTTTTAAAGCTAATAATGTTTTTTCTAAAAAATATCCAACTGGGTGATCGACAAAGTCACCAGACACAAAACCTATATTTAATTTTTCCTGACTATTTTTGATAATCTTAACTGAACTGTCTAAGTTAAATTTTTTTAGATTAGAGCTAAAATTCTTTAAAGTTTTAACATATGCATCTTTAGAAAATTGTTCTAAATAATTATAAGTAAATAGTAAATTAGAATAACAATCTGAATAATCTTTTTTTATAGCCAAAGATTTTTCAAAAAATATTACTGCACTACTGAAATCTCTAACTCTCATGTAATAAGATCCGATTGCTCTCATAATTTTATAATCATTTTTATTTTTATTAAATTTTTGATCCAATTCTAATGCTTGAAATAAGTTTTCTTTTGCATCTCTATATTCATGTAACTGAGCATGAACATCTCCTAGATCCCAATAAGCCTCGGAATATTTTGGATTAATAACTATAGATGTGTTTAATGAGATTTTTGCCTTATCAAAATCACCTGCAATCTTATAAGCCAATCCTAAATTTCTATGCAAATACTCTGTCCTTGGGGCAATTTTAATTGCGGAGGAAAAATTATGAATCGCAAGATTAATATCTCCAAAATAATCTAAATATATTCTTCCAAGATTATTATAAGCTTCTACATTAACATTATTAATCTTGAGAGATTCATTATAAAATTTAATTGAAAGATCAATATTTTCGATTTTGAGATAAATTAAAGCAATCTTGTTTAATAGTAGATAATTCTTCTTATTAATAATATTTGCTTTTAAATAATACTGAAGAGCTTTGTTAAGATTTAATAATTTCTGATTTAGAATTCCTAAATTATAATACGCTTCATAAGAATTGGGATTGTAATGTAAAATATTTTCAAAAACTTTTTCTGCTTCTAAATATTTTTTTTTTTCTAAAAATATTATTCCTAAGATATTTAAAAAGTCTACATTATTAGGCTGCTCTAATATAAGTTTATCAACAATAATCTTTGCCTCATTAAAATTTTTATTTTTTAAAAAAAAAGAAATTTTTTCTATTCGATCTTTAACATCGTTTATCATTTTACAATCTAATGGGTATTCCTTTTTCTGAAAGATAATTTTTCGCTTCTCTAATAGAAAAGTTCCCGTAATGAAAAATTGATGCAGCTAAAACTGCGCTAGCTAAACCTTTATTAAAACCTTCATATAAATGATCGAGATTACCAACTCCTCCAGATGCAATAACTGGTATAGATACTAAGCTTGAAATAGTCCTTGTTAACTCAAGATCATAACCCGTTTTTGTTCCATCTTTATCCATAGATGTAAGAAGAATTTCGCCAGCACCATTTTTTTCAACAATTTTAGCATATTCAATAGCATCAATGCCTGTAGAATTTCTTCCTCCATGAGTAAATATTTCCCATTTATTTTTTGCTACTTTTTTGGCATCTATTGCGATCACTATACATTGTGATCCAAATCTAATTGAGCTGTCTTTAATAAAATTATGATTTTTTACTGCCGCAGTATTAATTGAAACTTTATCTGCTCCCGCGAGCAAAAGGTTTTTAATATCTTCTATACTACTAATTCCGCCACCAACAGTTAGAGGAACAAAACAACTTTTTGCTGTTTCGCTTACCTTGTCTAATAAAATTTTTCTATTTTCACTTGATGCCGTAATATCTAAGAAACATATTTCATCAGCACCTCCTTTGTCATATATTTTTGCTTGTTCTGCTGGATCTCCAGCATCTTTTAAATCTACAAAATTTATACCTTTTACAACTCTGCCATCCTTAACATCAAGACAAGGTATAATTCTTTTTTTAAGCATTTTTTTTAAACAAATTTTTTAAGTTCATTTAGCGAAATAGATTTATCATAAATAGCCTTACCAATAATAACCCCATCAAATAACTCGGCTTTATATAATTTTCTTATATCTTTTATGTCTGAAACTCCGCCAGAAACAACTAATGGAATATTAACTTTTGAGACTATTCTTTTTAACTGAGAAAAATTAACGCCTGTCTTTGTTCCGTCTCTATTTATATCTGTATAAATAATTCTGGACACCCCGAGGTCCTCTAACTTTTTTGAAAAATCCATAAGTTTTATTTTTGTTTGCTTAACCCAACCTTTAATAGCTAAAAAATTGTTTCTAACATCTAGCGCTACAGCTATTCTTCCTGGGAATAAATCACATGCTTTCTTAAGAATCTTTGGGTTTTGTATAGCCATAGTTCCAACAACTACCGTAGAAACTCCATTTTTAATCCAAAAAGATATTTGTTTTAGAGTTCTAATTCCTCCTCCTAATTGCACATTTAGATTAATGTTTTTAATGATTTTTATTATAATTTTTTTATTCTTAGATTTTCCTTTTAAAGCACCATCAAGATCTACGAGGTGCAGATCTGTAAAACCTTTTTTTTTAAATTGAAGGGCCTGATTATATGGAGAGGAATTAAATATAGTCGTTTTATTAAAATCTCCTTTATAAAGTCTTACACATTTTCCATCTTTTAAATCTATTGCTGGGAATATTATCATTATAAATTCCAATTCAAAAAGTTAGACAATAACTTAATTCCATTTTCCTGACTCTTTTCAGGGTGAAACTGTGTGCCAAAAATATTTTCTTTTAAAAGAGCAACAACAACTGATTTTTCATAATCTATTGTGCAGACAACATCATTAATATTCTCAGCTTCAAATGCATAACTGTGCACAAAATAAAAATGAGATAAATTCTTAATATCTAAAAATAAATCATTTTTTTTAACAACATTAACTTCATTCCAGCCCATATGAGGTAATTTTAAATCTTTATTATTAAGTTTTATTTTTTTTACAGAGCCTTTAATCCATCCAAATCCTTTGGTAACCTCTTCTTCAAATCCTTGATCTGAAAAAAGCTGCATACCAACACAAATTCCAAAAATTGGTTTTTTTTTAATTAAAACAAATTCATTAATAGAATCCCACAATCCAGATATATTTTTTACTCCTAGAGCGCACTGTCTGTAAGAACCCTGACCAGGCAATATAATTTTGTCTGAATCTAAAATATCTTTTGGTTTATTAGATATTTTTATATTTATCTTTTTATTAACTTTTGTAGCTGCAATCTCTAAGGCTTTTGAAACGGAATTAAGATTCCCGGTCCCATAATCAACTATTGATACATACATTTAAAAAATCTTTAAAGTATTCCTTTAGTAGAAGGCAAAGAATCTCCTGCTCTTGCATCTTTTTCTAATGCAAGACGTAAAGCTCTCGCCAATCCTTTAAAACAAGATTCAATAATGTGGTGGCTATTATCACCATAAACATTTTCTATGTGCAAAGTAATGCCAGCACTTTGTGAAAAGGCCTGGAACCATTCTTTAAATAGTTCAGTGTCCATTTCTCCTAGCTTTTCTACTTTTAATTTTACATTCCAAACTAAGTGAGGTCTGTTTGATATATCAAGAGAAACTCTGCTTAATGTTTCATCCATTGGAATATAAGCATGCGCATATCTTTTGATGCCCTTTTTATCTCCCAAAGCTTTAGCAATAGCCTCGCCTATAACAATTCCTGAATCTTCCGTTGTGTGGTGGAGATCTATGTGTAAATCACCTTTTGCTTTCAAATTTATATCTACCAAAGAGTGTTTTGATAGCTGTTCAAGCATGTGATTTAAAAAACCAATTCCTGTATCTATAGTATAAACACCTTTTCCATCTAAATTTACTTCTGCCTCTATAGATGTCTCTTTAGTTTTTCTATTAACTTTTGCGATCCTCATATGAATTAACAATCTATATATAGAAAAACTAACGTTATCAATAAATTAGCTTTGATGGTGAAATAATTACTATTCTATAATCTCTTTTTTAATCTTAACAAAAAAGCTCCGGATCCACCTAAACTTTGGTCTGGCTCTTCTATAGAATTAATAATATCCGAAAAATTATCTTTGATAAAATTTGGGATTGCATATTTTAATAAGCTTAAATCTTCTGATAAATAAGGGTTCTCTTTAACTTTAGATCGTAGTCCTTTACCTGTAATGATTAAAATATTTCTTAAATCTTTTTGATAGCAATTTTCTATAACACTTTTTATCTTTTCAAAAGATTCTTGCAATGAATAACCATGCAAATCTATTTTAAAATCAATATGATCTTGTTTTTTATTTCTTTTTATAGATTTTTTAGATATTTCGCCTTTATCGCCATCTAAAAATTTTTGATTCTTAAAATCTTCCCAAGCTTTTATATCTTCTAGATTTGTAGAATTTTTATTATTCTTTGACATGCACATCCTGTGCAATTTCGGTTAAATGCCATGTGGGATCATCAGAATTTAAATCTCTTGAAAAACTCCAAACATCATTAACTGTTTGAATCTCTTCGGGGCTACCTTCGATAACATTATTGTTAGCATCTTTAACGCAAGATATAATCTCACTAACAAATCTAGTTTTTACATTATAAAAACTATCTTTCTTGTCTATATTTTCTATTTTTGCTTTCTTAATTCCTATAAAGGTAAATTGATTAACATATTTTTTATTCTTTCTTTCATCAAGAACTCCAACAAAGCTTTTAAAAACTTCTGGTGATGTTAAATCCTTTAAAGTCTTTTTGTCTGCGGCGGCAAATGCATTAACGATCATCTCATAAGCTGCTTGGGCCCCTTTTAAAAAAATCTCTTCTTTAAATTCTCTTAAACTAATATTTTCTTCAGTTCTAGATGGCTTTACATCCTCAAATTGGGCGTCAACTATAACTGATTTCTTTGCTCTAACAGCGCTATCTTCGGCTCCTTTACCAAGAACATTCCTAAGTCTTAGAATAATTATACCAGCTACTATGGCAAGTAATACAATATCTATATAGCCAAAATTATCATTCATTTAAGTATATTTTAGATTAAATAGTTAAAAATTAATACATCTAAATTTAGATCGAATTAAATGATATTTAATATAAAAAAATACATTTAAATAATACAAGAAATTATATTGTTAAGATGGAAGAAATAAACCAGGAAAATTCTAAATACCAAATAATTGCAAACTACGTAAAAGATTTATCTTTTGAAATTCCATCTCCAGATTGCTTTGTAGATGCGGCTCAAAATCTTGATAAATATGAGACAAAAGTTGATATTTCTAACAAACCGCTAAAAAATGGGATGCTAGAACTAAATTTAAAACTTATTTTTGAAGCACCAAAAGAAATACTAAATAAGATTCATGCTGAAGCGTGCCTTGCTGTAGTATTTAAAATTAAAAACACAGAATTAAAAGCGGAAGAAGTTAAAAGAATTGTTCTTGCAGAAATACCTGATTTATATGCCAAAAAACTAACAGATCTTATTACTGAATTATTTCAAAAATCAGGATTTAAAGAATTTAAATTTAAGAATGAAATTAAATTTAAAGAACTGTACGAACAACAGTCTGCTAATCTAACGCAAAAGCATTAGAAACATTTTTTTTTAAAAATTTATTATATTCATCCATTTGTTCAGCTGAAACTTTAATAACAACGCCTTCTCTGTTCTCATTACTCATCTTCATCTTTTCATTAAAAGTTTTATCATTAGACATTAGATCGAGTGTTAATTCCTTTTTATCAATTAATTCGATGTAAACTTTTGAGAGTAAATGACAGTCCAAAAGAGCAGAATGCTTTTCTCTAGCCTCAATACTAATTTTAAATCTCTTACACAGAGCGTCTAAACTATTCCCAACTCCTGGAAATTTAGATCTAGCAACCTGCAGGGTGTCTAAAATATCAGATTTTAGAATTGGTTTTATATTTAGTCTTTTTAATTCATTATTTAAAAAACCAAGATCAAAATCTGCATTATGAATAATAAGTTTTTTATCTTTAATAAAATTAAGAAAATCTTTAGCTACATCTTTAAACTTAGGTTTTTTCGATAAAAACTCATCAGAATAGCCATGAACACTAAAAGCGTCCGCCGAAACTTTAGCCTCAGGATTCAAAAAGGTATGAAAAATATTTTTTGTAGGGATATGATTGCTTAATTCGACGCAAGCAATTTCAACGATTCTATCTTTTTCTGCTGACAGCCCTGTTGTCTCTGTATCTAAAATAACTTCTACCATTAGTTTAAAAGAATCTTATCAATAATATTTTTTACCTGCAATTTAACCTTATTTTTGGAATTATTATATATTATAAAATCCGCATAACTTTCTTTGCTCTTTTCGTTTGCTTGTTGTTTTTTTAATATATTTAAAAATTGTTTATCTAAATTTTTTCTTTTTTTAATTCTACTTTGAAAAGAACTAGATCCAGTTTTAATAAGAATAAAAATATCAACAAAATTGAACATTTTATTTTCGACTAAAAGCGGAATATCTAAAACGACTAATTTATTTTTTTTAAATTTCGTTAGAAAAAGAGCTAATTTCATTCTAACTATTGGATGGATAATCTTGTTCAAAAATCTAAATTTATTTGGATTTTTTTTAAGAGAATCTCTAAGCTCCTGTTTTTTTATTTTGCCTTTATAAAGTTTTAACTTAAAGAATTTTGAAATCTTTTTATTAGCAATCTTGTTATTCTTATAAATGTTAGCGACTTCATTATCTGCCGAAAAAATATTAAAACCTAGTTCTCTAAAAATATTTGCAACAAAAGATTTGCCACTTCCAACCGGTCCTAAAATACCTACTCTAACCATTAATTTTTTTTCTAAGTTTTTTATAAATGTCTTTTGTTATTTTTGGATTTTTCTTATTCCAAATATAAAATGCTTTCTGAGCTTGATAAACGAACATATCTAAACCTGTAAAGATTTTATGACCGTTCTTTCTTGCGTCTTTTAAAAACCTTGTATTTTCTGGGTTATAAACAATGTCCACAACATTAATTTTTTTTTCAAAAATACTAAAATCAAACTGCAGATCCTTCTGACCAAGCATGCCAAGACTTGTAACATTGATTAAGATTTGTACGTCACCAAATACTTTATAACGATCATTCCATTTAATTGGATAAATGATTTTTTTAAATTTTTTCTTAAATATATTTAGTTTGGAAAAAGTTCTATTAGTTATATATATTTTTTTCACTCCTTTTTGAATTAAAGCGAGAATAATAGAAGACGTAACGCCTCCAGCTCCAATAATTCCCGCTGTCTTAATTCTGGTTTTAACTTTTCTCAGGATGCCGTGAGAAAAACCATAAACGTCAGTATTATCACCAACTAATTTTTTTTGGTTTAAATAAATGGTATTAACTGATGAAGTTTTTAGCGCGTCTTCCTTTAAAATATCTAAATGCCTTATAATGCTTCCTTTAAAAGGGATGGTAACATTAATTCCCTCTAGCTCTCTTTTTCTTACCTTATTTAAAATTTTTTTTATTACAGTTTGGGTTGTTTTTAGTTTTTTATATTTACAATTAATTTTATTTTTACGAAACCAATAATTATGCAAAAGAGGAGATAAAGAATGCTTAATAGGGTTTCCAATGACTAAAAAGTTTTTTTTATTTTTCATTTAATTTATAATAATTAATTAATTGTTTAATTGGCATTCCCATTACAGAGTATTCATCTCCTTTTATTTCTTCAAATAAATCTTTGCCTGTCCCCTCTATTTGATAAACGCCATATTTCTTTATTGTTTCGAGCCCCACTTTTTCTAAATAATCTTTAATAAAATCGTCAGACAACTGTTTCATCTTTAAAACAACCTGTTCGGTATGCATCCAGATAGTCGAACCGTTTTTGCTCAAACAAATAGAGCTAAATAAAGAATGTTCTTTACCATTTAATCTTTGCATCAAATTAACTGCCAACTCCATATTTTCTGGTTTATTAAATATATTGCCCTCCAAATCCAAAACTTGATCTGCCCCAAGAACAGCTTGGTTATATATTTTGCTGCTTATTTTTTTGGCTTTTGTCTCTGCCAGAGCTCTTGAAATATCAAATGAACTAAATTTTTCTGCCAATAGAGAATTTTTTATTTCGTCCTCGTCTACATTGGCTACCTCTACTTTAACACTGAAACCAAAATCATTTAATATTTTTAGCCTTATCCCGCTCGCGGATGCTAAAATTATATTTCTCATTGGCTGTTTTTAATTTCGTGAATTTTTATAATTGACGCGGCAGTTTCTTCTACTGACTTTCTTGTTACATCAATGATTGGAATATTATTTAATTTAAAAACTTTTCTGCTTTCTTCAAGCTCTTCTTGTATCCTTTCCAAGTCGACATAAGATGTGTGTTTTTCTTCGCTTAATGTATTAAGCCTATTTTTTCTTATATCCACCAGTCTTCCTGGATCAGCAATTAATCCTACGATTGTCTTTTTTTTATTCTTCAAAACGTCTTCGGGTATTTTTTGATTTGGAACCATTGGAATATTTGCTGATTTATAGCCTTTGTTTGCAAGATAAATAGTTGTTGGGGTTTTGCTTGTTCTGCTAATGCCCAAAATGATTATATCTGCCTCTAAGATTGTTTCTAATTTTTGACCATCATCATGCTCAATACTAAATTGCATTGCCGCAATTTTTTTATAATATTCTTTATTTAAAATGTGTTGGCCGCTCGGTTTTCTGTTGGCTTTTCTGTTAAGAGCTATTTCAAATTTTGGAATCAAATAATCCAAAACTCCAAAACATGGAATTTTATGCTCCTGTGTTTTTTGTATTAAAAAAGAGGTAACAGCAGGCTCCACAAGAGTATAAAGCACTATCGAATTTCCTAATTTATCGCATTTTTCTAATAACGTTGTAATTTGCGCCTCGGTTCTAACAAAAGAAAAATGGTGTAAATTATTATTAAAATTTTGAAATTGGGCTTTTAGGGCTAGAAATATTCTGTCTAGCGTTTCTCCCGTTGAATCTGAGACTAAAAAAACGTTATATTTTGTGTTCATAATCCTGTTGGCAAGTCTTTATAATTATCATTTATACATTTTTAACTTTAAAAGAGACAAAGGTTAACAGTTAATAAATTGTTGTTATTTAATTAATAACATTAATAAGTTCATTTTTTTAGAAGTTTAGAACCGTGCACAGTTCATAATAAACAATATAAATATAAAGTTATTAAAAGAATTTAATCAACAAAACTTGTTAATAAGCTGTTAATAAAAATATAAACACATTACTAACATAACCATATAATACTACTATTTTAACTAATATTTATTAATGAGTGGTTCTCTTCAAAGTTCACTTTTAGATAAAGAGAAAAATTTTCCTATTTGGTTCATGAGACAGGCAGGAAGATATCTTCCAGAATATCAAAAGTTAAGGAAAAAAAATAAAAATTTTATTAAGTTTTGTTTAAATATAAAAGATGCAACGAAGGTTTCTTTACAACCTATAAATAGATTTAACTTAGATGCCGCTATAATTTTTTCAGATATTTTACTAATTTTAGATGCAGTGGGACAAAAAGTAGAGTTTAAAGAAAAAATAGGACCCGTTTTAAAAGACTATAATTTAAATAAATTTTATAAAACAACAAATAAAAATTTTATAAAAAAATTAAAAAATGTTTATAAAATTTTAAAAGAAATAAAAAAAACACTACCAGACGAAAAATCCTTAATAGGTTTTTCTGGAAGCCCGTGGACCCTTTTGGTTTATATGATTAATAAAGGCTCACCAAAAAAGAATAATAATTTATTAAAAAATATTAAAAAAAAAGAAACATTAAGAATAATTAAAAGATTAGAACATTTAATTTACATTCATTGTAAAAACCAAATATTGGCAGGGGCTGATGTTATACAACTATTTGATAGCTGGGCAGGTTTAATTAACAAAAAGAACTTAAAAGAGTTTTGTGTAAATCCAAATAAAAACATTGTTAATAAAATTAAAAAAAATTTTCCTAACAACCCTATAGTTTGTTTCCCGAAAGGAATTAATAAGAACATCAACGCTTTTATAAAAGAAGTAAGGCCACACGGGATTAGTATCGATTATGACGTTAATCTTAAGAAGCTAAACTTAAATAATAATGTTGTTTTTCAAGGCGGAATGAACCCAAAATTTTTATTAGGAAATAACAAAAGAATGTTCAAAGAAGCAAAAAAATATTTAGATTTTTTTAAAAATAAACCGTACATCTTTAATTTGGGCCATGGGATTTTACCAAAAACAAAACCAGAAAATGTTAAGAAACTAGTTGAGTTTGTGAGGAGTTATAATTTATGAATTTTGATTTGGATAAAATAAATCACCCAAAAATAAAATTTGGGAAAACTGGAGTCTTGCTTGTTAACCTTGGAACCCCAGATTCTACAAGTTGGTGGGATATTAGAAAATATTTAAAAGAATTTTTGTCAGACACAAGGGTAATAGAGGTTAACCCTATTCTTTGGCAGATAATTTTAAATTTATTTATTTTAACTTTTAGACCGTCAAAAACAGCCCACGCTTATAAACAGATTTGGATGAATGATACTAACCAATCGCCGCTTAGATATTATACTAAAAGTCAGGCTCAAAAATTAAAAGAAAAAATGGGTAATGAAACAGTTATCGTTGATTTTGCAATGAGATATGGAAACCCAAGTATAAAAAGTAAATTGGACTTTTTACAAAAAGAGGGGTGTGAAAAAATTATTATTTTTCCTTTGTACCCGCAATATGCGGCAGCAACTACAGCGACGGTATGCGACGAGGTATATAGAAATTTAATAAAAATGAGATGGCAACCTAGCTTGCAAACCGTACCTCACTATGAAAGCGAACCTTTGTTTATTGAAGCGCTCGTGAAAAGTATAAAAAAGAAAGTTTCAGAAATTAAATGGAAGCCAGACTTAATCTTGGCGTCTTATCACGGCATACCAAAAAAATATTTTACAAAAGGAGATCCATACCATTGCTATTGTCAAAAAACGACACGACTTATGAAAGAAAAATTTAAAGACATTCCTATTGAGACAACTTTTCAATCAAGGTTTGGACCTGAAGAATGGTTAACGCCTTACACGGACAAAACTTTGGAAGAACTTCCTAATAGAGGTAAAAAAAATGTGCTTATGATATGTCCAGGATTTTCATCAGATTGTATCGAGACTTTGGAAGAAATAGCAATTCAAGGAAAGGAAAGCTTTCTAGAAAATGGGGGTGAAAATTATGATGTTATTCCCTGCCTAAATGACAATGAAGATCATATTAAAATGATGGAGCATATTGTTAAAAAATATTTAATTAATTAATGAATTTATATTTAACGCTTAAAGCAATTCACATTATCGCCGTTATTTCCTGGATGGTTGGCCTTTTGTATTTACCAAGATTATTTGTTTATCACGTTGAGAATAATAGTCCTGAAGCTTCAAAAATTTTTAAAGTAATGGAAAAAAGATTAATGAAAATAATTATGAACCCAGCAATGATTATTACCTGGTTAACTGGCTTGGCTGTTTTGTGGATTTTAGGACTTAATAATATTTTCTCCTTGTGGCTATCTATTAAATTCTTATTTGTAATTATTCTCTCTGGTTATCATGGTTTTTTATCCAAATGTTTAAGGGATTTTGAATTTGATAGAAATAAAAGAAGTTCAAAATTTTTTAGATTTGTAAATGAAATACCAACTATAATACTGATAATTATTGTCTTTTTGGTTATTTTTAAACCCGCTTGAAATATAGTTAATTATTGTTATATTCATCTCACACCTAAAAGTTTCACAAGACAATCCCAAACATAAATGAACCTTCAAGACTTAAAAAATAAGACGCCAGCAGATTTAATTTTAGAAGCCGAAAAGCTAGGAATCGAAAATCCAAGCACAATGCGTAAACAAGAAATCTTGTTTGGAATCCTTAAAAAACTTGCAGAAAAAAATGAAAAAATTACAGGAAGCGGTGTTCTTGAAACATTACAAGATGGCTTTGGTTTTTTAAGAGCTACAGAATCAAATTACTTACCAGGACCCGATGATATTTATGTAAGCCCAAGTCAAATCAGAAGATTTGGTCTTCGAAAAGGAGATACGGTTGAAGGAGAAATTAGAGCACCAAAAGATTCTGAGAGATATTTTGCACTTTTGCAAGTTAGCAAAATAAATTTTGAAGATCCTGAAAAATCAAGAAATAAAATTAACTTTGACAACTTAACACCGCTATATCCAGATGAGCGAATAAATTTAGAAGTTGAATCCAACAA
>Ga0214919_10006623_pt1 | contig 15851 bp, 18 predicted proteins | sample LL1503_MetaG_FD_177994 | JGI IMG/M metagenome (GOLD analysis project Ga0214919, IMG submission 177994) | Freshwater microbial communities from Lake Lanier, Atlanta, Georgia, United States - LL-1503 | ecosystem: Environmental > Aquatic > Freshwater > Lake | place: USA: Georgia | collected... | reverse complement strand
GTATATATTGATATAAAAATATATTTATTATTTAATTTTAATAATTTATTAAAATTAAATAATAAATATATTTTTATTAGTTATATATATGAAACTGAACATTTAGATGCTGTTCAAAATGTGTAAATATAAAGCAAAAAATATTAGTATAGAAAATTGTAATGAAATATAAATATAAAAAATAGAATGGAAATAATTTTTATATAACTATAACTAATGATATTAAAAAAATTGAAATATTATTTATATATATAAATATTAATATATTATTAAATTTATATATTAAACTATTTAATTTTTATTATTAATTAAATGAATTCAAATAATTCTTTTTAAAAAACTTTTATTTAATTTAATAAATAAAATACAAAATTAATTTATAATATTTTATTTAATATTATAAAAAAAAATTATTAAAGACATTATAAAGAAAAATTGTGGATTATTAATAGATTATTATATAAACTTTATTTAAAAATAAATAATATTATTTAAAATGATGATCAAATAATATATTCTTGTAAATTAACATCATTTTTAATAAATAATTAAAAAGAATATAAAATAAAAATTATAATGTTAATTAATAATAATTAGTTTGATGAAAAAAATACAATAATTTTAACTATGAATTATTAATCTATGTTAATTAATAATTATTATATTATGAATGATAAAATATTATTTATTATTCTTTAAATAATATAAAAATAATTAGAAGAAAATAAATTATTTCTTTAATGTTATAATATAAGCAATAAATTGATATATAAATATAATTTTATACGTCCATATAATATAACAAATGATATAATTAGTTATTATTGATTTAAAATAAAATGATTACAAGTTGATGAATAAAAAAAAATAATAATATTTAATTAATATATAATCAATTTATATATTAATTAAATGACAACTTGTAATGATATTTATATTATCATATTATTAATAATATTATTTATTTTAATTAATAATAATACTAATTATATTGAAAATTATAATGATTGTAAATTATTAACTTGTATTGATGGTTATGAAAATATTAATAATGCTTGTGTATTAATCAATAAATTGTATACAATGACAACCTTTACTTTTTCAACTTGTGGTTCATCTGGTGCGACTGGACCAACTTTAGAAAAAATGCAAAAATATTATTTAACTGATAATATTGTAAATCCAAATTCAACTTGGACTCAAAATGTTGCATATTTAAATATGACTAGATAGGGTATTCAATTATGGACTGTTCCAACAACAGGAGATTATTTAATTGAAGTTGCAGGAGCATGTGGAGGTTCAATAACTAATGATAATGGAAAAGGAGTAATAATTTCATCTACTTTAAATTTAATAAAAAATTAGATTATTCAAATATTAGTAGGTTAGAAAGGTAATATTCCAAATGTTACATATTCATCACCTATTTCAAGTTCAGGAGGTGGAGGATCTTTTGTCGCAACTATTGATAATATACCATTAATTGTAGCAGGTGGTGGAGGAGGAATTGGAGATATTTCATCATCAGTAAATTATGATGCATCTAATGCAAGTTATACAAGAAATGGTCAAACAACTAAATTATATAAAGTTGCTGGTGGAATTGATGGAAAAGGTGGTAGAGGTTCTATTTCTACACAAGTATTTGGTAGTGGTTGTGGTGGTGGTGGATTTTATTCAGATGGAGAAGGAACTTGTAAATCACCAAATTGGACAACTTTTCAAGATTTTTGTCCATTTATGAAAGGATTTTCATTTTTAAATGGAGGAAATGGAGGTGAGATGATGTATGGAAGATGGGGATCAAATGGTGGATTTGGTGGAGGTTCTGCATCAGGTGAAGGATTACCTGGATCTGGAGGTGGTTATTCTGGTGGTGGAGGTGGATCTGGTAATAAAGATTCAGAGGGAGGAGGTGGTGGATCATATACAAAATATACAAAATTAGAAATAGGTTATAATAATAAAGATGGATATGTTAAAATAATAAAACAATAAAATTAAATATTTTTCACAATATCAATGACATGATAATTGATTTGATGAAGGAATATTATTCGAACTAAAGTTCTCACTCACTTTGTTCGACAAAACTGAAGTTTTGTTTTTTTAAATCCAAATAAAAAAATTAAATAACATATTATATATATTATTTATAATATATAAATATTTTTTTACTAATAAATAGATAAATAGATAAATAAATAAATAATAAATAATTTTTATATTATTTTATATTAATTTGTATATATATATATAAATTAATGTTTAATAATGATATCAAGTTGATATTTTTAATTATGATTATTTTATGTTTTATTTATCAATATATATATATTAACAAATCTAATATTGAAAATTTTAATTCTTGTATAATTAATACTTGTAAAACTGGTTATACAAAGAGTAATGATAATTTATCTTGTATAATTCCAGAAAAAATTCTAGAAAAAAATCCTTTAACAGTTTCAACTGATGGAAATTGTGGACCAAAAAATAGCAATAAAAAATGTCCATCTGGATTATGTTGTAGTCCAAGTGGATATTGTGGTGGATCCATTGGAACAAAAAGTGCATGGTGTAATGCAACAGATTTATATAATTCAAGTAATAATAATTATGATGGAGATCCTGAAACAGTTGTAGAAACAGTTGCAATAAGTTCAACAAAAAGTTTAACAACCGAAACAATTTATTCTCAAAATAAAAGATATTATATTAAATTTATTGATGATGGTAATTTAGCATTATTTGATAAATTAAAACCATTAGGAGTAATTTGGCACACTGATACAAGTTATACTGGTATTACAGAAGCATTTATTCAATCAGATGGAAATTTTGTTTTACAATATTATTTATGGAATTCAAATACATCATCAACAAATGGACCATTTAAATTATTAATACAAGATGATGGAAATTTAGTATTATATGATAAATTTAAACCATTATGGTCAAGTGGAACAAATAGTAATTCAAAAATAATAGAAATCTTTAATTGTGCATATGGTTTTACAAAAAGTGCTGATAAATTATCTTGTGTAAAATATGATGGTACATGTGGACCTAAAAATTCTAATAAAATATGTGCAAAAGGATTATGTTGTAATTCAAATGGATAGTGTGGTGGATCTATTAAAAATTTTGATTTATTATATTGTTCAAATTTTGGAGGAGGTGTCAAACGATATAATGGAATATCAAATGGAGCATTTGATGGATAATATAAATTAAATTATAAAATATCAAAATTTATAATTATAATTTATAAATATCTATTTATAAATTATAATTATAAATAGATAAATAGATAAATAGATAAATAGATAAATAATAAATAATAAATAATAAATAATTTTTATATTATTTTCTATTAATTTATATATACAAATTAATGTTTCATAATGATATATAGTTGATATTTTTAATTATAATTATTTTATGTTTTATTTATCAATATATATATATTGATAAATCTAATATTGAAAATTTTAATTCTTGTATAATTAATACTTGTAAAACTGGTTATACAAAAAGTGCTAATAATTTATCTTGTATAATTTCAAATAGTTCAGAAACAAATACAAATACAAATAATTCAGAAACAGTTGTAAAAAATACAGAAATAGTTGCAATAAGTTCAATAACAGATCCTCTAAAAACAGATACAATTTATTCTCAAAATAAAAGATATTATATTAAATTTATAAATGATGGTGATTTAGTATTATTTGATACAAAATCATCAGGAGTGATTTGGCACACTGATACAAGTAATACTGGTAGTACAAAAGCATATATTTTACAAAATGGAGATTTTATTGTAGGATATGGAGGAATTAATACATGGACTTCAAAATCAACACAATCAGAAAAAAATGGACCATTTGAATTAATTATACAAAATGATGGTAATTTAGTATTATATAATAAAGTTGAAGCAATATGGTCAAGTGGAACAAATGGTAATTCTAAAGTAATAACATCAAAAGATATTAGTTGTAAAAGTGGTTATACAAAAAGTAATGATAATTTATCTTGTATAATTTCAGAAAAAGATGAAATAATTTCAAAAACAATTATAATGACAACAGAACCAGTTTATTCTCAAAATAATAGATATTATATTAAATTAATAAATAATGGTGATTTAGTATTAGTTGATACTACAAAATCACCAGGAACTATTTGGCACACTGATACAAGTAATACTAATAGTACAAATGTATCTATTCTATCAAATGGAAAATTTATTGTAGGAGATAATAAATGGATTTCAAATTCATCATCAAAAGATGCGCCATTTAATTTAGTAATACAAAATGATGGTAATTTAGTATTATATGATAAATTTAAAGCAATATGGTCGAGTGGAACAAATAGTAATTCTCAAGTAATAACATCAATTAATACTTGTGGTGGTGGTTATACAATTAATAATCAATCTAAATGTGTAAAATGTAATTTAAGTGGAGTAAAAACATACACTAGTGATGGATGTGTTATTGATAAATGTATCAATGGATATACTTATAAAAATGGTAATAGTTGTGTATTATCAGATACTTATGATTTTTCTAATCCTGTTTCAACTACTTCAACTGATGGACATTGTGGACCATATTATGGTAATAAAAAATGTCCACTTGGATCATGTTGTAGTCCAAGTGGATATTGTGGTGGATCTATTGGAACACAAAGTGATTATTGTAGTGAAACAAATGGCACAGGATCAATGAATATGAATGGATATAGTGATGCAACTGCATTTGGTTTAAATAATGGTAAATATGATGGAAATTTAATCACATATACTCAGATATCAACTGATGGAAAATGTGGACCATTAAATAATAATACAATATGTACAACTAATTCTTGTTGTAGTGGTTAGGGTTATTGTTCAACAAATTATTGTAATTTTAATGGTATAAATTCAGGAAATATTAATGGTGCTTTTGAAGGTTTATATGATGGAAAAAAAGAAATTAATCCAATGACATCAATTGATGGTAAATGTGGACCTAAAAATTCTAATAAAATATGTGCTAATGGATTATGTTGTAGTTAGTTTGGATATTGTGGTGGATCTATTGGAACATATGATTAGTCATATTGTACAGGTATACCATCAGCAGCATATATGGTATATAGTGGAACATCAGATGGAGCATTTGATGGAAAATAAAATTAATTAATCAAATATTCATTATATTCAAAATTAGAAATAGGTTATAATAATTTATATATACATACAAATTAATGTTTTATAATAATGATATAATTGATTTTAAAAATTTTAATTCTTGTATAATTAATACTTGTAAAACTGGTTATACAAAAAGTGCTAATAATTTATCTTGTATAATTTTAGAAAAAAATTCTGAAATTGTATAAATAGTTGCAATAAGTTCAACAAAAGATCTAACAACTAAAATAATTTATTCTCAAAATAAAATATATTATATTAAAATTATTGATGATGGTAATTTAGTATTAGTTGATAAATTTAAACCATTATGGTTAAGTGGAACAAATAATAATTCAAAAATAATAACACCAGTTAATTGTGAATGTGGTTATACAAAAAGTGCTGATAAATTATCTTGTGTAATTTATGATGGTAAATGTGGACCTGATAATTCTAATAAAATATGTGCGAAAGGATTATGTTGTAGTTAGTATGGATATTGTGGTGGATCTATTAAAAATTTGATTTATATTCCTTAGTCAAACCAACTCGTGTTCTCGACGTTGTCATCTTGTACAGGTTTTGGAGGAGGTATCAAACGATATAATAGAATATTAAATAGAGCATTTGATGGAAGATAAAAATTAAATATAGATCATAAAAAATAATAAAATATGTTATGAATAATGATATAAAATTTGTATATAGACCAAGATTATTATATATATTTGATATTAAATAGTTATAATATTTAATAAGGTAATTAAAAAATATATTAAAAATTATTATGTTAAAAAAATAATATAATTAAAAAATGTAGTTTTAAAAATATCAAATAATGATTTTGATATATTAAATAAATATAATGAACAAATTTATTCTTTGACTAAATTAATGTATAAAAATGAAAAAATGAAAATATTAAATATTTAATTAATTGTGATATATTCACGTCTCATATTTAATTGTTCACGACTATATCTAATACCAAATTTTTCTAGATCTATATTTAAATTATCATATATTTTTTTTTCATCATACAAGTCAAAATATAATTCATTATGATTATATTTATATAAATAAATAGTATAATCAAATATATACTAAATATTTTGAAAAATATTATATTTAAGATTATAATAAATAATAATATACTATTCTAAGATTTCAACTAGATAAAAATAATTATCATGTAAATAAATATATATATCAAGAATATTTGTAAAATTATTTTTTTCAGATAATTTTACAATAGTATGTTGTTTTGGAATTGACAATAAATTTAATTTTAAATATTTAAGTTTTTTAAAATATTCAATATTAGTTATCATTTCAATATTAAATTTTTTAAATCTTGATTTTTCATCAATATTTTTATCATAATATATATTTAATATAATATTATAAATATCAACACAATAATATGTTGTATCTCCTGAATATAAATTAGATTTATGAATATCAATATTTTCAAAAGTTAAATATTCATATTGTTTTTCATAATTAAATTTTTTTTTTATTAAATTATAATAATTTTTATAATTTCCATGAATAATTATTTTTTTACATTTAAACATATATGCAATTTTAGCAGAAATATCTAATAATTCATCATCATCAATTAAAGAAGAAGTTCCAGTAAATTTTTGATGATAATTAACTGATAAAATATCAGAAATTTCAAATATCTAATTAAATCTACAAGTATTTTTTGCATGTTGAACAAAATAAGGAAAATCATCTTGATTATAAAAAAAATTATTATAAATAGATGATTTTTTATAATAATAACAATGTAATAATAATTTTTTTTCAATATTATTAAAATTATACATTATTTCCAATGGTTTCATTCCATTAAAATTTGACAAATATTCTTCATAAAAATATGTTTTATTATATTTATCAAATTTTTCAATATTTAATTGTGGAATTTTTATATTTATTTTTTTATTTTTTATTATTTTTAATGGTTCATTTTCTAAATGATTTAATAATTCAAATTCATATTTTTTTTTAATTTTATTTTGTGCTTCTTTATTTGGATGATAATATTTAAAATTATCATCTTTTGCTATTAATTTAAATTTAGCAGGAGGTAATAAAACTTCATATTCAAAATAAAATAATGAATAACTTTCTAAACAAATACATATTCCTTTATTATTTTTTGGTAATTTAATTTTTATTAATATATTTCCAAAATAATTATTTTTTGGTGAATAAAATGGATTTCTTGATGTACTAGTAAAACTATAATCAGTATATAATTCTCCAATTTTTAAATTTTCTAAATATTTATCATTATCTATAAATCTATATACATAATGATCATTAGTTAATGCTGGTGCATTTATTGTAAAATTCCATAATATTGATATCATATTTTCAATAAATACATCATATACAACATTAATTGAAGATTTATAAGAAGATACTAATTTTCTTAAATAATTATTAATATATTGTGATCCATATAAAGAATAATATTCAATAACATATTTTGCAGAATTTCCTCTTATAAAAATCTCATGATTTAATAATGTTTTCATATCAAAATCATTTACTCTTATTTTATTACATAATTTAAATATTTGTTTTAAATTTATCTTTTCAACTTTTGATAATCCCATATTTAATGCCTAATTTATTAATTCAGATGTTGAATAATATGGATTTATTTTTTCATTTTTTGTTAATACATTATTATTTTTATATTTAGATATATATGATGGTTTAACACATGTTGTTAATTCTTTACCAATATATGATGATTTATAAAATAATTTATAATATGTTAATTTTAATATTTTTAAATCAAAACAAGATAAAATATTAATATTTTTTTTTAATTTTTCAATATAAATTTCATCATCTGTTAAATTAATAATTTTTTCTTTTGATATATCTAAATCAATATTTTTAATTTTTTTTTGTTCTTGAATAATTTCTAATTCTTGTAATGTTTTTTTAAATAAATTAAATAAAGCATTATCTGGAAATCTATAATCTTGTATACTTATTCTTGAATATATATTTTCATCAGTTATCAAATATATATTTTTAGATCTAATATCAAATAATATTAAATTATTATCTAATTTTGATAAATTTTTTTTTAATTTAATAATATAATTTTTTATTAATTCATTTTCATTCATTTTAAATTTAGAAAACATATTTTTAATTCTATTTAAAATATAATCATCTTTTTTTATTATCTAGATAATATCTTCTTCAGTTGGTAATTTTCCTAATTTATAATATAATTCATCTAATACATCTTTTTTTTTTATAATTTTTAAAAATAAATTATTATCTAATTTATAATGAATTTTATCTTTTATATCATTTGATAAAATTTCAAATTTTAATATAAATATTTTTTTATTCATAATTTAATTAAATTTTATTGTATTATAAATAATGAATTAAATAAAAAAATTTGATTTATAAATTATAAAAAAAATTGAAATTAGTATATTAATAATAATATTATAAAAAAAAGTTATATTTATAATTTTTTATATAAATAAATAAATATATATTTAATATATAATATAATCAATATAATACATATAAATATAAAATGGATACTTTTTTAAATATATATTAGTTGCCAATTTTAGATATTAATATTTTTGATACTGAAGAAAATATTATTAAAACAAAATATATATCAGAACCAAGTTTTAAATATGGATATCATTATGAAATAAATGAATTAAAAAAAAAATATTATTCAATTGTTAATCTCGATAAATTAAACATTTTTAAAAATAATGAATTAAAATTATTAACAGAAAAATATTTAAATAATAAAATATTTAGTAAAAATAATGAAAATAAAAATGAAGATGTTCAATTTAGTTTAACAAATGAATTTAATGAAAATAAATTTTATTATTTATGGGAAATATTAATAATTTTTAAATTATATGATAAAAATAATAAAAAATTAAAAATTTTAATTAATTAGTTTAAAAATGAAAATAACAATATTATATATGATTGTATTTCTCTTTATAGAAAAAAATTAAATGAAATTAAAAATAAAGATGAATATTATTTAAATATAAATCAAAATGATGAATTTAATGAAATATATAAAATTTTAGATAATGATTTTTTAAATACAAAAATAGAAACAAATAATAATTTAAATAGTTTTGATTTAATTATTGGAAATAGTGATGTTATTATAGATAATAATGAACAAAATTCTAAAGAACAATTATTATATCAAATAAAATTTAAAGAAATATATCATGCAATTAAACATCAAAAACAAAAAGGATCATTTATTTTAAAATATTTTGATATGATATCTGAATTATCATTTAAATTTATTTGTATATTAATGTATTTTTATAAACAAGTTTACATATATAAACCATTAAAATCATCAAAAATATCATCAGAAAGATATATAATATGTATTAATTTTAAATTTGATAATTTAGAAAAAATAAAAAAATTAGATATAATAAATGAATTAATCAATAATATGAATATAAATTAGGAAAAAATAAATGATAAAAAATAGAAAATATATTTAAATGATATATTTTCAAATTATTTAATACCAAATGAGTTGATAAATATATTAAGATATATAACAATAGAATTAACAAATAATCAAATAGAAATGATAAAAAAAAATATTGAATATATTGAAAATGATAAATATACAACTGAATTATTAAATATTAATAATAAAGATATGCAATTTTGGATTAATCATTTTTATCCTATTAATAATAATGATAAAAATAATTTTGATAAAATAATAATTGATCAAATAACTAAAACATTAAAAAATATGATATCAATTAATTGAAAAATAATTATATATCAATCTTGCATATTATTTATATTATTTATATTATAATTTATATTACTAGAATTTATATAATTATTTTTTTTTTTATCATCTTTTATCATAAATTCAAGTGATTCTTCTTCCGTTTTTATATTATTTATATATCCAATTAATAATATTTTATCATTATTATGTTGTAATTTAAACTATTTAATAATAATTTCAAGATAATCATTTTCTCGTAAAGGAATATTTGTTGCTTTAATTATTATTTTTCCATTTTCATTTGTAAAATTTTTTTTATTTATAAAATTATCTTGTTCTTTTAATATACACATTAATGGACCATTTTTACCTATCATTAATGAATTTTCCATTTTTAAAACTTGAACAATAATTACATCATTTATAATTGGTAAACAAGTATAAATTAAAAAATCTACATTAAAAATAGCATCACACGAATTATCTTCTAATTCAATATTAATTTCTTTATCTATTTTTAAATTAATAACTTTTAGAATAAAACCATATTTTGTACATTTATTTTCAAATTTATTTTTCAAAGAATTTAATATATTTGAATTCAAATCATTATTTATTAAATTTGATTTTATTTTTATATTATCTTTAATTGTTAATTCATTACAACAATTTGTAATAATAATTTTATCCATTAATATCTTATTATTATATTATATTATATATATTTATATTATTATATAATTTATCAATATTTATTTATTATTTTATATAATTTATCAATATATTTTATTATTATATATAAAATTATTAAATCAATTTTTTTTATTTATAATGAATATTAATAAACAAAATAATGATAAAAATGATATTAATAAACAAAATAATGAGAAAAATTATATTAATAATGAAGAAAATGAAAAAATTAATAAACAAAATATTGAAAAATATAGCTTTTCTAAATGATAATATAAAAGATGAAATATATGAGAATAATCTTTCTTATTATAAAATTGATAATATTAATAATAAAAATATTATATATAATGATGATATTAAATTTATTAATAAACAAAGTTGAGGACACGAGAGTTGGTTTGATGAAGGAATACAATGTCATTTAGATTAAAGAAAAATATTATTAACTGAAATTGAATTTTATAATAAATGTACAAATTTAAAAAATGATAATAATATTGTTATATATGTTAGATCTACAATATGTGAATATTTACTAATTATTTTAAAATTATTTCCTACTTTAATATTTATTTTAATATATCCAAATTATCATGTCTTTAAATGGAAATTTAAATATTTATATCAAAATACTAATTTAATATCAAAATATAATTTAAATTATATTAAAAAAATTTTAAATTTAAATAGTACAAATAGTTATAATAGAAATAAATATTTAAATAAAATAATTAAAAAATTATTAATATATAAATTTTTATTAAAAAAAAAAAAAATTTAATATATTAAATATTAATAATGAAAAATATATTAAATAGATGAATAAAATAAATTTTATAATAATAATAATTTAATTGATAAAATAATAAAAGAAAAAAATAAAAAATCAAATTGTCGTATTTTTGTTATTCAAGATTATATGACATTAAATTTATCAGTATATTTAAAAAAATTAATTGATAATTCAATACTAAATCCAAATATATTTTTATTATCAGATATTCGATCAAATATTAATAATGAAAATTTTCCATCTGATATTGATATTTATAAAAACAATTAAACCAAATTACTCTATGTTAAAATATCGTGCACCATTTTATAATAAAAATGATATTGAATTTGTAAATAAAATATAGTTAAATAAAGAAAATAATGATATATATAATATAATTAATAATGATTTTAAATATGTTGCTAAAAATTATGGTATTGATTTTTATAAAAATTATATTAATAAAATTTTTAAATATTTTAAATATTTTAAATATGATTTAAATTATATCATAGAATAATATAGATAAAATAATAAATTATGATATTATAAATTATGAAAATAAATTTTATTACCACAAATTTATAAGATCATTTAAATTTTATGATATATTTTATGATAAAATTAAAAAATATGATAAATTACAATATAATGAATATGATATAATAAAAATAAAAGAAATTTAAATGATAAAAATAATATTAAAAAATTAATATATATATATATAAATTAATAAATAAATATACTTTTTTTGATTTATCTAATAATAATTATAAATTTCCATATCATAGTACATTTAAAAAAATAATAAATTAACATTTAGTTGTTATATATTAAAAGATAAAATTATTGATATAACAATTGATAAATTTAATAAAATTGAATATATTTAATTTTATTAATAATTATAATATTTATTATAATTAAAAATTAATTATAATAAATATCATAAAAATAATATAATATCAAATCATTTTTTATTTTATCTATAATATTTTGATTTCATTTTTTTAATTAAATTTTTTTTAAATTATACTTACATTTCTTAAAATATAACTTTATTTTCATCAGATAATTACTAAATAATTTATTAAATTTCATCAGAAGAAGAAGATTCAATTATTTTTAAAAATTTATATTTTTAAATATTATTTTATACAATTTAAGAGTCTTTATTAAAAATATTTTTTTTTTCATCTGGAAGATCATTTTCTAATAATTTACTAATATAATTAAAATCTTCTGAATTTTCTAATAAATGATTTTAAATTAATTTATCATGATTATTATCTAATTCTTTTTTTAAATTAAAATTTTAATCTAAATTTTTTGTTAATACAAATTCTAAAAAAAGATCAATTTATTAATTAATAATTTTTTCATCTGTTTCTGTAGAAAAATCTGGACTATAATACTCAAATTAGTCATGTATATATTCTATATTTTCATCATAAATATTCATTATTGATTATTCTCCACAATTTCTTAATTAGTATATAAATTATCTGGTCATGTTAAATAAATCTTTTTAACAGAATTATTCAAATTTTTTTAAAATTAACTATGGAATATATTGCATTATTATTTTTAAATAATTTATTAATACAATTTTTTAGCAGTTTTTTGAAATAATAAAATTATATATGAAATATATATAATATTATTATTTCAATTTTTTATATTTATTTATAATTATTAATAAAATAAAAAAATTGAATATATTATTATTTAAATTATTTAATTTACTATATGATAAAAATAAATAACTAAAACACATTTATAAACTCTAAAATAATAAAAAATGAAAAAAATTAATTAAAATATAATAAATAATTATTTTATTATTGATTGTGATTGTAAAATAAATATTTATCATCCTTTAATTAATATACAAAATCAAGAACATGATAGTTAGTTTGATGAAGGAATACAAAATTAAAAACACGATATTTAGTTTGATGAAGGAATACCATCTAATTTTTATTTAAAAACTAAATATATTTAAAAAAAATATTAACATTATATAAAATCTTGTCATAAATAAGATTGTAATTATTTATATTGTTATATTAATTATTTCAATTAAAATGATATAACTTCTTTTTTTTAATTTTTTGAAAATAATTAGTTTGATAAAAATATATCTATCATTTTTAAATAAAATAAATCATTCTCTTCTTAAACTAATTATCATATTCCAGATTTTATATTTGAAATTTAATATATATTAGATGAATAAAAAAATATAATAATTTTAAATTTTGAAAGTATATTATTTTTTAATTAATTAAAAATTTAATTGTAAAATTTAAAAAAAATATATTTTATTAATCCATCAAATATATATTATCATTTAATATCTACATAATATTATTTAGAAAAAAATGTGTCTTTAAATAAATTATAATAATATTAATATATATATATGTTTATTTTTGCATCATTAAATTATGATATTAAATATTCAATTATAAATTATCATTCTTAGTAAGATGTAATAGATTTAGTATCTTTATCAGAAATTTAATTATTATATGAAAAATATTATAATAGTTATTATTAAAAATAATTTATATATAATTTTTTTGTATAATCTAATTCTAAAAATAAAAATAAAATTATAGAGTAAAATAAAAATGAATATATATTTATTGGTAGAAGAAATGAAGTTATTTAAGAATATTTAGAAGAAATGAACTTATCTATTTATTGAATATCACATCGTGCGACGTGATATTAATTAAAAAAATTGAATATATTATTATATAAATAATTCAATTTATTATAATATAAAAATAAAAAAATATATACTAATTGATATACATAAATAGATTAAAAATGAATAAATTAAAATAGTTTCAAATTCCATATTATATTATTTAAGAATTAAAAACAAAAAAATTTGATAAATATGAAGATCAAAATATTTATCACATTTTAAAAAAAAATAAAATTTCTACTGATAATATGATAATATCTATTTGTTTTATAATTAGATGTAATTGTAAAAAAATTAGTTAACACTATTTAACTAGAATACATATTCAAGAAAAATATTAAAATTTTATGGATTTATATCATTCATAAAGTTGTACATAAGTAGATATTTAATTAATTTTTTATGAAATGAATGATATAAAAGTTTCTTTAATCAATGAATAAATTAATGAAATTACAAATGTTTTTTAATTATTTGAAAATAATTAATTTAATAAAAATATATCTGTTATTTTTAATTTAAAATAGAAATCTGAATTAGATAAAACAATTATATCATAAAATCAAGTTCAAATATTTGAAATGTAATATATAAAAGAAGAATATATAATAAAATTATATATTCCAAGTAAAATAATTTTAAATTAATTAAAAATTTAATTAGAAAATTCAAAAAAAAAATATTTAATTAATTCATATGATTTTATTTATCATTTATTTTTATTTAAATTTTATCATAATTTATAATAAATTAATGAAGATGAATAAGAAGAAGAAGAAATATTATGGAATTATTATTTTGTGAAATAAGATAAAAAAGAAGAATGTTTTAATATGTTATTATTTATTTTTTCATAATTAAATTATGATATTAAACATTCATTTGTAAATCATGAATCTTAGCTTTGGATTCTTTCAGAAATTTATAAAGAAAAATTTCAATAATCATATGACAAGTATTATAAGATGTGTTATTAATAATAATTTATACATAATTTTATGACATATTCTAGTTCTGAAAATAAAAGTCATATTGAATCTAATAATGAATAATAAATTTTAGAATTTAATGAAAAAGAATATGAATTTATTGGTATAAGAAATGAAGTTATTTAAGAATATTTAGAAGAAATGAATATGACAAATGATTTTTAAAAGAAATGAAATAAAATATGATGTATAAATAATTTAATATTATTATAAATATTATAAATTTAATAATATTATTTTAATAATAATAAATATGATGTTAAATAATTAATTATAATATATTTAAATTTATTATAATTAATTTTTATTATTTTATATTTTAAAATATTTTTATATCATCATTTATACCATTATTTTGTATTTTCATATTAATTAAAAAAATCAAAATAAATGTTAAAATATATTATAATTAATTATTTTAAATTTTTAGTGATCAAATATTTGACTAGAAAAAAATTGAAATTCAAATTCTTTATATATTATTAATTATTATTTAAAGATATTTAGATATTATTTACCTATATAATTATAATAAATAGTAAAAAAATAAAAATCATCAATAATTAGATCTTAACTTCTTCTCGCTTTGCTCGACAATTCTGAAGAATTGCATTTCTTATAATTTTATTTTATTATAATTTATTTTTTATAAATGCAATTCTTCAGAA
>Ga0214919_10006622_pt1 | contig 15853 bp, 11 predicted proteins | sample LL1503_MetaG_FD_177994 | JGI IMG/M metagenome (GOLD analysis project Ga0214919, IMG submission 177994) | Freshwater microbial communities from Lake Lanier, Atlanta, Georgia, United States - LL-1503 | ecosystem: Environmental > Aquatic > Freshwater > Lake | place: USA: Georgia | collected... | reverse complement strand
TTAACCATGGCCGGTAATTCATCACGCAAAGGCGCAATTCGCCAATCAAAAAAGGGTCCATCGGCAGGTACTGGTGGAAAGAATAAGAAGCGTTTAACTGGCAAAGGTCCAACTCCTAAAGCTGAAGATCGTCCTTATCACGCAGCTGCAAAGCGCAAGAAAGCTGCAGAGAAAAAGGCAACTCGTTCTCCTTCTACGCGCTCAACTTCACCACGTGCAACAACGATGTCTCGTTCTGCACCTTCACGTGCACCACGCGGTGATCGTCCAAGAGGTGAAATCGTTGCAGGTCGTAACGCAGTACTAGAAGCATTACGTGAAGCGGTTCCAGCAACAGAACTATTAGTTGCTCGCAGCATTGATGTTGATGATCGTGTTGCAGAATCACTCAAGCTGGCTCTTCACTTAGGTCTTCCAATTCGCGAAGCACACCGTGCTGAAGTAGAAGGAATCTCACCTAATAGCCAGGGAATTGTTCTAGCTATTAAGCCTTACCAGTACTCATCATTTGAAGAAATCATGTCTCGTGCTAAGAATCCAGCGTTAGTTGTTGCACTCGATGGTGTGACAGATCCACGTAACTTAGGTGCCATTGTTAGAAGCGCTGCAGCTTTTGGCGCAGCAGGAGTTCTTATGACTGAGCGCCGCGCAGCTGCAATGACTGCATCTGCATGGAAAGCCTCCGCTGGAGCCGCAGCCCGTATGCCAATTGCGCAGGTAACAAATCTTGCTCGCACTATTGATGCAGCTAAGAAGTTGGGCCTCTTTGTTGTGGGATTAGATGGAGAATCTGAAGACACCATTGCTTCAATGAAGATTGCTGCAGAGCCAATCATGATTGTTGTTGGCAGTGAAGGAAAAGGCCTCGCACGATTAACTCGTGAGAAGTGCGATCTAGTAATTTCTATTCCAATCAGTGCATCAACTGAGTCATTGAACGCTTCAGTTGCAACATCAATTGCGCTCTTTCATATAGATCAGGCACGCCGTAAGGGGTAAGTACGTGATTTACAATCGCTTTATCGCACTCGGTGATTCCTATACCGAGGGTATGTCTGATGAAAAACTGCATGGCAACTACCGTGGTTGGGCAGATCGCGTTGCAGATGGCATGGCCAAAGCCCATCCAGATTTCACATATGCCAACTTAGCTATTCGCGGCAAACTTGTGAGACAAGTCATTGATGAACAAGTTGAAGCAGCGCTAGCCCAAGTAACTGGTCCCGAGACACTTATTTCTTTTCATGCTGGTGCAAATGATGTTATTCGACCTGGATACAAAGCCGACATTGTTTTAAGACAATATGCCGATGCTGTCAGACGCCTTGCTGCATCAGGTGCAACGATTTTGCTTTTCACTGTTTTAGAGCGCACAGGAAACACTGGCCGCTCTGCCAAGATGTGGGAAGAGCGCTTTGGTGGGTTTAATAGAAATGTTCGAGCCGTTGGAGAAGAAGTTGGCGCAATCATCGCTGATGCAAATGAAGAAGCAGCTTTTAGCGATAAGAGATTCTTAGCCTTTGATCGTTTACACTTAAATGCCCTGGGTCATGAACGAGTTGCAGATGCAGTCCTTGAGCTTTTAGGACTTGCATTTAATCCCAGCTGGCGTGATCCCCTGCCACCTGCAAAGCCTGAGCCTCAAATATTGAAAAGCGTTGTGAGTGTTTTGTGGTTTATTACTTTTGCCTTGCCATGGATGTGGCGAAGGGCGCGCGGAAAATCATCGGGAGATGGTCGAAGCTGCAAATATCCGATAGCTATTGGTTGGCCACTGAATTTAGATTGACGTAAACGTCCACTCCCAGGTGTGTAAGCCTGGTTTTATTTTGTATTTAGGCAAAGTATCTGGACCACACGATGCAGTTCCAACTCCGCGATGTGCACCATCGATATGAACAACGACATTGCCACATGCTTTTACTTCAACATCATGGGTGGCATCAGCTAAATCCACTGCTCTATGAGGTGTGACAGAGACTTGTAACGGCTTACCCAGGTGGACTCGCACTCCATGCCCAGTTGCATCTGTGACTTCAAACCAGCGCACGGCGTTATGTCCACCATTTTCTTGTGGCCTGACATATGGAATGTATTGATGTGCAACTGAAGAAACAAAGCGATGAATACGAGCAATCTTTCGATCTGGGTATGACTCATGGGGACCTGAACCAAACCAGGTTACATCAGTGAGTGCGCCATCTAATTCGAAGTTAATACCAACACGTGCAACATCGGTAAGCACCTTAGGTAGCGTCACAGACTCTTTGACTCTAAAGCCATCGGCCATAGGAGTAATCACTTGCACGTGCTTGATGTTAATTCCAGTACTTGTTTGCCACGTATTTGTAACTTTAGTGCTATTAGGATTTTGTGAAACAACACAGTCCGTGCGATCCATATCGCGCAAGCCCCAACGGTTCCACTTAGTGGCCATGTGTCCGATGCGATCGTTATCTGTTGGTGCGCGCCAAAGAGTCAGTGCCGGTGCAACAACTCCTCGTGGCAGAACAATCTGGCCATAATCATCTAGAACATTGGTGTATTCATCAGAGGCTTTCGCGCTCTTAATTGTTAGAGCACGTGAAGGCAGAGCCATTTGATTCCAGCCAACTTCAGTATGTGCTGGAGCCCATGGAGTGCTATTAATGTTGATGATGGTGAAAGTAATAAAGCGCTCACCCAGGCCATCGGCTTTCGCTAGATGCTTTGAAGTAACTTTAAATGCGACTTTTTTACGAGGTGCAACCTTAGGCAACTTTACTGTGCCACTATCGATGATGAGACCATCACGAGTAATAGTCCAGTTCACTTCGTATTGGCTTAAATCTTTAAAGAAGTGCTTATTAAAGATTGTGAAAGAACCAGTTGATGCCTTGAGCGCGCTGATGTTGGCGGGGGCAGCAATAGCCTTAAATTCAGCCATGGCAGGCTTAGCGGTGCGATCTGGGAAAACCATTCCATCACAACAGAAGTTGCCGTCATGCTTCTTCTCACCGTAGTCGCCGCCATAAGCGTTGCGCTTTGATCCATCCGGCATTGTCTGAACTGGCCCGTGATCCCAGAACTCCCAGATAAATCCGCCTTGTAAGCCCCTAGTAGTTTCAATAACTTCCCAGTACTCAGCCAGAGTTCCATTGCTATTGCCCATAGCGTGGGAGTACTCGCACATAATCAATGGGCGATCTGCTTTTGCAGAGGTTGCATACTCTTTAATCGCAGAAATCGCTGGATACATCGGACAAATAACATCAGTAAGTGAGTGTGAACCCATCCAATTACCGCGGATGCCACCTTCATAGTGAAGTGGGCGAGATGGATCAAAGTTACGTGCATAGGCAGCAGCTGCTTCATGGTTGGTTCCAGCACCTGATTCATTCCCCAGTGACCACATGATTGCTGCAGGGTGGTGAATGTCGCGTTGAATCATTCTGCCCACACGATCAACGAATGCAGTTAAGTACTTTGCATCATCACAAATAGATGCAATGAATGCATGAGATTCAATATTTGCTTCACCGATGACATAGAAACCAAGCTCATCACAGAGATCTAGGAAAGCTGCATCATTGGGGTAGTGAGAAGTGCGAACGGCATTAAAATTCCAACGTTTGAGTTCTAGTAAATCTTCACGCATATCTTCACGAGTAAGTGCGCGTCCTGTGTAACGGTTGAAATCGTGGCGGTTAACGCCATAGAACATCACGGGGGCACCATTAACTAAGAAGTCCTGGCCCTTTACTTCAACTGAGCGAAAGCCAATTTTTTGTTGTGAGACTTCAACGATATTTCCTTCAGGATCGATGAGTTCAATGTGGAGGGTGTAGAGATGAGGCGATTCTGCTGACCAGGCTTTAACTTTAGGAATGCGGGTATTGAGATGGATTTTGCCCGCTGGCCATGGTTCATTTTCGGCAATAGCTTTCTTGGCATCTTCTGGCATTGTGCCATTCCAGAATATGCCGTGGAAATACTCATCACTTCTAGCCTTTAACGTTTCAGGGCGCTCAGTCCACTTGGGGGCTTGGAAAACCTTGAGCGTTGATTCAAGATTTGCAGCCTTTACTTTTGCAAGCTCTTCAATGGACACACGTAGGGTGTAGTTGTGTGTTGAGATGTTATCGATGGAGGCGATGTGCGCACGGATATCTAGAGTTCCTGTGGTGAGATCTTTTTCAAGACCTGCAGTTGTATAGAAGCGCTCAATAAAAACCTTGTTAGTTGCAAAGAGTTTTACAGAACGAGTAATTCCACCATGCCACCATTGATCTTGGTCCTCAATGAAAGTTGCATCAGACCACTTAGTAACATCAATGCGCACAACGTTCTTGCCACGCTTAACAAAGCCTGTAACATCAAATTCTGCAGCAAGGCGGGAATCTTTTGTAAGACCTACTTCGACTCCGTTAATGAATACAACTGCTACAGATTCATAACCACCTAGGTGCAAAACAATGCGCTTGCCCATCCAACTTTCAGGTAGGTCGAAATCTCGCTCATAGACACCATGTGGGTTTTGCTCTGGAACAAATGGTGGTTGTTCCTCAAATGGCATTTGAGTGTTTGTATAGATGGGTTTATCGAAAAACACATCGTTTTCTTCTTGCATCGTCCATAAACCTGGAACCGGGATTGCTGCCCACTTGCGGCCTAAAGGCTCACGAGGAGAACGTAGAAGTTGAAAGCGCCATATTCCATCGAGGCTGATTTTTTCTAGGTGCTCGATATTGAGCATGGGCAGACGGTTTACTGAAATAGTTTCTGGGCTCATCCAGTAATTGACCATCATGGGCGCAAGTCTGCCATTGTGCCCAGAACTGCGCCTAATCGTCCTTGATTAGCCTGGTAGCCTCTCTCCAGACACTTAAAATTCACTTAACAAGGACACAATTTCCCCATGAAGCTGCAACACATCACAGACCGCGAGATGAGTTGGCTTTCATTTAATCAGCGGGTTTTGGAGTTGGCTGAAGATCCAACGATGCCTTTGCTAGAGCGGGTGAGATTTCTATCGATTTTCTCTTCTAATCTCGATGAGTTCTATATGGTCCGTGTGGCAACTTTGATGAGTAAGTTGGAAAACGGAGTAAGTGCGGCCAATGTTGCTGGATTTACTCCACTGGAGTTAATGAAGCAGGTTTCCCACCGCACCAATGAATTGATGGAGCGGCAATCACTCACATACCATAATGAGATTGAGCCAATGCTCAAAGCCGAGGGTATTGAATTCGTGCACTGGGATCAACTTAACGATACTGAGCGCGGATATGTCACTAAATTATTTCAGGATCGAATATTTCCTGTATTAACCCCATTAGCAGTTGATCCTTCACACCCATTTCCTTACATCTCTGGGTTGTCATTGAATTTAGCAGTTATTGTGAAGAATCCAACTTCTCACGAAGAGTTCTTTGCCCGTGTGAAGGTCCCAGAGATTTTGCCCCGCTTTATTGCAACGGCAAAGACAGGTTCAACAAGATTCTTGCCTTTAGAGGATTTGATTGCAATTCACCTTCAGGAACTCTTTCCTGGAATGATTATTGAAGATCACTACACATTTCGTGTTACACGAAATCAAGATATGGATCTTGATGAAGAAGAATCAGAGGATATTTTAACTTCTATCGAACAAGAACTTGCTCGTCGCCGATTTGGACCACCGGTTCGCCTAGAGATTGAAAATGGTGTTGATGAAAAACTTGTGGAGAAATTGGCCGAAGAGTTAAAGATTAATCCAGAAAATATAATTCACATCGCCGCTCCTCTTGATTTAACATCACTAAACAAGATTGCAGATCTTGATTTCCCAGATTTGAAGTTTGATCGATTTAGATCAAGAACTGCCAAAGCGCTCTCTGAGGTAGATCAAGAAGACCCCGATTTATTCTTTGCCGCTATCCGCCAAGGTGAGATTTTGCTCCACCACCCCTATGAATCCTTCACTTCTTCAGTGGTGCAGTTCCTTCAAAATGCTGCCCAAGACCCACAGACATTGGCCATTAAGCAGACGCTCTATAGAACATCAGGTGATTCACCCATTATTGAGGCTTTGATTGAAGCTGCAGAGGCAGGCAAGCAAGTTTTAGCAGTTATTGAAATCCGCGCACGCTTTGATGAACAAGCTAACGTGCGCTGGGCTCGTAAGTTAGAAGCTGCTGGCGTCCACGTTGTGTATGGACTTATGGGTCTAAAGACACATGCCAAACTTTCTCTCGTTATTCGTGATGAGCCAAATGGACTTCGTCGCTACTGCCACATGGGCACCGGTAACTACAATCCAAAAACAGCACGGGCTTATGAAGATTTAGGAATACTCAGCGCTGATCCTGAGTTGACCGAGGATCTAACAAAGCTCTTTAACCAACTCTCTGGATTTGCTCCTCAATCAACTTATTCTCGACTTCTAGTTGCTCCCTCAACACTTCGATCCGGAATCATTGAACGTATTGATCGGGAAATTCAAAACCATAAGGCAGGTAAACCTGCTGGCATCCAATTCAAACTCAATTCAATATTGGACGAAGGTTTTGTTGAAAAGATATATCAGGCATCGCAGGCGGGCGTAAAGATTGATTTATTGGTCCGTGGAATTTGTGCTGTGCAACCTGGCATCAAGGGACTTTCGGACAATGTCACTGTGAAATCTGTTTTGGGTCGCTTTCTTGAGCACTCACGAATCTTCCATTTCACCAATGCCGGAGATCATGAGTATTGGATTGGTAGCGCAGATTTAATGGGACGTAACCTTGATCGCCGCGTGGAGAGTTTGGTGCGCATTGATAAGAAAGAGCATCAGCACCGCCTCCAAGAGATTCTCGATTTAGGTTTGAGCGCAGATAGCTCGAGTTGGCAACTCTCTGGCACAGAGTGGGTGAGAGTGTCTAAGAACAGTAAGGGTGAGGGGTTACTTGATGTGCACTCAGCCTTTATCCATACCTACTCAAGGGAGCGTTAAATATGAGCGATGAATCCCACGTTATTTACGCTGCTGGCGCAGTGTTGTGGCGCCAAGTAGGAAAGAAAAAGATTGAGTTAGCGATCATCCATCGCCCGCGTTATGACGATTGGTCCTTACCAAAGGGAAAGTTAGATCCTAATGAAACGATGATTGGTTGTGCATATCGCGAAGTAATGGAAGAGACTGGGTATGCACCAATATTTGGTCCAGAAATTGGTAATGTTACATATGAAGTAGATGGCGTTAAGAAGATTGTTAAATATTGGTCTGCCCAAGCTATTGGTGAGCCAACTGGAACTACTGATGTGCAGGAAGTGGATCAACTTTTGTGGTTATCACCGGCTGATGCAAAGAAGAAATTAACGTTAGAAGATGACAAGTCACTTGTGGACTTCTTCCTAGAGTTTAACTCCGGTACAACACCACTTGTTCTTTTGCGCCATGCCAAAGCGATTAAGCGTGAAGATTGGGATGGAGATGATGGGGATCGTCCTCTAGCTCAGCTTGGACAGATCCAATCCAAACGCATGCTTTCTCTCTATCTGCCTTATGGCATTCAAGAGATTCATTCCTCCGATGCCCAGCGTTGTATTGAAACCATTGACCCAATGGCCAGATCACTAGAAATGAATCCCATTTATTCTGCTGATTTAAGCGAACATGGCTTTGCTAGAGACAAAGAAGCCCCTCTTGATTATGCCCAAGATTTAATGGATAAAGGTAAAAGCGCCATTATCTGTAGCCACAACCCTATTTTGCCTAAACTTTTGAAGAAATTAATTGGTAAGAAGAACTTCAAGCAGCTTGATCAAAAACTTGAACCAGGCGAGGCATGGGTTTTGCACTATCGGGATGGTGAAATCATTGCCATTGACTGGGTGCAAGCACCTATAGCTTAATTATTGAGCCAATCTAACCTGCGGAGCACAACACCCTCACGCAGAGCCCATGGGCATATTTCCACACGATCTAGATCTAAAGCCATCATGGTAGCCCTGGCAACTATCGCTCCCGCAACAATTTGCTGAGATCGACTATTAGAGACACCTGGGAGTTCTGCTCGAGATTTATTTGTCATATCGGCAAGTTTTGAAATCATAGCTTTCAAGTTAGTGCTTTCCAGATATTTTGGATTTTCATTGAACATGTGACCAGAGAGTCTGGCTAGAGTTCTAAAAGTCTTACTTGTTGCAACAAAATGATTTGCATCATGGGAACGAAGTGTTAAAGGAAGCTCATCTTCTAACTTGCTACTGACGAACTCTTCTAAGAACTTAACTCCTTTAGAGTTATATGGATCTCCACTTAGAAAATCACGTGTTAGGCGCGCAGCACCTAACGGCAAGGAGACCGTTGCTTCTGGGTTTTCATCAACACCAGATGCAATTTCAAGTGAACCTCCACCAATATCTATAACTAAGAGTTTTCCTGCAGACCAACCTAACCAACGGCGCACAGCCAAGAAAGTCATTCGAGCTTCTTCATCACCAGTAAGGATTTGTAAATCAATCTGGTGCCGGTGATTAATATCTTCGATAATCTGTGCACCATTTCTTGCATCTCGAATAGCAGAAGTGGCAAAAGCTAAAATCTCATCGGTGTGATTCTCATTTGCGTGAGTAACACAATCACCCACGGCTTGATGTAATAGTTCAATACCTTGAGGGGTAATTGAACCTGAAGCATCAAGATATTGCGTCAGACGAAGTTCAACTTTAAAACTAGTAGCTGGTTCTGGGCGAGCACCGAGGTGGGCATCCATCACCTGTAAATGGATGGTATTTGAACCCACATCTAAAACGCCTAATCTCACGGGCACAACCTATCGCTGAGGCTGGGCTGAACCCACGATTTTAAGTTTTTGGAAACCACTGCCATAATTGCCGCTGGTCGAAAGATCGATACGTGTTTGCACGTAGGCCTCTCTAGCTCAGTGGTAGAGCAGCGCACTTGTAATGCGCAGGTCGTCAGTTCAATCCTGACGGGGGGCTCGTGGTAGTACGAAGGGGGAATTGATGTCTAGGTTTCCTTTTGATGATTTTGCCGATGCATTGGCAGCCAATGATGAATACATCAAAACTTTCAAGTACTCAGGTTTAACGGGAATTGCTCAAAAAGGCCTTGCAATTGTTACCTGTATGGATTCACGCATTAATCCCCTCTCAGTTATTGGTATGAACTCAGGCGATGCCAAGATATTACGTAATGCTGGAGCGCGTGTGACTGATGACGTTTTACGTACTCTGGTTTTGGCAACATATTTGTTGGGTGTGAAAAGAATCTTAATCATGCCTCATACCAACTGCCGAATGGCGCAAGTGGATGAAGCGGAGATTCACCGCGAGATAGATACTAAATATGGCATTGACACATCAGAGCTGCAATTCAAAACCGTTGCTGATCAACGAGCTGCATTAATAGAAGATGTGAATGCCGTTCGCACCTATCGCTTACTCAACAAGGGTGTTTCAGTGGGTGGTGCAATTTATGATGTTGCCACAGGAATAATTACTCCGATTGATTGTTAGTTCGCCGAATCGGTTGGCGGGTAATTGGATAGCTCAGGTCTTCCAGGAACTGCATGATTACAGCGATTACTAACGCGGGCTTTTCTTTTACTAATCCATGCGAAGTTCCAGGGATAATTGCCAACTGCCCCAGCGGCAAGGCCTCATAAAGAGAGATTGTGTGATCGTGAGCAATGACATCGTCATCTCCTGCCATAACTAAAACAGGGCATTGGATGGATGCGATTTCACTCAGAGAGATATCAGGCTCAGTTTTCCAAATTTCATTCATCCGCTTGATTTTTTCAAGCAGAGTATGGGGAGCATCAGGTGAAATTAAGTTGTATTCAGCTTGATCTTCTTCAGAGACATTTGCTTCGTCAAAATCACTTAAGGGTGCGCTGTAATGATAATTAGCCCCAATTGCCACAATTGATTTCACTAATTCAGGCCGCCTAATCGCAACCATTAGGGCGATGATTCCCCCATCGCTATAGCCAATGAGATGAGCAGGCTCTTTTACAACATCTTCTAGGTATGCAATAGCTTCTTGGCATTGAAATTCAAAGTGCAGACTACCGGGTTGATCTGCGGTGAAACCATGGCCTGTGCGATCGTATGCAAAGAGATGAAATTCATCTTCAAGGGGTGGAACCATTAAATAATCCCAGCTAGAAGTCTTGCTCATGCCGCCATGAAGTAGAACTACGGCTTCACCTTCATGATCCCACTCGTAGGAATAGAGCTGATGATTTCGAAGATTGATGTATTCAGGCATTACAACGAATCCATGATGTGACGATTACCGCGATCAAAGGTTAAGTAGTTCCATGTCCAGTCGGCCATTGTGCCAATCTTGTTGCGTCCGCCTAATAAATAGAACAAGTGCAACCACAGCCAGGCATACCACGCTGGAATTCCAGCCATTCGAAAGCCCTTGACTTCAACAATTGCTTTATGGCGCCCGATTGTAGCCATGGAACCCTTGTCAATATATTTAAAAGATTCAAGTGGCTGACCATTTGCTAACCGCTTTATTTGCTTGGCAACAAAGCGACCTTGTTGCATGGCAACAGGTGCAACCATGGGGAGAAAGCGTCCATCTTTTCCTGCAAATCCTGCGATATCACCAATTGCAAAGATTCCTGGATAGTGCTTAACCTGCAATGTGTTCTCAACATCAATGCGCGTATTCACGAGTGGTAGATTCAATTTTTCGCCCGCAGGCTCACCTTTAACACCAGCTGCCCAAATAGTTACCTCTGATGCAATGGGATCTGAATTTTTCACGATGATAGATCGTGGCTTTATCTCAGCCACTGCAGTATTGAGACGAACATTGACGCCCAATTTTTCTAAATCTTTTTTAGCACGGGCAGATAACTTCTCTGAAAACATAGGCAAGATTCGAGCTCCTGCTTCAATGAGGTTTATTCGAATATGTGCTGCAGCATGAGCTTGATCATTTTTAAGTGGGCCACGAACTAATTCAGCAAATGCTCCAGCCATCTCAACTCCCGTTGGTCCACCGCCAACGACTGAGATTGAAAAGATGGTGTCATCTTCAAATCGGCAGAGATCTTCAAATCGGCGCATCACTTCTGCACGAATTGCTAATGCCTCACTCACACTCTTCATTCCAAGAGCGTGTTCAGCAACTCCCGGAATTGAGAAATCTGCTGTAACAGAACCAAGTGCAACGACGAGTTGGTCAAACTCTAAGACCTCAGAGCTATCTAACTTAATAGTTCTATTCTTGTGATCCACTGAAATTGGAGAGCCCATCCGAAATTGAATTCCAGTTTTTCTAAGCGCACCGCGAATTGGATGTGCAACGTGATCTGCTGCAAGTCCTGCGGTGGAGACCTGATAGAGCAAGGGTAAAAAAGTTTGGAAGTTGTGGCGATCCACCACAGTGACATGGGCGAAATCTGCCATAGCCTTTGCGGCCGTGAGTCCACCAAAACCAGCACCGAGTATTACTACTCGTGGCTTTTGAGGTGTCTTTTCCATGGAGTAAGTCTAGGCTTCGCAACATGTCCTCGCCCAATCAAAGCCGCAAGTACCTTGTTACAGGTGCATCGGGCTATGTGGGCGGGCGTTTAGTGCGTGCCCTGGTTGATGAAAATAACGATGTCAGAATATTAGTTCGCGATAAACACAAGATCCTTGGCCAACCATGGGCTTCAAATGTAGATATTTGTGAGGGCAGTGCTGAAAATATTGCTGACATGGACCGGGCGCTAACTGGTGTTCACACAGCTTTTTATCTCTTGCACTCAATTAACTTAGGGCCAAACTTTGATGAGATTGAATCTCAAATGGCGAAAAACTTTGCCCAAGCTGCCCAGCGTGCTGGAGTTTCGCAGATTATTTATTTGGGTGGAATTGCAAACGATATCAACATTAGTAAGCACTTAGCCTCACGGGCAATGACTGGACGATCACTAGCAACTACTTCTGTGCCAGTTCTAGAGCTGCGCGCAGGAATCATTATTGGTTCTGGTTCTGCAAGTTTTGAAATGTTGCGCCATTTAACTCACCGCCTTCCAATCATGACCACACCTAAGTGGGTGATGAATAAAACTCACCCCATTGCAATTAGAGATGTCCTCTATTACTTGAAGGCTGCTGCACAGTTAGAGACTCCAGTGAATCAAATCTTCGATATCGGCGGCCCAGAAGTACTCTCTTATGCCGACATGATGCAAAAGTTTGCAAAACTATCTGGGTTAAAAAAACGCTGGATTATTAAAGTTCCGGTTTTAACTCCAGGGCTATCAAGTTTGTGGATTGGTTTGGTAACACCTGTTCCAACAGCCCTTGCACGCCCATTAGTTGGTTCACTGATTAGTGAAGTGGTTGCCGATCCCGCGAAATCAATTGATGCACTCATTCCAAAACCGGCAGAGGGCTTGATTGATGTTGAAAACGCTATTTCACTAGCTCTCTCTAAGCTCACAACCCATGGCGTTGAAACACGTTGGTCAGATGCAGCGATGCCAATGGCGCCTTGGCAAAAAGCCCAAGGAGATCCTGAGTGGGCAGGTGAAATGGTTTTGCGTGATCGCAGAGAAACAATCACTGATGTTCCTGCAGAAAAGCTTTGGAGACAGATAGAGCGAATCGGCGGTGATAACGGCTGGTTTGGTTCAGATTTTCTATGGTGGGCACGTGGAGTTTTAGATCGATTCCTCTTTGGCGGTGTGGGACTTCGCCGTGGGCGCAGAGATCCTGATTTCTTGCGCGTGGGCGAAAGTTTAGATTTCTGGAGAGTAGAAGAGTTAGAACCAGGTGTGCGACTAAAACTTTATGCTGAAATGGTTTTACCAGGCAAAGCATGGCTAGAGTTCACAGTCTCAACCGTTAATGGAAAGTCAAAGATTGTCCAAGAGGCAACTTTTAATCCTCGTGGACTTGGGGGGCAGATGTATTGGTATGCAGTTGCACCATTTCACTTCTTTGTATTTCCAACAATGCTAAGAAACATCATTAAGAAAGCGCAAAACAGTGCATGAGTTCACCCCAGAAGTAGAAGCTTTAGCTGCTGAAGTTTTGGCATATAGCCTCGATCGCTTAAGAAACGATCCACCCCTTGACGGTCCTCGCACAGCAGAGGATTTATTTAGTGAAGTCGGAAACACCATCACTGCCCGTGGTCTGGGTGGACATGAGGCCTTAGAAGTTTTCACATCTGTCTTAGCCAAAGCCTGTATTTCAACAGATCATCCACGCAACTTAGCTTTCATTCCATCTGCACCAAGTGAGTATGCAAACCTTTTTGATTTAGTTGTTGGTGCAAGTGCGCTCTATGGCGGCTCTTGGCAAGAAGGAGCAGGGGCTGTATTTGCTGAAAACCAAGCCCTGCGTTGGATTTCTGATTTAGCACAATTGCCCCAGGAATCAGGTGGAGTTTTTGTGCAGGGCGGAACAATTGGAAATCTCTCAGCGCTAGTTGTGGCACGAGCACAGGGACGAAAGAAGCACCCAGGGGCTTCTCGTTGGGTGATTGCTTGTAGTGAAGAAGCACATTCTTCCATTGTTAGCGCTGCACAAGTAATGGATGTTGATGTTTTAAAGGTGCCCGTTGCAGCTAATGGAAAGTTAATGGGGGATGCCGTTGCCCATGCCATTGATCACCTGCATGCAACAACAACGCATCGTGTGTTTGCCGTAGTTGCAACTGCTGGCACAACAAATCTTGGAATCATTGATGACTTACAAGGCATTGGCAGCGCAGCACATGAGCGGGGGATTTGGTTTCATGTTGATGGGGCCTATGGATTAGCTGCGCTGTGTGCTCCATCGGTTCGTTCGGACTTTGATGGGGTAGAGGCTGCTGATTCGCTCATCGTTGATCCACACAAATGGTTGTTTGCGCCCTATGATGCATGTGCACTTATTTATCGTCAGCCCGAACTTGCTCGCCAAGTGCACTCACAACATGCCTCCTATTTAGACACATTAAAAGATGGTGCATTCTCACCTTCTGATTATGCAATTCAATTAACTCGTCGCACACGTGGATTACCTTTTTGGTTTTCACTTGCTGCCTATGGCACCGATGCATACACCGAAGCGATGGAGCAATCATTAACAGTTGCCCACCAAGCTGCCGAATTAGTAAAGGCGCATCCAGATTTAGATTTAGTGTGTGAACCAGAACTTTCAATCGTTGCCTTTACACGCAAAGGTTGGTCAGCAAGTGATTATCAAAGTTGGTCTGACAAACTTCTTTTCGATCAAATAGGTTTTATTCCGCCGTCCTCTCATAAAGGCCAGCCAATACTGCGATTTGCCATTGTTAATCCATGGACGAAAATCAGCGATATTGAGATGATCCTCTCCACCCTTTAAATCCCACATTTTTCGCGCTCACCCGATACGATTTCCCTCATGTCCGCGCAAGAAGAGTCCGCCATGCACGCAGGTCTGAGCGACCTTGAACTGCGCATCTTGGATTTTGAAGCGAGCTGGTGGCGCTATGCAGGGGCTAAAGAGGCAGCGATCAAGGAGCTTTTTGATCTCACTGCTGCCCGTTACTACCAACTTCTCAATGACTTAATCGATCGTGATGATGCGCTAACTGCCTCTCCCATGCTCGTCAAGCGCCTGCGCCGCCTGCGCGAGGCCCGCATGAACACCCGCATCGCCCGCTAAGCCCTCCTTCAGCCGTTTTGCGCCTGGGAAATAACTCCCGTAGATTTGGCGTTAGCACTCTCGGGGTGCGAGTGATAAAGCCCCCGCAAACGAACGATTACATGAAAGTGAGCAGACCTGATGGCAAAGCAGATTGCCTTTAATGAAGAAGCCCGCCGCGGATTAGAGCGCGGAATGAATATCTTGGCCGATGCGGTCAAAGTCACCCTCGGACCTCGCGGACGAAACGTTGTCCTTGAGAAGAAGTGGGGCGCCCCAACAATTACTAACGATGGTGTTTCCATCGCTAAAGAGATTGATCTCGATGATCCATGGGAAAAAATTGGCGCAGAGCTAGTTAAGGAAGTTGCTAAGAAGACAGATGATGTCGCAGGAGATGGAACAACTACCGCAACAGTTTTGGCCCAAGCCCTTGTGCGTGAAGGACTTCGCAACGTTGCAGCCGGATCAAATCCCATGGCCCTTAAGCGTGGTGTGGAAAAGGCAGTGACAGAGATTGTTGCTGAGCTTTTGTCTATGGCTAAAGCCGTTGATTCAAAGGAACAGATCGCAGCAACAGCATCTATCTCTGCAGCAGATGCAACTATCGGCGAGATGATCGCTGAAGCGATGGACAAGGTTGGCAAAGAAGGCGTTATCACTGTTGAAGAGTCCAATACTTTTGGTTTAGAGCTAGAGCTGACTGAAGGTATGCGCTTTGATAAGGGTTATATCTCTCCTTACTTTGTAACAGACCAAGATCGTATGGAAGCAGTTCTAGAAGATGCTTATGTATTGATTGTGAACTCAAAGATTGCAAATATTAAAGATCTCGTACCAGTTCTTGAAAAGGTGATGCAATCAGGTAAGCCACTTGCAATCATCGCCGAAGATGTTGAAGGCGAAGCGCTGGCAACTCTTGTTGTGAACAAGATCCGTGGAACTTTCCGCTCAGCTGCAGTCAAGGCACCTGGATTTGGAGATCGTCGCAAGGCGATGCTTCAAGATATTGCCATCCTTACAGGTGCAACTGTTATCTCTGAAGAAGTTGGTCTCAAGCTAGATCAAGCAGGGTTAGAACTATTGGGTCGCGCTCGCAAGGTTGTTATCAGTAAAGATGAAACAACAATCGTTGAAGGCGCTGGCGATGAGGCACAAATTAAGGGCCGCGTCACACAGATCCGTTCAGAGATTGAGAAGAGCGATTCAGATTATGACCGCGAGAAGTTGCAAGAGCGTCTTGCAAAGC
>Ga0214919_10006620_pt1 | contig 15855 bp, 20 predicted proteins | sample LL1503_MetaG_FD_177994 | JGI IMG/M metagenome (GOLD analysis project Ga0214919, IMG submission 177994) | Freshwater microbial communities from Lake Lanier, Atlanta, Georgia, United States - LL-1503 | ecosystem: Environmental > Aquatic > Freshwater > Lake | place: USA: Georgia | collected... | reverse complement strand
GTTGTTGATATTAAAAACGCTCATATGTCTTTCTCTTTAAATTACGCAACTATCACAATCTTCTTGATCTGCTAGTTCTTCTATTGGGTGTTGTTTGTTAAATGCCGACGAGTTTACATCAATCTCGCCTTGTCCGTCCATGGTGTTAAAATAGTATAATTGCTTTAAACCATATTTGTAGCACATGACCAGGTGCTTGAGCATCTCACTCATAGGGATTTTTTCGTCTTCGTAGAATCTAGGATTGTACGAAGTGTTGACACTAATGCCTTGGTCAATATATTTTTGCAATACTGCACATAGTTTTAAGTAACCTTCTGGACTTGATTGATCCCATAATAGTTCGTATTTATTTTTGAGTCTTCTGTACTCGGGCACTACTTGTCTTAATGCACCATGTTTGCTTTGTTTTACACTTACATAGTTTCTTGGTGGTTCAATTCCGTTGGTGGCATTGCTTATCTGAGCACTTGTCTCTGCGGGCATTAGGGCCATCAGAGTGGCATTACGAATACCAGTGTCTAAGATCTGCTCACGTAGGGCACGCCAGTTCATACGCTCTTGGTGCGGAACTAGTTCATCTATTTCCGGCTTGCGTGTATCAATGGGCAACTGCCTATTGGCATACTTGAGTTCTTTCCATTTGGTACATGGACCTTGCTCTGCAGCCAAGTCAGCCGATGCTTTGATCAAATAGTAACTCCAGGCTTCTGCATATTCATCCACTAGAGCCAGGGCCTTGGGATCACTGTAACTGACATCGTGCTTGGCTAGGAAGTAGGCAAAGTTGATGATGCCGATGCCCAAGGGGCGGAATTCTTCTGTTGATTTCTGTGCAGCCAATACAGGATAGTTTTGATAACTTAACAGTGCATCTAGGCCACGCACAGCCAGTGTGGCCATTTTCTCAAAGTCTCGTGGTGACTTGACATTGCCCCAGTTCAACGCACTCAGTGTACACAATGCAATACGGCCATCTGGATCATTGATGTCGTTTAACGGGCGTGTGGGCAAGTCAATTTCGGCACACAGGTTGCTCTGCCTAATGGGATGAATGGCTTCTTGGAACGGACTATGTGTATTGGCATGGTCTACATTTTGCAAATAGATACGGCCTGTATCTTTGCGTTCACTCATAAACTTGCTGAACAGTTCTGCAGCAGGGAAAGTTTTTTTACGCAACTTGGTGTTGCGTTCGGCACGTTCATACAGTTCTCGAAAACGCTCTTGGTTGTTGAAGAAAGCCTCGTACATTTCCGGCACATCGTGGGGGCTAAAACAGGTGATATTGCCGCCTTGAATAAGCCTTTCGTACATTAATTTGTTAAATTGGACACCATAATCCATGTGACGCACACGATTGTCCTCAGTACCCTTATTGTTCTTTAACACCAACATATCTTCAACTTCAAGATGCCATATGGGATAGTACACAGTTGCGGCTCCATTACGTACACCGCCTTGACTACAACTACGTGTGGCACTTTGGAACAATTTTAAGAAAGGAGTAATGCCTGTGTGGTAAGCATCGCCATTGCGAATTGGCGAACCCAGCGCACGAATACTACCAACTCCTAGGCCAATGCCGGCTTTTTGACTCACATACCGAACAACGGCGCTACTAGTAGCATTAATGCTATCCAGACTATCATCGGACTCAATAAGAACACAACTACTGAACTGTTTCTGTGGTGTTCGCACACCAGCCATAACAGGAGTAGGTAGGGAAATGTCATAATTGCTAATTCCATCATAATAGTCTTTAACCCACTGTAAGCGGGTCTCCGTTGAATACTTCTGGAACAAGGTAGCGGCGATAAGCATATACGCCATTTGTGGAGTTTCAAATATCTCCCCCGTTACACGGTTCTGCACCAGGTACTTGCCGCGCCATTGCTCCATGGCCACATAAGTAAAACTTTCATCACGCTCATGTCGAATGTGTTCATTTAATTCTGCCCACTCTGCACTGGTATAAGCGGCGATTAAATCGCGATCATAAAACCCACGCTCTGTATTGCGGTTGACCAATTCAAGTAGTGTACAAGGGGTATAGTCATTGTAGACTTCTTTACGTAAATGATAATTAATTAGTCTGCCAGCAACATACTGATAATTGGGTGTTTCCTCACTGATCAAGTCAGCAGCACTTTTGATCAGTGTCTCTTGAATGTCTGCAGTTTTAATTCCGTTATAAAACTGTATGTGGCTTTTAATTTCTACTTCGCTGGCACTAACCCCAGTTATGCCTTCTGTGGCCCAAATTACTACCCGGTGTAGTTTTTCTAGGTCTAGTAACTCTCGGTTACCATCTCTTTTTGTGACTTGAATGCTTGTCATTGATACCTCTTATTTTAATTTTAATTCTTCGCCCGAATACCGGCGTTTTAACTTCAACTTTTTGTTTATTGATTCAATATTTAAGATCTTATTGTCAATGAAATTAACAACATATTTTCCTTTTGACAAAACAGGTAAGTGATATACATAACCAGTTTCGGGATCATTATATATGTGTATTTCTGCATCTAATGTGTTTCCGTGTTGTGTGAACTGTATAGTATACACGATTCCCAGGGCTTTTGCAAGGTCACAGTAGTAGTTTTCGGCAATTAAATCCCAAGCCGTGGGCCATGACGCAGGATCAGCAGGATCCAAATAGTAAGGTTGGTATGGACACGTGTGCCAAAATTCGGCAACTGCTTGAACAGCGTCAGCCAAAGGCAAGTCATCAAGACTTTTTCGAAAGTCACGCCAGCGAGCAATGCGCTCACTGGTTTCTAATTTCCACATTAACTAAAAGTAATATATTGTTTTAAATTGTATTTCAACGTTGCCGCAGTACCTGTCGTAATTGACAAGTTACCTGTGGCATTGGCAAACAAGTTTGCCGTCAATCCCGAACCAGTTTCTGTATAGTTGTCTTCGAATGTCACTGCACTACCAGTATTAGTATAACTGAACGTGCCATATCTATAAAGTGTACCGTTGTCCAATTGGTAATCAAAACTGCCTGCACCATTAGCCAGGGTTGTAATTACTGTTGCATTGCCTGTTGGTATTGATACCACCTGTGTGGTATTGGTTTGTTGTTGTCCTAGTATTAGTCCTGTTGGGGTTGTTCCCGAGATACCACCGACACTGCTCAAGTTGCCATTAAATCCAATTTTGCGTACTGCACCAACAGTACCATAATAATTGTTGATTGTGCTAACGCCAGCAACCGTATTACTTGTATAGTAAGCCACATTGCTTAAATTATCAAAGTAACAGTTGTCTATACGGACCGAACTGATACCCGTGCTTTGTGCCACAATGTTAACACCCGAGCCAGCATAGGTAAAACTACATTGGTCAAATGTAACGCCACGCACACTAGATACCGTGTCTGTAATATATACTAAATTATTAAGTGAGGCATTGGCAGTTGTGTTGCCACGGAAGCTCATGTTTACAAAACGTGCGGCTTTGGTCCCGTCTACTAACATTGCGGCACTAGTAATTAAACTTGCATTACCTGTTTGTTGTAGTCCAATGCCATCAATAACCAAGTCTCGAGATGTTGTGGTCCCGGTGCCATTAAATTGACTATCTGTTGTTTTAAATATTGGCGCAGTGACGTTGGCGCTGGACACTACGGTATTTTCTCTTCCGTCGCCACGCAAACTAGCATATGGTGGAATTAAGATTGTGCCACTGACAAGATATGTACCAGCAGGGAAATCTATAGTTCGACGAATTTTCGTACTGTTGTCGTTATAAACTAGATTATATATTTGTTGTATGGCACGATTAATTGCGGCAGTATCATCAGTAATACCATCACCTGTTGCCCCAAAATCACGTACACTGACCTTATCATCTAATTTACTTTGAAATGTTCTAGTAATGGGGTGACTAACGTCGGCACCAGTAACTGCTGTAATTCCGGTTGCTGATCCTTGATAAGTGTAAAGACCCAGCAATGATAAGATGTTGCTATGAGAAGTAAGTATCTCTGTAACACCTGTAGTAGGAGCACCTTCTGTGGTTAGTCCGTTGCCAATGAATAGGCGCTGAGTATCTAGGCTCCAGCCCATCTCTGCGCTGGCTAACTGTGGTAAATCTTGTTGTAAACCACGTCGTATTTGTATACGGGATATTTGGACAATTGCCATGTTCTAAAAACCTTGCTATATCTAGTATTTAGCCCATTAGATAATACTGCTCGACTCGTTTCATCCATTCATTGTGCCAATGCGTAAACTCGTCTCCTTCGATAACAAATTCCAAGTATTGCGGTGTGGAATACGTCTGATCTTCCTGTAATTTAGGCTGAACAGCCATCATAATCACACCTTTGTTGATCGCAGTACCATGTGTTTCGTTATGGGCCGCGGCATAGGCTGCGAGCTGAATAAAATAGTCCCCGATGTGTTCACGCTTTTTAACTTTGTTGCTTTGCTTGAAGTCAATGATGGCAGCGGCACCTTGATGAACCCCCACACAATCTGTAGTACCTGCATACAGTCCACTGTAGTACACCGGCACCTCACTGCCCCAGAATTCATCTACTCGTTGTAGTCCGTTAAGAATAACTTCTGCAGCCATAAACCAGCTGGGATGAGCATAGGGATTAGTGGGCAGAGGTTTCATATCATCATTTAAAATATATGCTTCAAGATAACTATGCATCCTGGTTCCGCGGTTTGCAGCTTCTGTTGTGATAGCCTGTGCTCGCTCGTGCCCAATGGCCCGGCGCCAGTTTTCCAATGCCGCTTTGCTTTCTTCGCTTTTGGTACGATCCAGGATAGTAGTCACGCTGGGTACTGCACTACCGTCTGGTAACGCATAATGTCTCTTGCCATCAATTGTTGTTCTTGAAATTGGAGTATAGTTATAAGGTGATTTTATCATAACTTGTATTTTAACATCGACTGTATACTTAGTCAATAAATATTCACATGAATGTACTAATAAGTGGGTGTAGTTTTACCCAATGGCCTTTATACGTAGGCGGAAGAAACAGTTGCTGGCCTAGATTCTTCAGTGACCTAAACCCAGAATATAAGATTACCACATTGGCCGAAGGTGCCGCCGGTAATCAATATATCAGTGACAGTATCGTACGCCACATATTAGAGAATCCACACAATCCCCCGGACCATGTGTTGGTCATGTGGAGTGGTGTTAGCCGTTTAGATTATCTTACCAGTACCGAAGACCCCAATTGGGTAGAACTGTTGAACAGTTACAACTTCTTTAGACGTGGCATGGGCAATGACAAGTTGGGCTATATCTTTTCAGGTGGTGGTGTAGGCACTTGGATGAATCATCCTGTGAGCAAAAACATATTCAAAGAGCTGTACAAAGTTAGCAGTGAAGTAAGTTTAGGATCAATTAACCTAATGGAGATGGTTAAACTACAGGGATTTTTAAAGAGTAAAAACATTCCCTATCACTTTATGAGTTATATCAACTACTGGAATCGGGAAGAGCGTGTTAGTAAAAACGGAGACTTTGGAGTTCTACAGTATCCCGAGCTAGACCTATTTGTCAAAGAACTAGATTTCTCACGTTGGATATTTCGCAATGAACAACGCGATGGTATTTACGAAATTGCACAGGAACTAGACAGTTGGCAAGACGATGCGTTTCATCCTGGAGATGCGGCACACCAAACTTGGGCACAACTAGTTACAGATCGGGTACGGCAAGAACGCGGCTAATGCCGTCGGCTGCATATTGAGTCCAATCAGTTGTCATTATAAGCCTATGATTATGTTCTAGCACAGGTCGTATCTTTTCTACTACTGCGGCTGGATCTGTGGTGCACAAATATTTGACTTGTTCAAATGCCCGGGTGTAACGTTTTGTATCATCAATCTCCAAGTCATAACTTTCGTCAATGACCTCGCTGAATGTTTTGAATCCCAACTGTCTTAGATTATGTAAGAACTTGTAACCAGTGAATGCCACAAACAGTCTACGTGCTATCAAGGGCTTGGCCGTTTTCTCACTGAAGAAACTCAGTGTGTTATCGTGATCAGTTTCGGCAATGATACTGTAGTACGTATCATTAAACACCTGGATGGGAATAACACGACTTAGGCCCGTGCGTAGCCCGCAGTAGTCAACCCAATCAGCAGTACCAATGATCTTGCCCACTGGCACACAGTCAGGTTCCCAGGCAAAGTACCGGTCTGCGTAAAAGGCATTGTCGTCCCAAGAACCACCATAAGTCATTACAAACTTATCCTCTAAGTTATCAGACTTAACAGCATTATATACAAAGTCCCTATGTGGTTTTAGTACACCCAATAAGGCATCAAACCTGCGTGGTTTAGTTACGTAGGGTTGTATCTCTGCTAGTTTCTGCGGTAAAGTTTTATATACATGGCTAGTAGTCTTAAACCAATCACCCCAATAAACAATGTGACTATTAATATCCGCTCTATCATTTACTGCTCCTGGCAATACCCAGTACACATTAGGTCTATGACACAGTTCCCATATACGCCAATGAAAGTTGTGTAGTTCGCTTTCAAAACTAAAAACATATTGACTATGTTCACTTAACTGGCGTATTTTATCTTCAAATCCTTGATAAGCAGTACAGTTACCGTCATAGTCACAATGCAGGCGATGTGTAGTAAATGCTATCTTTTCGGGATCGGTGCTGGCCACATATTCGTCAAAACTATGACAGACTGTGTATGTGTCCGTAAACTTGACTTTGGGTAACCATTCTAGATCAATAATGTCGCTGTCACTATAAACTATCACACTCGAAAACTTTCTCCGCAGCCACAGCGGTCACGTTCGTTCGGGTTGGAGAATTCAAAGCCTTCGTTAAGGCCTTGGCGCACATAGTCCACTGTCATATTTTGTAGATACACATTATCTTTTTGATTTACTAACACTACAAAGTCGGGTTGTGCGTAATTTATAACGTAGGGTTCGTCTCGATATTCTTTAACGTATTCCAACACATAAGCAAGCCCACTGCAACCTGTAGTTTTCACCCCAAGACGAATACCAGCATAACCTTTGGCTACTACTAGTTTTTGTATTTTTGTTCGGGCCACATCACTGAACGAGATCATGCTTTTTGCGATAGTCTGCTACCGCGGCTTTGATGGCGTCTTCGGCAAGGATTGAGCAGTGAATTTTGACTGGGGGGAGAGCAAGCTCTTCAGCAATTTGGCTATTTCGTATGGATCCTGCTTCTTCAAGTGTTCGACCTTTGACCCATTCTGTAACGAGGCTTGAGCTCGCGATGGCTGACCCGCAGCCGTATGTTTTAAATCTGGCATCTGTAATAATTCCATCTTGTACTTTTATTTGTAGTTTCATTACATCGCCACAGGCCGGAGCACCCACCATGCCTGTACCAACAGTATCATCGATTTCAAATTTTCCCACGTTACGTGGATTCTCGTAGTGGTCAACCACTTTTTCTGAATAGGCCATTATTGTACATCTTCCGTGTGTTTATGTTTGTAAGACTTTTTAAGGATCTTGAGCCATGCTTTTTTCTCTTTGGCTGTGTCGTGTGCAAAGATGGCGGTGTACATCTTTTTTCTTAATTTGCGTAGTTTCATTGTGAGCAGGTCCTTGTTCTAGTTATGGCACCAGTTGTGTAGTTGTACTCTTCGGTCCAGACTGTGCAGGTTTGAGTCTGTCCATAATACACCGTGGCAGGTGGCACAGGATACTGTTGTACTACAACAGGCTGTTGCACAATCACCGGAGGTTGATTACGTGCAATTTCATAACCAATCACACCACCGATAATTGTGGGTGCGACCCAGCCGTAATTGTATCCCGGATAGTACCCATGATGGTGATGCCTAAACCCCGGTTGAGCCATTGCTGACACGGAACCGGCAAGTAAGACTAAAGTGATAAGTTTTTTCATAGTACTCTCCTTTATAGGTAGTATACTATATTTAACGTTTTATGTCAACCTTGCGTTGACATGTTTTGGAAATTATGCGCCAGCTGCCCTGCTTGCCATGCTACTTACAATGCTAGCCGATTTTTCTGCATCAGCAGGAGCACCGTCAGCATTAGTTTCTCCATCAATTGGTTCTGGTGGTTTAATAAACACATACTCAATGCCGTTGTTGTCGGCTTCGATGTTTTTAATCAATTGCTTGACGCCGTCGTTATTGCTTTTGGCTTTTTCTAATGCAGTCTTATCAAAAGCCTCGCCACCCGGTTCATTGTTAACCAAATTGATCAATGCTGCAACTGTGATTTTTGGCATTTTGGCACCACTGAACTGTATACGACGTAGCACGTCCATTAAGGCGGCGTCTGCTTCGTGGTCGGCATCATCTTCCACATAGGCAGATAAGTCCTCGCCGTCAATGCCAGCTTCAAAAAGAGCAAACTCTTTATAACGCATTAACGACGCTCTCTACCTAGTTCTTCTGCACCACCAACAGCCGCATCTGTTGCACCAAATGCATCACCTTCGGGAGCAGGAGCCATTTCAGCACCAGGTGCCGGAGCAGGTGCACCACCCATACCACCCATGTCTCCGCCCATGCCCATGTCAGGAGCAGCTTCACCAGTTAACGAACGTGCTGCATTGTCTGCTTGTCCACGACCATCACTTAGTTGTTGCCATAACTGTTGTAACAGGGGAGTTACTGTGCCTTTGAATGATTCGGCTTGTTGTTCACCAATTTGGTCACGGATTGTATCTAATAATGCAGGCAATTGCTCGTTCTGCATTTTACCAATCTTTTCCAACATGTCTTGTATTGAATCAACCATGTCCTTGGCAGCAAGAGTTGCTTCGGCCTTGGCCATTTCGCTTTCAGTGATCAACTGTTGTTGATTTTGCACCATCCAACGATTTAATGCTTCGCGCACCATGAACATTTCCATGTACTGTGGATTCTGTTCGGCATGGCGTGCGCCATGTGTACGTCGTACTTGAGTAAGAGTCTCGTTAAGACCTTGAACAACATTGTACGCTTTTTTAAACGTCATGTTGTCATAATCAATTTTAAATCCAAAGCGGCTTTCGACTACTCGGTTAATTTTGTTGGCCCTAGGCTGGTTTGTCATTTCACTTAATCGCATGGTGGTTATTCCCAATATTTTATATATTTAGCACTTGTTAAAGATTTCTGTAATTGATCGTTTGCGGTCTTTAAGAGCAATTGAGCATCGTCGAGCCTGGCTTCCCAGATGGCCGCCGAATCAGATCGCTTGTTACGTATAGCTCTATTTACACTAGATTGATAATGAACTATATTGTTCTTTAAACGTAGTACATCACTGTCAAGATTTTTAATGGTTTCCGCTAACTTATACCGTCCCTTTTGTTCAAGTAAGCAGTAGAATATGGCACTGAGCTTCTGATCAAATACATGTAATCGATTGTAGTGGGCGCCCTGTAATTGCCATTGCCCGTTGTCTACAAGTATTCTGCGCGAACCAATGGCATAGCCCGATTTACCCAGGGGCCAGATGTAGGGAGTACGATCCGTAATCGAGTGACGCAGAACTTGTTGTTCGGTCCATTCGCCCAAGAAACGTGCGGTCTCTGCCACCACGTGTTTAACTCGTGCTATGGATTCTTTTTTTGTATGTGATACGACCATTTTCATTGATTCTGTATAGTACGTCTTTGTTGACCAATTGATTGGCCATGATCTGCTGGCGCTGGTCCAGGTCAGATTTACGTAATTCTTTGCGGTCGTTGAGCATGTCCAATACTTCGGCTTCTTCGTTGGTAATGGGCAAGGAGATGTTGTTGATTAATTCTACGATTCGCATACTATTATTTAGTAGCGAGGTGGGCACCTAAACTTATTAAGCCAGCAATGAGTACACCAATGATTGTGGTGCCGATTGTGATCAATGTTTTGTAGTTACTGGCATCGTTGCCACTCATTAAATTCTTAATGTCAACAAGATGGTCCTCAACTTTGTCCATTCTCTCTTCGAGACTGATGAGTTTTGCTTCCAAACTATTATACCTTTCAGCACACAGCTCAACGTGCGCCTCTAGGCTTTTCTTTTCAATATTGGTACCGGCCATTTGCTGCTTTCGTGGTTATACGACGCCGCTACGTGTGCCTTAAGTGTGTGCCTTGATATGAGCCTATGTGGTGCCTGAGCATCAACAAGTATTTATTACAGTTACGTGTTTTTCTTGAAGTAGATGTTTTTTATTGCACCGTAAGGATAAAAGATAGGCAACATAAAACGTGCAGTTTCTTCTAGTCCTGATATTATAGGCACCTGTTCAAAAAGTTCTTCTAAACGTGCCACAGGGTTATTGTCTTTCTCAAAAACATTGCTGTGTTCGACTGCAAAGCGCCAGGTCCATACAGTGTGCCGCCCCGAGTAGAACTCACCAAAGTTGGCCCACTCCATGGGCATTTCGTCATGCAGTTCTACCCCATTTACTTCTGTGGGTTGTGCCACTAGGCCAATGGCCTGTATCACAGTTTCCCAATTACGTTGTTGATCTCTGCGTAGACTGTCTGGGCCGCGAACAACACCTGTGGGAGTAATGTCCACTAGTGTGTATAATGTATAGATGTCAATGTTCTCGCCCATGCAAATATTTAGTCAAGAAAAAACCCACCAGAGTGGGTTTTGTTCTTTAGTTGTAAAACTATTAGGCTAGTTTGATACCATTTGAGCTAGATACAGTAGCTGCACCAACCCATGTGTTACCTGTAGCACCAATGTTACCAGCGCCGTCACCAGCTGTAGTATTACGGATTGCATCACGCAATGCTGTGTCACTTGCCCAACCGCTACGCTCTGTTAGAACGCTCAATTGTTGTGCTGTGTCAACTTGATATGCTAGAACTGTAGCGTTACCAGAAACAATACGTAAGATTGTTTCAACTGCGCCACCAACTGTCAATTCAGCTGCCAAGTTACCGTTTGTGCCACCAGCAATTTTATATGCTGTTAGTGGAGCTGCGATACCTGTGTTGATGATCGTTGCATTAGCAAATGCTGCGCCTGCATCAACGTTACGAACGCCACCAGCGTCGCCGTTTGTTCTTGTAAATACTGCCATTTTATTTTTCCTTTAAAAAAATGAGTCTCATGGACTACATGCATTTATTTATACTAGTTTGTAAAAACTTATGCTCTTCCTGCAAAGTTTGCCGCACTGAATACACCACGATTTACTAGTTTTATAAAGCCGCTGGGTGTATCTATGTTAAAACCTTCACCTTTGGGAACATCGCCCACATACTGCTCTATGCCGCCAACTTGTGGTTCTAATTGTGTTAATATAGTCATTTTCAGCGCAGTTATTGATGTGTATACTGCATCTAGTGCCTGTACAATGGGCTTGTTTTCTTTGGCCACAAATGTAGCAAACTGTGGCTTGGTTAACTTACTCTGTAACCAGTTGCCATCAACAGATTGCCCTGTGACTTTACGATTATAATACTGTTGCAAGCGGTCTTTGCTGGCCTGTGTTAGACTTGATAAAAAGTCGTTACCACCTAGAGCAGCAAACTTGTTGACCGCGGCCGTTGCGGCGTTGACTAATCTAACAGGAGTTTTCATTTTAAATGTAGTATTCATATTTCCTGTGAATACTGTAATGTATTGATTACTGGGCGTTAGGCCCGCTAGTCCGTTCATAGTATGACGTCCCACCAATGGCGTTTCCTTACTCTTAACAACATCGGTTCCGGCACTGTGTACGGCTATGCCAAACTGTCGACCTGCAATCTGTCGACCCACATCACTGTCCACAGGCACACGATATGTAACCCCATGTGGGTTAGGTTTAAATACAAACTTGCCCTCGTCTTGTACAATATCTGTACCGGGATTGGTCCACATTAGGTCGCCTTGCACAAATCCACGGAAGCCGGCGGGAACAATCGTGCCAATAGCATTAAACGCGGCGGCTAGTTTTTCACCTACTATCATGTTCTTACCATTTTTAGCATAGTAGTCTAGCAGTTCTTGTGCGGTTGTAACTTGTCCGCCAGGTTCACCAATATACTCTTTGTAGTTCATTGTAAACTTGCCATCACTGGTTCTACGTCCAAATACAACAGCAGGCGATCCGTCCCATTTGATTGTTACAGTCTCGGGCTTACTAACTGCACCCGCCATACCTGTAATGGCATCTATGGCTGCATCACTACCCGAGAATATAAAATCTTCCGGGTGTGGAGTACGTGCGCCTTCAGTCAGGAACTGTACAAATTCAAACAACTTCATCGTGTTAACCGTTGATTAATAAAGCGGAACCAGTTACTGGGATCGGCGCTATCTTCCAATTGAGGAAGTTCACGACCACTGTTGGTCAAGTAGTTGGCAAAGTCCGCAAGTTTTTCCCTACGTTGTGGATCGTTGCGTAATGCGCCTAGTACCGTTTCTACACTGACTAGATCCCGAACAGTTCCATTAGGTACCAGCATCTGTGCTAGTTGTGCAGGATCAGTTGTTACCAACTCATTAGTTTGACGATCATGCACTCCGGTGTTGACAGTGACTTTAAAGCCCAATACTTTACCAATGCTGTTAAACAATACTGCACGATCAACACCTTTGTATTGACTCTCTGGCGGCATGTGACTCAGCATGAAGCGACTCCACTTCATATTGGTTAAAAAGTTAAAATCAACTTGTACATAGCCTTGTCGGGCATCACCGTTGATAGGAGCACGAAAGTGTACTTCAATGCCGGTGGCATCAATCCAGCGGTCGGCGTGTGCTGGCTCTTTGCCTTTGGCTCTTGAGTTAACAATTTTATCATCAGGAATGCCCGATTGTTGACACCATTTGGTCAGCACACCAATGACAGCGTCTTTGGTAATTTTACTGGCATCTAGTCCTAGGTCAATGTCACCACTAGTAGGGGTAACTCCAGTACTGCCCAATAGTGTGCCTTTAAGACTTAGTCCTGTCACTTGTTCTAACCATGCCACAGTTGTGGGTACATCGTTCCTATTAATACGTTGTGTAATAGGAACTTTCTTTTCGTCTTTAAAAACGTTACCGCCTTCGTTTAAGATCATCGTCCGCTTTTCATTCTTTTGAATAACATGGCACCAAAGTCCACACGACTCTCGTTCATAGTATCAAGTTGTTGCATCATTCCTGCTAATTTAGGATTCCGGGCTTGCATTTTTGCCAATTGGGCTTGTTCAGCGGCATCCATATCCGCATCTGACATTTGTGGAACTGTTGCAGTCGGAGTAGTTGCCGCAGGTACTGTACTACCTTGTAATTTACTTTGTTGGAATCCCGGCTTGCCTACATCGGCTTGTGCAGATGCAGTTGGTGCCGGGGTTGTTGCAGGAGGTGCGCCAAGTTGCGGTAATGCGGCTGCTTTGGCTTTTGCATCAGCGTCTTGTTTATCTAATTCGGCTTGCCATTCGGGAGTTGCTTGTCCAGTTACCCCGTCATATTTGCCATTGGGGAAACGAGCATCTTTTGGAGCGGTTGTTGCTGGGGCAGCAGTTGTTGGCTTAGGAATAGACAAGGGCTTGTTCATCATTGTTGACAACGCATTAAAGTTTGGTGCAGTTGTTGCTGGAGCAGTTGTTGGCTTAGCATCTGGCTTGGCCAACATTTTTGGATCATATGCGACCTTACCGGGCATGACACCTTTTTGTCTAAAGTTTGGCGTTGCGGCTGCAGTAGTTGGGGTAGCTGTAGTTGCTGGTGTAGCGGTTGCTGTTGTGTTAGGAGTTGCAGAAGCAGTTGTGGGGGCAGTTGCTGGCGTTGCTGGTTTAGCAACCGCACCTGTTGCTGGCGTTGTTGGTGTAGTTGCAGGTGCAGGGGCAGTTGTTGGTGTAGTTGTTGGTGCAGTTGCAGGGGCAGTTGTTGGTGTAGTTGCAGGTGTAGTTGTTGGTGTAGTTGCAGGGGCAGTTGTTGGTTTAGCAGCTGCACCTGTTGTTGCCTGTTGGGCTGCACGGTCTTTCAACATAGCCGCCATTGCTGGGTCTACTTCAGTACCATCTTGTGTAAACCATTTATCGCCTGACTGTATGTATTTTGTTCGTTTTCCAGTTCTGTCGGCGATTTCTAATCCGTTGCCTTTATTTGGATGTGTTTGATCGGCCACACTACCGCCAATGTAGGCGTTTCTTCCTCGTTCAATTGCATCACTTGCACCCGATAGTGTATTGGCAATGCCCTTCCCGGCAGCGTCCCAAACACTAAACGGTTCCCCTGCAGCTTCGATCAAGTCATTCAGCTCACGTAACTTCATTTCTTTTGGCCTAACATTTTGTTTAACAAAATAAGACTAAAGTCTACTCGGCTTTCAAAGACCTTGTTGCCATCTGCAGAAACTTTCTGACGTCCGGTCCACTTAGGAGCTGCAGCATCAGCGTCGGCCTTGGCTTTCATTTGTGCCATTGCAGCTTGTTGATCTGCTTGTGCCTGTGCTTGTTTGGCTGCACGTTGTGCCTTTAATTGATCTAGATCCAGTTCAGTGCCTTGTGGCTCTGCTACAGGTGCAGTTGGTGCTTTAGCGGGCTTGGCTAGCATCTTTGGATCATACTTGACATTCATTGTTGTTGCACCGGGAGTTGGTTTCAAGTTTGATAGGTTGCCGGCATTAAACCCAACACCTGCATTTTTTGTAGACTGTTGTTTTGGTGCAGGAGCTGTAGTACGTGTTGTAGTTGGTGTGCTTGCAGTACTTGCAGTTGGTGTGCTTGCAGTTGGTGTGCTTGCAGTTGGTGTGCTTGCAGTACTTGCAGTTGGTGTGCTTGCAGTTGACTGGGTCGAAGATATGTTACTGCTCGACATCGGCGTTGTGGCCTGCATTGGGAGTGTTAATCCCAACGCCTTAAACGATGCGTTGACTAAAGGATCCTTGACTCCTTGTGCTTTTAAGAACTGTTTGACTTGTTCGCTGTCAACACTGGCCTCTTTGTCCAATTTGGCACTACGACGCCAGTTCAAGTCCAAATCACGATATGTAATTTTGTTAGTAGCACTGTCCCATCCTGCAGCCGCCGCTTTCTTAATTGGTGCAGTTACCTTGCCAATTACCTCGCCGGCCTTCTTGTTAAAGCCTTTTAATTTGTCTAACCAAGGACCTTCATTGACCATGGAGCGACGTGCAACTTCTTTAAATACGGCTTGTACACCTTCGTTAGTCAAGTACACACCACCACGTCGTTTTCCAATGCTTTCGCGCAGGATCCACATACGTGCAGTAGTATCAATGTCAATCCACTCGCGCATCATTGCCTTGGGGTTGACATAACTTTGATTCAGTCCACCTCTTAGTTGATTGGCGCCGTCAATTAATTTTAACTGTGCTGGACTATAAAATTCTTGGGGCACCGGTTGGCCGTTGATTGTAGTAGGAACTGATCCAGTTGTACCTACCTTAATATCACTGGGATCCATGCCCATTTTTTGTGCCCAGTCCTTGGCCAAGCTCATCTGCTCGCCAGACTTTAAAGCCTTAATGGTTTCGCCAGCAGCGTTGTCAACTTGTCCTGGCATGCCGTTGCCAACCGCATCGTTGCTTCTTGGTGGTACACCAAAGTCGTCAGGTTTGTTTTTGTAGAATTCTGTGTCTGCATCTTGTTGCATCTTAAAGAGGTTATTGGCACGGTCACTGACAGCATCCATGTTCTGTGTTGGGGTTGGACCTTCATAACGATCCCAGATGTTTGTGCTTGCTGGACTTACCAAGTTTGGTTCAGGTATCTGTAGAACTTGACCGGGCTTGATCAACCCATCAGGTGACAAGTTGTTGTAGTCAATAATGTCTTGTGCGCTAATACCAGGATACTTTTGTGCAATACCACCAACACCAAGTTTACCGTCTGCAGCAGTTACTTTGTATTCTGTAGCACTACCGATGTCATCGGGTGCAGTATAGTCGGCACG
>Ga0214919_10006618_pt1 | contig 15858 bp, 16 predicted proteins | sample LL1503_MetaG_FD_177994 | JGI IMG/M metagenome (GOLD analysis project Ga0214919, IMG submission 177994) | Freshwater microbial communities from Lake Lanier, Atlanta, Georgia, United States - LL-1503 | ecosystem: Environmental > Aquatic > Freshwater > Lake | place: USA: Georgia | collected... | reverse complement strand
CAGGCTGGCCGGTCTGGGCGTGGCCTCCTCGCACGGCCTCAAGCGCGGCGTGGTGGTCAACATCGATGCCACGGTGCAAAGCATCCAGGCGGCGCTGAAAGAGGCCGAGATGATGGCCGCCTGCAAGATCGAGCGCGTCTACACCGGCATCACCGGCAGTCACATCCGGGGCCAGAACTCGACCGGCATGGTGATCGTTCGCGACAACCGAGAGGTCACGCCGCTGGACGTACACCGGGTGGTCGAGACCGCCAAGGCGATCAACATCCCGAACGACCAACGTCTGTTGCTGGTCGAGCCGCAGGAGTTCGTGATCGACAACCATGAGGTCAGGGAGCCGGTGGGCATGAGTGGCAGCCGGCTCGAGGTCAGGGTCCACATCGTCACCGGTGCCCAGAGTGCAGCCGAGAACATCCTCAAATGCGTGCGCCGCTGCGGTCTTGAGGTCGATCGCCTGGTGCTCAACCCCAGTGCCAGCGCCGCCGCGGTGCTGACCGAAGACGAGAAGATGCTCGGCGTCGCGCTGGTCGACATCGGCGCCGGCACCACCGACGTCAGCATCTACACCGAGGGTTCGATACGCCACACCGCGGTGATCCCGATCGCCGGTGACCTGATCACCAGCGACATTGCGATGGCGCTTCGCACGCCGACCAAGGACGCCGAGGAGATCAAGGTCGAGTACGGCGTGGCCAAGCAGATGCTGGCCGACCCTAGCGAGAACCTTGAAGTGCCTGGCTTGGGCGACCGCGCGCCGCGCTTGTTGTCGCGCCAGGCGCTGGCGGGTGTGATCGAGCCCAGGGTTGAGGAGATCTATTCGCTGGTGCACCAGGTGATCCGCGAATCGGGCTACGAAGAGCTGCTGTCCTCGGGCATCGTGATCACCGGTGGCACCGCGGTGATGCCCGGCATGGTCGAACTCGGCGAAGACATCTTTCTCAAGCCAGTGCGCAAGGGCTTGCCGACCTACAACGGCTCGCTGTTCGACATGGTCGCCAACCCGCGCTCGGCCACCGTGATGGGCCTGCTCGAAGAAGCCCGCGCAGCAAGAGCGCGTGGCCAAAAAGTGGCGTTGCAGGCGGGATCGGTCCAGACCTTTTTCGGCCGCGCCAAGGACTGGTTTCTAGGTAATTTTTGAAGTTTTCCGCATCACCGGGGTGATGGCTCGCCCCGCGCTCTTTGATTTGACAACAGAGTTTTCATTGGCAACCGCTTGACGACGAAAGAGGAGATTGAAATGCCTATCGAGATGATCGAAGAATTCGACCAAGGAACCCGCATCAAGGTGGTGGGTGTGGGCGGCGGCGGCAGCAATGCCGTCGAGCACATGATCAGCCAGGGGGTGCAAGGGGTCGAGTTCGTCTGTGCCAACACCGACGCGCAAGCGCTCAACCGCAGCAGCGCCCACCAGCTGATCCAGCTCGGTGACAACGGCCTGGGCGCGGGTGGCAAGCCCGACAAAGGGCGGCTTGCTGCCGAGGAAGCGGAAAGCCGCGTGCGGGCCTCGCTTGAAGGCGCACACATGGTGTTCATCACCGCCGGCATGGGCGGCGGCACCGGGACCGGCGCGGCGCCTATCGTTGCGCGCATTGCCAAGGAGATGGGCATTCTCACGGTGGGGGTTGTCACCAAGCCCTTCGAATTTGAAGGCCCGCGCCGCATGAAGCAGGCCGACTCCGGCACGACCGAACTCGAGGCCAATGTCGACAGCCTGATCGTGGTGCTCAACGAGAAACTGCTCGATGTGCTGGGCGACGACGTGACGCAGGATCAGGCTTTTGCACATGCCAACGACGTGCTCAAGAACGCGGTCGGCGGCATCAGCGACATCATCCACATGCACGGTCTGGTCAACGTTGACTTCGAGGACGTCAAGACCGTGATGAGCGAACCGGGCAAGGCGATGATGGGCACGGCGGTGGCCGGCGGTCCCGACCGCGCCAACAAGGCGGCCGAGGCTGCGGTTGCTTGTCCTTTGCTCGAAGGCATCGACCTGTCAGGCGCCAGAGGCGTTCTGGTGCTGATTGCGGCCAGCAAGGCCAACTTCAAGTTGAACGAGAGCCGTGCGGCGATGAACACCATCCGCCGTTTTGCCGCTGAGGACGCCCATGTGATCTACGGCGCGGCCTACGACGAGAGCCTGGGTGACCAGTTGCGCGTCACGGTGATCGCCACCGGTTTGTCGCGGACCCGGTTGCAGGCGCCGCCGTTGACCATGGTGCAGCCCACCCTGCGCACGGGCACCGACAACATGCCCATCCTCAACGTCACTGGCGGCAAGCCGGTCGGCGCTGGACGCAGCGACTACAGCGCGCTGAGCACGCCCAGCGTCTGGCGTTCGCCACGCACCCAAGCGGCAGCCAAGGTCGAGGCCTTGTCGTCGAACGGCATGGACGAGATCGAGATACCGGCTTTCCTGCGCAAGCAAGCCGATTGATCGCGTTATCCCGCCCCTGTGTCGGGGGCGGGGCACGTGCCGATGCGCGCTGACTGCGGATCGGCGAAAATAGATCTTCATGCTCCAGCAACGCACCCTCAAGTCGATCACCCGTGCCGTCGGTGTGGGCCTGCACAGTGGCCAGAAAGTCGAGTTGACGCTGCGGCCCGCAGCCGTCGACACCGGCATCTTTTTTCGCCGGGTCGATCTGGCCGTGCCGGTGGACATTCCGGTTCGGTGTGACTCGGTCAGCGACACCCGGATGGCCTCGACGATCTCGGTCGGCGGCGATCCGGGTGCGCCCAAGGTGCAGACCATCGAGCACCTGATGTCGGCTTGTTGCGGCTTGGGGCTGGACAATCTGCAGGTCGACATCACTGCCGATGAGGTGCCTATCCTCGACGGCTCGGCGGCCAGCTTTGTCTTCTTGCTGCAGAGCGCGGGCATCGCGCTGCAGGACAAGCCCAAGCACTTTCTGCGGGTCAAGCAGACCGTGGAAGTTCGCCAAGGCGAGGGCAAGCGCCTGATGTGGGCCAGGCTCGAACCCTGCCACGGCTTCAAGCTCAGTTTCGAGATCGATTTCGACCACCCGGCGGTCGACGCCACCGGGCAGCGCGTGAGCTTCGACATGGGGTCGGGCCGCTACAAGCGAGACATCGCGCGCGCCCGCACCTTCGGCTTCAGCAAGGATGTGGAGGCGATGCGGTCGCGCGGGCTGACGCTGGGCGGCAGCATGGACAACGCCATCGTTGTCGACGATTCGCGCGTGCTCAACGCAGGCGGTCTGCGCTATGACGACGAGTTCGCCAAACACAAGATCCTCGACGCGATCGGCGACCTCTACAACGTCGGCCACCCGATGCTGGCGCAGTACACCGGCTTCAAGAGCGGGCATGCGCTGAACAACCTGTTGCTGCGCGAGTTGCTGGCGCGGCCGCAGGCCTGGGAGATCGTCAGCTTCGACGATGCGGCGCTGGCGCCGGCGGGCTTTGCTGAACTGGCGCCGGCGTGGTGATGTTTGCCCCCAAGACACCTTTGGTGTCGTCCCCCCGAGGGGGAGGGTCCGGCTTGGGGCGGCCCGGCGCCGGACCGGTGATGTTTGCCCCCAAGACAGCTTCGGTGTCGTCCCCCCGAGGGGGAGGGTCCGGCTTGGGGCCGAGGCCGGACACAGCCAGTCCCTGCGGACTGGCTGTCGCCTGCAGAGGGGCCTCGGCCTATGGTCGAGGCCGGCCCAGCGCCAGACCTATTTCGTCCGCAACATGCTGATCTTCCGCCTCGTCTTCGGCCTGTTGCTGCTGGGCTGCGTGCTGTGCTTCGCGATGGGCGTGGGCACCGGTGACGCGGTCTGGCGGCGCCGCGGCGTGAAGATCCTGAAATGGGCGCTGATCGCTGCGGCTGGATTTTTCGGCGTGCTGATTCTCGAGCGGCTGGCGCTGCTGCTGTAACCCGGCCGGCATCAAGCGCAGCGTCGCACAGCCTTTCAAAACAGATGCTGTGCCAGAAACACCAGGCTACGGCCCAGCGCCAGTGCGTTGCTCGGGGCGTGGTAGCTGGCTCTGGCCCAGCAGTTGAAGCCGTGCAGCGAGCCCGGGTATTCGTGAACCTCGGCTTGCTTGCCGGCAAACGCGGCGCGCACCGCAGCCACGGCCTCGGGCGGGATGTGGGCGTCGCTGGCGGCGAAGTGGAACTGGATCGGGCAACTCACTTTCGGGGCCAGCGCCAGCTGGCCAGCGATGCCGCCGCCGTAGTAAGCGACCGCGGCGTCGATGTCGGTCAGCGCAGCCACGTTGTAGGACAGCCGTCCCCCCAGGCAGTAGCCGATCGCGCCGATCTTTGACCCGGCCACTTCTGGCCTGGCGCGAAGCGCTGTCACCGCGGCCTGCAGGTCGGCCTGCAGTTCGGCGGGCTGCAGCGCGCCGGCCAGCGCCACGCCGCGCTGGCGGTCGTCACCTTCGTAGCCGAGTTCGACGCGTGGCGCCTGACGCCAGAACACGTCGGGTGCGAGCACCACAAAACCCGCCAGGGCGTACTGCTCGGCCACTGCGCGGATGTGCTCGTTGACGCCGAAGATCTCTTGCAGCAGCAGCAGCCCGGGGCCTCGGCCTCCCGGTGGCAGCGCGAGATAGGCGTCCATCGCGCCGTCGGCAGTGGGCAGCTTGATCCATTGGGTGTGCACGGGGTGGTTCATGTTGGTTCGGCGGCCAGGGGTTGAAGTGGCTCGATGCTAGCTTTTGTCAGCCGGCCTTGTTCAGTAGCTGCGGCCGGCCTTGAACCGGGCATGGCTGCGCGGTGTGTTGGCGCCGGCCATGGCCTCGAAGCTGCGCGCTGCATGGGCATGGGTGATGGCCAAGCCCAGCGCATCTGCTGCATCCTTGCCGGGCAGGCCGGGCAGCTTGAGCAGGCGCATCACCATCTCCTGGATCTGGTTCTTGCTGGCCAGGCCGTGGCCGACCACGGCTTTTTTCATCTGCAGCGCGGTGTACTCGGCCACCGGCATCTCGTCGCTGACCAGCGCTGCCAGCGCCGCGCCGCGGGCCTGGCCCAGCAGCAGCGTGGACTGCGGGTTGACGTTGACAAAGACGATCTCCACCGACGCTGCCTGCGGCTGGTAGCGACGCTTGACCTCGGCCACGCCCTCGTAGATCAGCTTGATGCGCCCCGGCAGGTTGCCGCGCGCGAGCTCCAGCGTGCTGATGGTGCCGCTCGCGACGTACTGCAGCCGCGAGCCTTCGACCTCGATCACGCCGAAACCGGTGCGCTGCAGTCCAGGGTCTATGCCCAGAATTCTCATCAGTGGATCGAATTCATTGGCTTGGCCTGGCAGCACCATCACTGCACGCTTGGTCGCGCAGAAATCGATGATCTGGTCGGGCACCAGCGGGTAGCTGACCTTGATCACGAGCAGCGGCAGCTCGCTGTGGCCAAACCCATCGGCCAGACCCGGCGGACTCAAGCCATGCTGCAGCGAGTTGTAAAGCCCCGCAGGGACGATCAGCCCGAGCTCGCTGCGGCTTGGCCGGGACCAGCGCCTCCAGCCGGTGCGACACCGGCGTGCCCTGGTAGCCGCCGACATAGCTCACACCCGACTGCAGCAACGCCTTGGTGATCGCCAGAATGCTTTCGCCGTGGAAGACTGCGCTCGCGCCCAGGCGAAGTTGGGTCACCTTTTCGGTGAACTGGACTTCCATATCGCTTGGCCTTGTCTCCGGCGGTCCGGTGCTTGAATTGCGGCGCTGCAGCCAGGCGCTGCGACATCACTTCGATGAGTTTTGGATGATATTTCAATCCGACGGGCCGAAGGGTCGTAGGGATGGCTGGCGGGCGGTGGGCTGGACCTTCATCCGCAGCCTGCGGCCTCTCGGGCTTTGGCGGGCTCATCAGGGTAATTACTGACCTATCTTCGCCGGTTCGGGGGGGCGATATGACCAACAATATCGGTCTACCTGAAGGATGGAGATGATCGATGAAATTGCCTAAACTGCTAGGGTTGCTGGCCGCGACTTCCATCTTTGCGGCCTCGCCGCTCAGGGCGCAGGACATCCGGATCGGCGCCAACCTGCCGATGAGTGGACCCAATGCTGAGTACGGCGAGCAGTTCGCCGGCGCCGCGGCGATCGCGGTCGAGCATGCCAATGCCGACAAGATGCTGTCCAAGAAACTCGTGCTGCTGATCGAGGACAGCCAGGCCACGCCGCAGCAAGGTGTGGTCGCGATGAACAAGCTGGTCAATGTCGACAAAGTGCCTTATGTGCTGTCGGCCTTCACTGGCGTTTCCAAGGCGATCGCACCGGTCGGTGACAAAGCCCACGTGGTGTCGATCAACGGCGGCGGCGTCAGCCCGGACCTGGCCGAGTTGGGTGACTATTTCTGGAACGTGATCCCGCTGGTGAACTTCGAGGTCCAGGCTTTTGCGCCTTACCTGATCAAGGAGCGCGGCTGGAAGAAGGTCGCGCTGATCTATGTCGATGACCCGGCCGGTGAAGCGGTCAAGAAAGAGCTGGAGATCCATGTGCCGAAGAACGGCGGCTCGCTGGTCACGGCGCTGCAGGTGCCGCGGGCTTCGCAGCAGTTCTCCGGCATCGCCGCCAAGGTGCGCGAGTCGCAACCCGACGTGGTGTTCATCGCCTCGTTTGGCGCGCAGCAAGCGCAGATCATCAAGCAGTTGCGCGACAACGGCGTCAAGCAGCAGATCGCCAGCTACTCGGCATTCTCGATACCGGCCGTGCTGCAACTGCCCGAAGCCAAGGGCGCGCTGTTCCCGACCCAGTCGATCAACTGGGCCGCCGACGCTTTGTCGCAGCGCCTGGCCAGCGACTGGAAGGCCAAGAAGGGCAAGGAGCCCAACGCCTATACCGCCAACTACTACAACGCGGTGATGGTGTTCGTCAAACTCGCGCAAGCGCTGGAGAAAGCCGGCCTGCCGATCACCGGCGAGAACCTGCTCAAGCAGCGCCTGCGCAGCGCCAGCTTCGATGTCGCGGGCGGGCGCATGGTGTTCCTGCCCAATGGCACGGTGTCGATGCCGCTGCAACTCAACGAGGTCGACAACGGCACAACCAAGGTCGTCAAGGCCAACCTCGCGCCGAACTGACGCTGAGAGGTCGCCGGCGTGCTGCTGCTTCAACTGCTGGTCAACGGGCTGCAGCTCGGCGCGATCTACGGCCTGACCGCCGTCGGTTTTGCGCTGATCTTCGGCTCGACCAAGGTGTTCCATGTCGCGCATGGCGCGTCTTTCACGCTGGCCGGCTATCTGTTCTGGTGGGGCATGACGGCGCTGAAATGGCATTGGCTGGCCAGCGTCGCGCTGGCGGTCGTCGCCGTGGTGTTGTTCGGGCTGTTCATGGAGCGCTTCATCTACCGGCCGATCCAGCGCCACGAGGGCGCTTTCTTCACCGTCTTCATCGCCGCATTCGGCATGCAGATCGTGGTGCAAAACCTGGTCGGAACAATGTTCGGTCGCGGCTTCGAGACCGTCAGCGCTGAGCTGTCGCGCTCGGTCGAGATCGCGCCCAACCTGTTCGTCGCGCCGATCGCCGCGGTCGCGATCGCGGTCGGGCTGGTCTTTTACTTCGGGCTGAACCTGTTCCTGGCGCGAACCCAGGTCGGTACCGGCTTGCGCGCGCTGTCGGACAACCCGGACCTGGTGCGGATCTTCGGCCTCGAGCCGACCCGGCTGGCGCAGGTCGCGTTCGCACTCGGGTCGGCGCTGGTCGTGCCGGCGGCAGCGCTGACCGCAGTCTCGCAGGGCATCAACCCCGGCATGGGCTCGCACATCATGCTGATCAGCCTGGCCGCGACCATCGTTGGCGGCATCGGCTCGCTCAAAGGCGCGGCGATGGGCGGCATGCTGCTGGGCCTGGCCGAGAGTGTCGCGGTCTGGAAGCTCGACCCGCAGTGGAGCGAGGCGGTGACTTTCGTCGTGCTCTTCGTCTTCATCATCTTCAGGCCTGCCGGTTTTCTGGGCCGGGCGCAGAACGCGAAATAGACAGGACGAGCGCTGATGTGGGCCTACCTCAACAACCTGGCCGTGCTGATCACGATCAACGCGATCCTCGCGGTCACGCTGAACTTCGTGCTTGGCTATGCCGGGATCTTCTCGATGGCCCATGCGGCGTTCTTCGGCATCGGCGCCTACACCGCAGCGCTGGTGGCGATCAAGCTCGGCGGCGGCTTCTTGCTCGCGACCGCTGCGGGCATGTCGGTCGCGGGCTTGCTGTCGCTGGCGCTGGCCTTGCCGGCCTTGCGGGTGCGGGGTGAATACTTCGTCGCCGCTTCGCTGGGGCTGCAGATGTTGGCGCTGACCTTGTTCTCGGAGTGGAAGGCGGTCACCGGCGGCATCGGCGGCATCACCAACATCCCGCCGGCCAGGTTTCCGGGCTTCGAGATCAGCAGCCCGCCGCAATACCTGGTCTTGTCGCTGGTCTGCCTGGCGCTGGTGATGTGGGGCGTCTCGCGCTTGGTGAACTCCAGCTTTGGTCGCAGCCTGAAGGCGATCCGCGATGACGAGACCGCGGCATCGGCCGCCGGCAAGAACGTCGCGGTGGTCAAGACCATGGCGGTCGTCGTGTCGTCGGCACTGGCGGCGGTCGCGGGATCGCTCTACGCCTTCTTTCTCAGCTTCATCAATGTCGAGAGCTTCACGCTCGACACCTCGGTCTACCTGATGGCGATGGTGATCATCGGCGGCACAGCGACGCTGTGGGGGCCGGTGGTGGGCACGGTGCTGATCTTGTTGCTGCCGGCGGTGCTGTCGTTTCTGCCTGGCTTGCCGCAGACCGAGGTGGGCTCGATCCAGCAGATCGTCTACGGTCTGGCGATGGTCTTGCTGATGATCTACCGGCCGGGCGGTCTGTGGGCCGCGAAGTCAAAGGCCGGCGCGTGAGCGAATCGCCCAACATCCTGCTCGAGACCCGGGGCCTGGCGATCACCTTCGGCGGGCTGAAGGCGGTCGACGGGGTCTCGCTGGCCTTGCGCGAAGGCATCATCACGACGCTGGTCGGCCCGAACGGCGCGGGCAAGACGACGCTGTTCAACCTGATCACCGGCCAGCTCGAGCCCGACGCTGGCGACGTTTGTTGGCTGGGCCGATCGATCAAAGGCCAGCCGCATTGGAAAATCGCGCAAGCCGGCATCGGCAGGACTTTTCAAGACCTCAAGCTGTTCAACCAGATGACGGTGCTGGAGAACGCGCTGACGGTGACCGAACGCAGGTCTTGGTTGTGGCAGTCGGGCGGCCGTGCTGCGGCTGCCGAGCGCTTGGCGCGTGCCGAGTCCGCGCTCGAGCAAGTCGGGCTGGCCGACCACCGCCACACCCGCGCGATCGACCTGGCTTATGCCGAGCGCAAGTTCCTGTCGATTGCGCGCATCCTCAGCGCAGGCGCCAGGCTGTGGCTGCTCGATGAGCCGGCTTCGGGTCTGGACCCTCGCTCGTACGAGCGTTTCATCAAGCTGCTGCGCGACCAGGTCGGTCGCGGCATCACGATCTGCATCATCGAGCACAACCTCGACATCGTCAAAGGCATCTCCGACCGGATCGCCTTTCTCGACCAGGGCCGCTTGCTCGCCGAAGGCGATCCGCAGAGCATCTTGTCCGACCCGGCGCTCGCATCGATCTACTTTGGTGAGCGGGCTTAAGCGATGACACCGGTGCTCAAGGCGCAAGGCCTGCATGTCGGCTACGGTGGCAAGCCGGTGCTGATGGATGTCTCGATAGAGCTCAAGCCCGGCGAGGTGCTGTGCATGATCGGCCACAACGGTGCCGGCAAGTCGACCTTGATGCGGGCCTTGTTCGGGCTGATCAAGCCCAGCAGCGGTCGGATGGAAGTCGACGGCCAGCTGCTGGCGGCGCATTTGCCCAGCCAGCTGGCCGACCTGGGCATCGCGCTGATGCCCGAAGGGCGCGGCGTCTTCCCCAGCCTGACGGTCGAGGAGATCTGGCGCCTGGGTCTGGCCCGCATTGCCAAGGCCGAGCGCACCGAGCGCATCGACTGGGTCTTGTCGGTGCTGCCGCCAGTCAAGGGCTTCTACACCAAGCGCGCCGGCCTGTTGTCCGGGGGCCAGCAGCAGATGGTGTCGATAGGCCGTGCGCTGCTCGGCCAGCCGCGTTGTCTGATCATGGACGAGCCCTCGATAGGCCTGGCGCCCAAGCTGTTCCAGGACTTGATGCAGCCGATCCGCGAGCTGCAGCAAGCGCGCGGCATGAGCATCTTGCTGGTCGAGCAGAACGTGCGCGAAGCGCTCAAGGTGTCGGACCGGGTGGTCGTGATGAAAGCCGGCCGCATGGTGCGCGAAGCCTTGCCTTCTGAGCTCGCCGACAACGCGGCGCTGATGGACCTCTACTGACGCAGCTCGCTATCGACCTTGCGGGTCGAGCAGGAAGCTGCGCAAGGCCTCGGACACCGGCGTCGGTTTGCGGCTGGCCTTGTCGATCAGCACACAGGTGGCCTCAGCATGGCCGTGTTCAGCGTCGGCCGACTGCAAGCTCTGCTCGAACTGGAACGAGGTCCGGCCGACCTTCGTGGTGCGCGTGCCGATGCGCACCCGGCCGGGGAAGAACAGCTCTTTCTGGTAGTCGATCAGCAGCCTGACCACGACGATGCTGGTCGTCGCGGTGATGGCAGCGATGCGCGGATCGCCCAGCACCTCGATCCGGCCGGCCTCGAAAAAGGTTGCGAACACTGCGTTGTTGACATGGCCTTGGCGGTCGGTGTCGGCGTTGCGCAGCTTCTCCTCGGTCCAGAACGGGTAGCGGTCGAGGTCTTGCGGCGAGGCGTCATGTGGCATGGGGTTTCTCTGGAATGGGTCAGCGGGCGGTCGACAAGTCGTTGGCCATCTCGCGCAGCAAGCGCTTCTGGATCTTCACACCGTTCGGTCCGTCCAGGCTCGGGAAAGTGGTCAGCACCCGCACCCGCTGCGGGACCTTGTACGACGCCATGTGCTGCCGGCAATGCGCCAGCAGCGCGTCCTCGCCCGGGTCGGCCAGCGCCAGCACGACGAAAGCGATCGCCTGGTCGCCGACACCCGGGACCTTGACGCCGACGACCTGGGCGCCAGCGACTGCCGGGTGCTGCATCAAGCAGGCCTCGATCTCCGCCGGGTTCACCAGGTAACCGCGCAGCCGCAGGCTGTCGCCGATGCGCGCCAGGTAGTGGAAGCGCTGTCCCTGGGCGGTGGCCAGATCGCCCGAGCTGAACCAGCCGTCGGCGTCCAGTGCGCGGGCCGTGGCCTCGGGGTTGTTGAGGTACTGCGCCAACACGTTGGGACCACGGATTTGCAACTCGCCGGCTTGGCCCTCTGCCACCGGCTGGCCGGTCTGCGGATCGACGACGCGAATCTGGATCGCCGGGTCGACCGGCGTGCCGCCGGCCAGCGCGCGCTGCTCGGCCGGCCCCTGCCAATCCTGCAGCGACATCAGCGAGAACACCTCGGACGAGCCGTAAGTGCCTGAGCAGCGGATGCCCAGCGTATCGGCCTGCTGTGTGAGCTGCAGCGTCAGACCGGCGAAATCGGCCAGCACGAGGTGGCGCAGGCTGCTGAAGTCAGCGCCTGGGATCTTGAGCATCGGGTCGAACATCGAGTCGGCGCCGACGGCGTGGCTGACGCGTTGTCTGGCGATCGACTGCGCAGCGGCGCTGGCGTCGAAGATCGGCATCAGCACGCAGTTCGCGCCGGCCGCCAAAGCAGCCAGCGCGGTCATGAAGCCGAACACGCCGAACAGCGGCAGCGCGCACAGCATCGCGTCGCCCGGGCGCAGGTCCATTGCGCGAGCCACCTGCAGCGCATGGCGTGCGATGCTGGCATGGTCGTGCGCTGCCAGCTTGGGCGCGCCGGTGGTGCCCGAGGTGCTGAAGCAGCACAGCAGGTCGCCCGCTTGACCGGCCTGCGCGGGCAGCGGCAGCGCGCGCGTGGCCTCGAAAGCCATCAAGCCGGTCGCGTCGTCGACCGCCAGCAGTTGCTCCAGCGTCGGTGTCTCGGCCAGCAGCGCCTGTGCCACAGCCCCACGGTCTTCGCCCAGAAACTGGCTGGGATGGACCAGCAGGCGCGCCCGCGACACCCTGAGCAGATGGCCGACTTCGGCCGGCTTGTAGCGGGTGCTGACCGGCACGACCAGCAGGCCGAGGTGGGCCGCGGCGAACAGCAGTTGCAGCCAGGCTGCGCCGTTGGGCAGCCAGACTGCGAACGCATCGCCGCGCCGCAGGCCGAGCTGGTGCAATGCGCGCGCTGCGTGGCCTGCGCCTGCCAGCAGTTGCTCGCGACCCAGCGCTTGCTGATCATCGCGCAGCGCCGCAGCGTTGGGATGGCCGGCCAGCAGGCTGGCCAGGTTTTCGAAGGGGATTGAGTTCATGGCTTGGCAGCGGTCCAGGCCGCGCGCCGGCAAGTTTCAGTGGATGGCCGCCCAACGCATCGCTGGCGGCGCATGGCCTTGCCAATGGGCGATTGCCGCGCGCAGATCGGTCAAGCGGCCGCCAGCGTCACGTTGGCGCCGCGCTCGATGACGAATTCGGCGTCGACCAGCTTGCGCGAATGGTTCAGGTCGCTCTGCGCGATCAGCACCGACACCGCGCTGCCCTTCAGGCCGGCGATCACGTCGCCCAAGCGCTTGGACAGCGCCGGCGCGACGCCCTCGAAAGGCTCGTCGAGCAGCAGCAGTCTGGTGCCCGCGGCCAGCGCGCGCGCTAGTGCGACGAGTTTTTGCTGGCCGCCCGACAGCAGCAGTGCACGGCGCTCGCGCATCTCGATCAGCTCGGGCAGTACGCGGTAGACCAACGCCAGCCGCTCGGCTTCTTTCAGCGACTTGTTGGTCCAGACCGGCACCAGGATGTTCTCCTCGACGGTCAGCTCAGGCACCAGCCCGCGGTCCTCGGGCATGTAGCCTATGCCCATCGCGGCGCGTGCATGGCTGGGCAGCGCCACCAGGTCCTGGCCGTCGAACGTGATGCCGCCCTGGCTAGGTGCCAGGTGGCCCATCACCGACCGCAGCAGCGTCGTCTTGCCAGCGCCGTTGCGCCCGACCAGGCCGACCATCGTGCCATCGGCCACCGTCAGCGACAGGCCGCGCAGCGCGAGCACCGAGCCGTGCGCAACATGGATGGCTTCAATCTTGAGCATAGTTTGAGCTTTCCTGGGCTACTCTTGCAGCAGTTCACCGGTGACGTAGCGGCGCACATCGTCGGTGGCCAGTGCGATGGCGGGCTGGTCGTCGGCGATCACGCGGCCGGCGTAGAAAGCGATCACCCTGCTGGCATGGCGCTCGACGATGTCCATGTCATGCTCGACGAACAGCACCGTGGTGCCGGCCTCCTGGCCGAGCGCGGCCATGATGGTGTCCATCATCGGAAACTTTTCGTCGGCCGACACCCCGCTGGTCGGCTCGTCGAGCAGCAGCAGTTTCGGGCTGGCGGTCAGCGCCATCGCGATGTCGAGCAGCTTGCGCACGCCGCCCGGCAGTTCGGCCACCCGGCGCTCGCGGTGCTCGGCCAGGCCGAAGCGCTCGAGCAAGGTCTCGGCGCGGGCGATCGCCTCGGGCCGGCGCGCTGGCTGCCAGAAGCTGAGCTTCTGGTCGTGGCAGGCATTGGCCACCAGCATGTTGTCCTGCACCGTCAGGTCGCCGTAGAGCTGCGGAATCTGGAACGAGCGCGCGACACCCAGCCTGGTGATCGCGCGCGGCGCCAGCGGCGTGATGTCTAGACCGTCTAGCGTGATGCGACCCTGGTCGGGCTTCATGTAGCCGGTGATCATGTTGACGAAGGTGGTCTTGCCCGCGCCGTTGCTGCCGATCAGGCTGACGCGCTCACCGGTGTGCACGCTGATGTTGATGTCGGACGCGGCGACCACGGCGCCGAAGCGTTTGCCCAGTCCCTGGGCTTGCAGCAGCAAACTCATCTTGTGCTCCCACGCATCCACAGCGAGCCTATGCCCTTGGGCAGAAAGCGGATCACGAACAGCAGGAACAGCCCGAGTGCGAGCTGCCAGGTGTTGGGGAAATAGGCGCTCGAGAACGATCTCACCACCTCCAGCACCGTGCTGGCGATGAACACCGCCGCCACGCTCTGCCAGCCGGCCAGGATCGCGACGAAGACGAACTCGCCCGAGGTGGTCCAGAAGCTGAAGGTCGGCTCGACATGGCCCAGTGACATCACCGCCAGCGCGCCGCCCAGTCCGCCGCAGAAAGCGGCGAGGATGAAGTTGATCGTCATCGCCTGCCGCACCGAGCCGCCCAGGTACTCGACCCGCAGCTCGTTCTCGCGCACCGCCAGCGTGACCAGGCCTCGCGTCGAGTCGAAGTAGACCCGCGCCAGCAAGGCCATCACGGTGGCGAGCGCGATCGTCAGCACATACAGCGTGTAGCCAACCCAGGCGTCGGCCAGCACCTGGCCGAACAGCGTCGGCCGTCCCAGGTTGAAGCCGTCCGAGCCGCCCAGCGCGCTGAGCTTCATCAGCAAGCCGTAGGTCACCATCGACAGCGCGAGCGTGAGCATCGCGAAGAAGATGCCGCGGTAGCGCGACAGCAGCGGCGCGAAGGGTGCGGCCGCCAGCGTGGCCACCACGCCGCCGCCCAGCGCCAGCAGCAAGGCATCGGTGACGCCGAGCTTGTTGAAAGCCAGCGCCGCAGCGTAGCCGCCCAGCGCGAGCATCATGCCCTGGCCGAAGGGCACGACGCCGCCACGCATCAGCCCGACGATGCCTAGCGAGACCAGGCCGTTGGCCGCAGCCATCGTCAGCAGAAAGGTCAGCCACTTGGGCATCGCCAGACCGGCCAAGGCCAGCAAGACAAAAGCGGCGAGGCCCAGGGCCACGGTGCGGCCGTGGCCGACAGCGGTTTCGGTCTGGATCATATTTTTCTGGCTTGGATGCGCTGGAACAGGCCTTCGGGCCTGAACATCAGCACGATGGCCATCACCACATAGACCGAGAACAACTCGGTCACCGGCGCCACATGCACCGCCAGCGACCTGGCCATGCCGACGATCAGGGCGCCCACTGCGGCGCCCTCGATGCTGCCCAGCCCGCCGATGATCACGACCGCGAACGACACGATGATCACCCCGACCGACACGCCCGGCTGGACCGAGATCATCGGCGCGGTGAAGGCCCCGCCGAGCGCTGCCAGGAAGATGCCGACCGAGAAAGCGCCCATGTAGACGCGCGAGACGTTGACGCCCATGCTCGCGGCGATCTCGGCGCTGTGGATCACCGCCAGCACGATCTTGCCGCTGCGGGTGCGGTTCAGCCCCCACCACACCGCCAGCCCGACGATGAGCGCCAGCGCGACCAGCGCGAAGTCATAGCCGACATAGGTCTGCACGCCGATGTCGATGTTGCCGAACAGGCTGTAGGGCTCAGACACGTAATAAGGGTTGGCGCCCCAGACCAGCTTGGTGACATCCTCCATGATCAGGAACATCGCGTAGGTCACCAGCACCAGCAACACTTCGTCGCGGCCGTAGAAGAAGCGCATCAGCCCGCGCTCGGTCAGTGGCGCGACGATCGCCGCCACCGCCACCGCCGCCAGCAGCATCGCCACCAGCGAGAGCTCGGGCGCCCACTTCATGCTGGCGGTCCAGCCGACGAAGCTGGCCGCCGCGTAAGCGCCCAGCGCATAAAAGCTGCCGTGCGCGATGTTGAGAATCTTGAGCACGCCGAACACCAGCGTGAGCCCAAGCGCGACGATGAACAGCCAGGACGCATAGGTCAGGCCGTCGATCAGGATGGTGAGTGTTGCTGCCATTGGGCGACTTCCTGGATGTGGCTATCTGTTGCGGTCGGCGCGCAGCGCGCGCCGACGTCCATCAAGCGGCCGCCGCGGAGCCGGCTTCGCCGGGCCGCTGGCGGCGCCCCCCTGGGGGGGAGCGCCGCAGGCGCTTCGGGGGGGGGAGGGTTACGGACAGCCTTTGGCGCCCGGGAACCCGGCCTTTATCCAG
>Ga0214919_10006616_pt1 | contig 15862 bp, 9 predicted proteins | sample LL1503_MetaG_FD_177994 | JGI IMG/M metagenome (GOLD analysis project Ga0214919, IMG submission 177994) | Freshwater microbial communities from Lake Lanier, Atlanta, Georgia, United States - LL-1503 | ecosystem: Environmental > Aquatic > Freshwater > Lake | place: USA: Georgia | collected 2015-03-15 | reverse complement strand
GGTATTGTTGGAGTTGGCCTTGTTGGAGTTGGTTTTGTTGGAGTTTGTCTTGTTGGAGTTGGTTTTGTTGGAGTTTGTCTGAGAGGTTGTTTATTTGGTCTCGGAGGGTTTTGATTTCGGCTTGGTAGTGGCGTGCGAGGGCTTGTTGGTCTTGGAGGGTTTTGATTTCGGCTTGGTATTTTTGGTCGATTCGGTTGATTTCGCCTTTGAGTTCTGTGCCTTGGTTTTTGAGGTTGCGGTTGATTTGGTCGATGTAGTTTTGGTGTTGGCGTTGGTCTTGTTCGAGTTGGTCTGCGAAGCCTTGTTGGTTTTCGGAGAAGGTGTGGAGTTGTTGTGTGAAATCATTTAAATGTGTTGCAATAAGGGCTTTGAAATTTGTCATTTCTGCTTCGAGTGTTGCGATGCGTTGGTGTTGATCGAGTTGGTCTGCGAAGCCTTGTTGGTTTTGTTGTTGTTCTTTGATTTCTGTGAGTTCTGATTTGAATGTTTCTATCTGTTTTGTGAGTGCGATGATTTGGTTTTGGTTGTTTGGGTCTTGTTGGCCTTGGAGGGCTGATATTTTGGTGTTGAGGGTTTGGATTGTGATTTGCATCTTATTTAGTCTGTCGTCGATTTCGTCTTTTTGGAGTGTAAGTTTTTTATTGATTGTACTGATTTCGTCTTTTTGGAGTGTAAGTTTTTTATTGATTGTACTGATTTCGTCGTTTTGGCTTTGGATGATTTGGGAGAATTGGTCTTGGTTGTTCATTTTTTCTCTTTCCTTTTGATTGTATTTATAGTCGTTTTGTTTGTATTGGTGGTAGTTTTGTTTGTATGGAGGATGCATTTCGTTGTTAATGTAGTAGCCTGTACTTTGAATATCTGATTGTTCATATCGTATTTGCCGAAAATGGTCTATATATTGTTTGTCCCGCGAATATCTACCAGTAGACTTATAACTAATACCATCATATCTAAATATTTCTCCATCTCTAATATCAACTATATATTCATGAGGAATATAATTATCATTAACAGGATGATAAAGATTATTGGAAGAAGAATAATTCACAAAATTACCAGTAGACTTATAACTAATACCATCATGTCTAAATATTTCTCCATTTCTATTATCAACTATATCTTCATGAGGAATATAATACGTTTTTGATGGCGAGGAGTACATAAAAATGTCCTAAACATAAATACTAACAATCTTATTATACTATATATTTTATTAAATAGCAAATAAATCTTTCTTGAAAATTACTTTTAATATGATACAAAGGCTTAACCTATGCAAAAATAATGGCAACAATTAAAGATAAAGATAGAGTTTTTCCAAATATAATGCACAAAAATGCAATCTCTTTAAAATGGGCTTTTGAAAATGAAGATTTTAAAAATATGTCTGAAATTCTTGCAAAAGGGTCTGACTGGTTGATTAATGAAATTAAAACATCAAATTTAAGGGGGCGTGGCGGTGCAGGATTTTCAACTGGCATGAAATGGTCTTTCGTTCCAAAACCTGAAATTTCCAATAAACCACATTATTTAGTTATAAACGCAGATGAATCTGAGCCCGGAACATGTAAAGATAGGCAAATTATAACACATGAACCATATAAATTAATAGAAGGGTGTATTTACGCAGCAAAGGCCATATCTGCGAAAGTTTGCTATATTTACATTCGTGGAGAATTTTATAAAGAATATAATATTTTAGAAAATGCAATTGAAAACTGTTATGAAGATGGAATATTGGGTAAATCTAGTATAGATATCTTTGTTCACCGTGGTGCTGGAGCGTATATTTGCGGAGAAGAAAGTGCTTTACTTGAAAGCCTTGAGGGTAAAAAAGGTATGCCAAGGTTAAAGCCGCCATTTCCAGCATTAGTTGGTCTTTATGGCTGCCCCACTGTTATAAATAATGTTGAAACCATAGCATCTGTGCCTGCAATTTTAAAAAGGGGAGCAATTTGGTATAACTCAATTGGAAGAGAAAATAATCGTGGTACAAAGGTTTACTCAATATCTGGGCAGGTTAATAATCCTTGTGTTTTTGAAGAAGAAATGTCTATTCCTATAAAAAAATTAATACAAGAGTATGCGAAAGATGTAATTGGTGGATGGGATAATTTACTTGCAGTTATTCCAGGTGGATCATCTTGTCCGCTTTTACCTGCGTCAATTTGTGAGGATGTTTTAATGGACTATGACTCTCTTCGTGCGGTAGGTTCAAGTTTTGGAACAGCTGGAATTATTGTAATAAATAAACAAACTGATATAATTGATTCAATTTGTCGCCTTGCGTATTTTTATAAGCATGAATCTTGTGGACAATGTACCCCGTGTCGTGAAGGAACAGGTTGGATGTATAGAATTTTATGTAAAATTCGTGATGGAGAGGCAAAAAAATCAGAAGTTGAGCAATTATTCAACATTACAAAACAAATTGAAGGAAATACAATTTGTGCACTTGGTGATGCAGCTGCTTGGCCTATTCAAGGGTTAATTAAGAATTTCAAAAGTGAAATGTTGGCAAGGTGTGTTTAATTTAATAAACAAATAACGAAACTAAAAATAATAATTTTGAAAAAACTTTAAGTAAGTTGATTAAGGTTAAACCTAAAAATGATAGCAAATAATTTGATTTTATTGTGAAATATATAGAATTTTAAAAAGCATTGGTTTTGTTTTGCAAAATGGAAGCAATCAAAAATATTCAAAATCTTACAATAATTACGAAATAATTTGCGATATTGATAGGAATATTATCAATTATGGCAATAAAATTGTTATTCATCGTTCCACAACCACTAATTTCAATCAACAAGAAAACCTTGTAGTTCTTGAATGTGTTGATAGGATTTTGAATATGGGTTACAAACCTGAAACAATAGAACTTGAAAAAGCTTATGGATCTGGAAGAAAAGAAAAGGGTCAATTTTTAGATATTCTTTTAAAAAAAGAAAATGGCGCAGCATTTGCACTAATTGAATGTAAAACATTCGGTGAAAAACACAATAAAGAAAGAATTAAAATGGAGAAACACGGAGGGCGGTTATTCAATTATTTTGCAAATCAAAAAGATGCAGATTTTCTAATTTTGTATTCCTGCGACATTAAAGATAAAAAAAGATATAGATGCGACATAGTAAAAACTACAAACTTAAAAAATTTACCAGACACGAAAACTATAATGAAAGAGTGGGATAAAACAAAAGCAAAGCTCTTTATGATTTTCAATCTGGAATTAGAAAGAAAGATTTAATTGAAATATCTTATTCAGATATTTACTCCTCCGACGATAACAAAACAAATGGAACTATTTTTAACCGCTTTGCAGAAATTTTAACAAGGCATAAAGTATCAGACAAATCAAACGCTAGCAAAATTCCAATGATAACAATATACTTAAATTTCAGTGGCAAAATAATGAAAGTGCGGAAGAAGTCATTGGAAGGCTAAATGAACTTTACAAAATTGGAATGCTTAAATATATGGAGCTTGATGTTACAGACCATACCGAAGAAGAATTTAGACAAAAGCTATCAATGACCTACAATCAAGAAGCTTTAAAAATGTTCAATAAAATTAGGCTTTATAAGAATAATGAATTTGCATTTAAAGAGGTTATAAACGAAAAAACTTTTAAAGAAAATGCAAAGGTTGTTAAAGAATTGATAAAGCTTCTTGAAAGATATCAAGTTAAGTATTCCCATAAACAGCAATTTTTAGGAGATTTTTTTGAAAAACTTCTTAATATTGGCGTAAAACAAGAATCTGGGCATTTTTTCACGCCTGTTCCAATTGCAAGGTTTATCATCAATTCAATACCGTTTGAAGGTGTGATAAAATACAAAATACAAAACAAAGAAAAAGAATATCCTCCAAAATGTATTTACTATACCTGCGGTAGTGGGTATTTTTTAACGGAAGCAATGGATAGAATTCAAAAAAATTTAGATAGCAACTTTAATATATTAATTCTTTCACCAAAGCAAAAAAGACAAGTTGCATTTCAGAAATTATTTGGTACTGTATTTAAGGCAACAGGAAATTCAACAACTGTAATTTTTGGAATAAAACGCAAGAAAAACACGATTGCCATTATTAACAAACTAATTAAATACCTTACCAAGACAAAGCTTGATTTCAATTATAATCAAAATGAAAATGTTATCTCAAAATATTGTGGCATAATTGAAATGACATTTGAGGCATTTACCACAAAAATAACAACAGATCAAACCTTCAAAAAAGACCAACTACAAAGGTTAAGGTTTTTCTTACTCACAAACTCATAACCTTACCTGATAGGCGATTACGATGCAAAAAGTAAGAAAGGTAAATTGGAAAAAATATTCCTAGGCTACGAACATTCTACAAGGAAAAAATATGAAGGCATACACCCGTTTCTAAAAAATGCAGAAGGTAAAATTCATTCAAAACTATACACAGATAACAACCCAACTGATGGCAAAAAAGTAAGCAGTTATATTCATAAAATTTTAAGTGGTGAAAAGATTGATAACACCAGTGTTAATAATAGCTTACAAGAAAATATCCACATAGCAACTCTTGAAAAACTTGTTAATTGGGGGGAGAGCTGGAGTTTAGTTTTTTTGTCAACCTTGATAAAACTGGGGATACTATAATATAGAAATACAAACTGGAAAGATGGATGTCTATATGACCAATTGCTAAAAAATAAAAGAGAGCCTATATCCGAAAATGATAGATATAATATTTCTGGATAATATCCATATTGCGGAGCGACTGAAATTATAGGCTATATTAACAAATTTAACTTTGAAGACGAATGTTTGTTAATTGCTTAAGATGGTGGAAATTGAAGCAAAAACTAACCAACATCTAATATTATAATAGGAAAATATTGGGTAAATAATCATGCACATGTTTTGTAATTTTCTAATAGTATAACTACTTGATATATTTGCAATGTTTTGAATATGATAGATTTAAATGATAACTACGTCACCAAGTCCACACCAAGAAAACTCAATCAACAAAATCTTAGAAAAATCCACCTCCCCCTCCCACCGCTTGAAATCAAGCAAAAAATTGTGGAGGAAATTGCAACAATAGAACAAGGCGGGCAAAAAGTAGAGAGAGATTGCAAGCCTTAATGATGAAGTGGTTAGTTTGATAAAATTTAATGATTTGGAATTACAAAGTTATAAATTTGATAAAATTACCGAAAAAAGTAAAATCAAAACTGGCATACAACTTGGTAAATAAGATTGGCATAGCGAGGGTAAATATCCAATAATTTCACAAGAACAAGAATTTATTTCGGGTTATACAGACAAAGAAAATGGTTTAATTGCTAATGTTCCACTCATTGCCTTTGGTGACCATAGTTTAACGATTAAATACATCAATTTCCCATTCTTTTACGGGGCAGATGGCTTGCAATTTATAAAAACAAACAACTTATGTAATTTGAAAATATCTTATTATATTTTGCAAAATACTACTGAAAAACTTAAAAAAGCAAAAGATTATGCATGACATTTTACGAGACACTAAAGGGAGCTTTATTTTTCAATACCATCACTTGAAAAACAAAAGGAAATACTTGTAAAAATTGAAAAGATAGAAGGTAAAAATTGAAAAGTGTAAATTAGAGCTTGAAAGTTTTAAAGACCAAAAGAATAAAGTTATTGAAAATTGCCTGCTTGGTTAACAAAGTATATAGTTGGCATTTTTTTATTTATCACCTTGAAATACATGTTTTATTATCTAATCACTTGCTTTATGAATTCCATATTTATTTACACATACTGTGGTGTGTTTTGATATACAAAAATTCCTTCAAAATACCCTTTATTTTACAATTTGTAAAAGTAAATCTAATATAGTTTCTGCTTTACTGTCAACCGAAACCAAAGGAAGGCGAATCTCGTTTTCAAGAATCCCAAGCCTTGATAAACAGTATTTTACAGGCGATGGGTTTGTGTCTATAAACATGCCATCAAAAAGTTTAGCAAATTTATCTTGCAAAATGCGCGCTTTTGTAAAATTTCCAGCCAAGGCAGCCTGTGTCATTTCTTCGCATTCTTTTGGAATGATATTTGATGCGACTGATATTAATCCACTTGCCCCCATGGCAATAAAACCAAGAGTTGTTATGTCGTCTCCTGAATAAATTTTAAATTTATCCAAACCTATACCAGATTTTATTAATTCTGCACGAAGCAAAGCGGTTCTTTCTAAATTACCAGTTGCATCTTTTAAAGCTATAATATTTTTAAAATCAATTGCAAGCTTTACTATTGTATAATCTGAAATATCTGTTACTGTTCTACTTGGAACATTATATAACATTATTGGTAAATTTGTAGACTTTGCAATTTGTGCAAAATGAGCATAAAGTCCAGCTTGATTTGGTTTATTGTAATATGGAGCCACAGCTAAAACACCATCTACGCCAAGTTTTTCAACTTTTTTACAATTTTCTATAACTTTTGCAGTGTCATTTCCACCAACTCCAGCTAAAATAAACGCCCTGCCCTTTGCAAGGCGAACGACTATGGAAATTATTTTTTCGTATTCATCATTAGTTAAAGTAGCTATCTCACCAGTTGTACCACATGGACAAAGTGCCGTAATTCCATTTTCAAGTTGAAAATTTATTAATTTTTCAAGCCCATTAACATCCAAGACTCCATTTTGAAACGGACTAACCAAAGCAGTTGCAACACCTGAAAACATAAACTATATAATTTTTATGATGTTATTTTAAGAATAATATTTGTCAAATATATTTTATTACTCCTTAGGTTTAAATAGGCCATATCCACCACAGTATGTTGAAGAGTTTGTAATTTCATTAAATTCTTCCGTTTCTGGAATTTTGGATAATTTATCAAGGCTTTTAATGATATCGATTGTATTAAAAAAACTAGGCTTTATAGTTGGACAGGCATAATTAGCTTTAATCGTTGTATTGGAACTAAGTCTCCAGTTACCATGATCATCGCATGTCATTAAATATTTATTTCCACTTAACTCTGAATCTAATGTATATAATTTTTCATTTGCAGAATTTGCTAATAATCCACAGTATTTTAAAGTTTCATTTCCATGTGCTAAATCTGTGTAAAATCCAGCTCCGCTTATGAATATATTACCAACGTATATACTCATGTTTGCCCCACAGAATCCATTATAACGATAACTCTTCTTATAATCATCACCACACCGAGTAAACAAACATGTTCTTCCAAAACCAGATGTTGGTATACTTATATTTCCATCGGAATCAAAACATTTCAATGGACTTACATTTCCATTGACGGCAGTTTCATATCCACGAGCTGGATCTCCATTACTATATTCACATACCTTGTTCTCTATTTTAATAAATGCTCTAGGGCATCTTGGAACGCACGATAAATCTCTCATTCCTTTTTGCTTATCTAATACTTTATGACCATTTGATAAATTAGGTTTTACGCCAGTTATATCGGCATATTGAACATAAGGTATGGCCAGCCTAATCCAACCTATTCCACCCCATGCCTCTTTGTCATCAGTTCCATCATTATCTGCATCGGCAGAGGTTGTTAGATCAACTGTTCCGTGGTCCCTTGCACAGCCACCAGATCCACGAAATTTATTTTTTATCAACATGTCAGATTTACTAGCATTTTCATTCCAACCTAATCTACTTTTATCTTCATATTCAACATCATCCAGTATCTTATCCCTATTACAGTAATTTTTTGTCATTCTATATCTAATGCACATATCATCATCTGCTGTAGTGCAGTTATTTTTAACATAGTTTAAAGCCTTTATGGCAACATTTCCACCACCATTAAATAATACTTCGCTACGATCACCTGGGAAATCATATTCACCATCTTCACCGGTTACAGTAAGTGGACACATATTTGCATAAAAGGTATTCATAAAGTTATTTTCAATATATTGATTGTATGACTTTTTGTTCCCCATATATGTTTTTAAATCTTCTTCATACTTTGCCTTTGCCTTATTATACTCTTCAGTAGTCATTACTTTTGCACTTTCTTCCTTCATTTTAGTATCTCTATCAGTCATCTCCTTTTTACATGTTTGATCTAGACAACAATATTCTGATTTACCTTGGATACTTGAACATCCATCTACACTAGTTGAGCTTAACTTCAAACACACAGTTGAATTATAAGTATTTTTATTTGTTTGATTGCAACATGTATTTGTATTATTCTTACAATCACTTTCTGCTTTCGTAATTACAGGATATGTGTTATTATAGTAATCTTCTTTGTCCTTGATAGAAGGAGGATTTTTCTCTGGCTCAGTTGGCATAACTGGTAGTGCCGTATCGGAAACACCACAGTTACCATATCCAGATGGAACAATATAACCTTCATCATAGTGGCCACCCCTTCCAATAGTTCCCCTATCATCATATGGCTTATGCATTCCACCATTTCCATTTATAATTGCAGTGTTGTTTGTATCTTTGTACACTAAATTTATAGTGTTAGAGTTCCACTTATATGATGTTCTCCATATTACGGAATCTACATCAAATGATGGTCTTTTTAAACGATCGGGGTCTGTAGTTAATAAATCTCTAACATCTGGAAGATCAGAAGACTTAACGTCGTAAAACTGAACATCGCTTGTATTGTCCTCACCAGGCTGGATAATTAACACATCTCTATCTATTTTATTTATATCTAATATTGCATGAGCATACCCCCCTCCACTACCAGAGCCTGATTGTAAATATCTAGTACATAAATCTGTCACTTTGCTATAACATTCATCACATGAATCACCCCCATCAATAAACCAAGACCACGTACAAACACCAAATGTACATGCGAGAGACCAACCAATGCACTCTCCGGCAGTCCTTAAGACGTATGCAGCTCTTCCATTTTGACTCCATTGTTCCGATTTACCACCAGCACCTAAAGTTTGAGCCTCTAAATAATCACACTTATAAGGAACATAAAAATTATATCTACCTCCATCTTTATAGTTACCACCACCATCTCCATATTGTATTTGATTAACTCTGTCAAATACAACACAAAGACCCATGTCGTCAAAATTTTTCCTTCTAACACTTATTTTATTCACTAAATCTTCCGAAGATTTAACCCATGAGCCAAAATATTTTGCAACCAAGTCTGGCCCCAATGTATTATATAAACTTAATCTTGCATTGGTAGCGTTTGATTCTTTAAAAAAACTATCACTTGGAGTTATAATATTTTCTGCACCGGTATCCGTGAAAGATCCAGTAGTACGTGCAGAAATTTTTGTACTATCTAAATTTGTTACAAATGTAATAACTGAGTCATTTGCAATAGTTAAATTACCATAGTCTTCGTACTCAGGAACATGAGTTCCATGATCGCCAAACTCAACCTGAGATATACCAGATACAACACAAATTCCATCTGACCAATTATAATTATAATAGTAATCAGAGGTTGTATAGTTAACACTTAAATCATCTGGATCAGTGGTATATATTTTGATCTTCATAGCGCCATCAAGTTTACAACCCTCTTGGTTTTCAGTTGAAGACACGGGACATCTTTTTAATTTAATACATTGAGAGTAAATTCTATTAAATAATTTTAATTCTTGTTCACACGCAGTATCTGAAGTTGGGCAACTTGTAGTAGTTCTATACCTTATACTCTCTCTAATTGGATTATCAGTATTTGCATTTAAAGCTTGACAATCAAATCCTAAAAATGGACCAATACAAATTTTATGATTCAAAATATATGCACAATTATTTTCATCTGATGGACTTTGTGCACTTGTAGTTGCATCGGCAGATAAAGATAGACTTGTAAAAGTCAACAATTTTACTTTACCCATTATTGCATAAGCGGCATCTGTGTAACTTCCGTCTGATTTGTAAAAACTTGCTATTTCTCCATTTTGTTGCATATAGCCACCATTTGGCAAGGGTTTAAGAGAAATTAATACCTGAGATGACCTATCTGTTGCAACTGGTTCAGACATTGCAATTTGCGTAACTGTTTTCTTTTGATTTATATCATAATCATATTTTAACGGAGGCCTTGCAACTCCACCAAGTACATTAAGGTCTCCATCTTCAAAAAGTTGTGAACAATTTTTATCTGGCGTATTTTTATTTTTCACAACATATGCAACAAAAAAATCCTTCTGCCTACTTTCATCATATTCAATTCTTGCACAAATTCTATCTTGAAGATTTAATTCAGTGGAAACATCAAATGCACATGAACCACCAGTTTGACTAGGCATTCCATATGAAACAATAATTGGTTTTGCTTCACTTCCATTAAATGTTGACCATTCAGAAATTTTTTCCCTTTCTTTATCTGTATCTGAATATGTATGACCACTAAATGATTTAGTTTGAGTTGTTGTATATTTCGATACAAAGGTAGAATCATTTTTTGGATTAAACCAAATGGCTGTATTATTTAAGCCATATCTAATAATTAAACTTGGGTTATAAAAATCACCTCTAATTTTTTCTCCAACCTCCAATTTCCCATCACAAGAGCCATTTATTGCAATATCATTAAATTTTTTTACACGAGGAGATGTAATAAATAAATTGGTTGCTGGAAATACGAAAAATGCACGTTTTCCATTAATTTCCACATCTGAAGGAGCTGGTCTTGCAATTCTTGGAAAAGGTCTTGGCCCTGACTTTGTTTTAATTTTTTTACAACCAACACGACTTAACTGGTCTCCACTTTCTTGTGATTTTAATAATACATCTGCCAGAGCCACACTAGGTACGGCAAGTCTTGTCATGTTAAATTGAGGAGTTTCATATGCACATATATACAACCCAGGGCCATAAAGTCCAGAAAATATATTATACTTTGCTATATAATCTTGATTCATTGGATCTTTATTTAACTTAGAAATTAAAGTTTTAAAACTCTCACTGTATGTATTATGTTGACCATATCCATACCCCTTATCATATGAAGCATTGACACAATAATTTAATAATAACCTTATATTGGAATAGCATAAAAAACAAGTTTTAACATTAGCTTTCAAAGATATCCAATATGTAGAGTTTTTATCTGGTAAATAATTTGAACTAGAACTGCAATTTCCATGTGAAGCATCATTGACGCACTTACATGTATCAGGACTTTGGCATAAAATCGCTTTACTTTTCACAAGCTCGTAACAATTATTATTTCTGTTATACTTTACACCTTTGTAATAATCCCCTATCTCTCCACTAAAACCTTTTTGAACCGCAAGACAACCTTCTACGTCAAGTGTTTTCGTGCTATATGGGCACGTTGCACTATATAAATTATAAAGATAACCAACTCTATGTCCATACCTGTGGTCAGTAGAGGAAACTGCAGGATTAAATCCAGTATTAGATCCACTAAAATACATCTCCTTTGCCCATAATTTACTTAGGTCCACCCCAAATGTAGATGTTATTGAAGTTCCTTTTGCAAGTGTAATACATCTTTCATGCACACCCCAACCACATTGAGAGGCACATGCTCTTATTTCCGAACTACCATCGTATTTAGAGTAACTTGCAGAATCAACCCAAACTACCTTTGAACCACACGCATTTTGAGAATTTATACCGGTAATTTCAGAAACGGCTTTGAAACCTAAGGTGAAAACTGACATAGGGCAGGCATCTCCGTAAGTTTCATCCGGTATTACATCAAATACTAGATAATCCTTTTTTCCTTCAAAATCATATTTATTTCCGGCACCATTTGTCCCAGTATTGATAACTGCAGATGGAAGGGGGTTATCTTTGTACCCAAAGCCAGAAGCTATACCTTGGCAAATACAGAATCCATTATTTATGAAAAGTAAAATATAAGTTATTGATAAAATGAAATACTTGATCATTTATATTATATTATATAGTAATTCCAAATTATCATACTGCAATCTTTTTTATATACATTTTTATTAAAGTCAATATTTTTTAGTATTTACTTTTAAAAAATATACCTTATGAACATTTTAATGTATTATTGATATATTGCAATTATAACAAAAACATTAAAAAAAGTATTGTCATTTGGCTTTAATTCCACTAAATTTGGTGGAAAAGTGGTCCATATTTTGATTTCCCCCAAATCAAGTGGAAAAATAGCATATAAAGTTATAATTCATTTTCTTGTGCTTTTTTTATCATTTATTTTTATATTTATTGCAATATTGATTGTAATCAAAGATATTTTACAAAAAGTAAATATTTTTTCACACAAAAGAACTGAAATTAAAATAATTATTTTATCAAATAATGCAAAAGTTATATCAAATATGATAGATCACTTTAACCACCCTGTATATAAAGTAACATACACAATTACTAAAAATAAAAACGACTTTTTAGAATCTATAAAAGATGGAAATCTTGCTATTATAAATGGAGATGATGTTTCTCTAATTGAAAGTAATAATATATATTTTCCATTTGAAGAAAAAGGCGTTGATAAGTTTATAACACATAAAGAGGTTATAAATAATATAAACACAACTCATATTTCTATATGCCGGTTTAACAATGGACATTTTGACTACTTCAAAATAGATTCCAATGTATTATTTGAAGAGGGGAAAAACTTAAATCAAACTATAGTAATTGGACAAATATCTCAATCTGTAAGTAATTTACCCCTTGCAACAATTACTGGGTTTTTAGCGAATAAATGTTATGTCAATGATGATATTTTAGAGAAATAGATATGATATTGAAATCTGGTATTATAATTGCATTTTGGACACTTATATCTCGTATTACTGGGTTTTTGCGTGATAGCATAATGGCAAATTATTTAGGCTCTGGAGTGATAAGTGATTGTTTGGTTGCCGCAGCAAAACTTCCCAATTCCTTTAGAAGGTTACTTGCCGAAGGTGCTATGTCTTCAGTATTTGTGCCAATATTTTCACAATATGTAGCTCAAGGCAAAAAAAAAGAAGGAGTTGAGTTTGCAAGTAAAATTTTTTCATTTTTATTTATTTTTTTAATAATTTTAGTATTGATACTTGAAATATTCATGCCTCAAGTGATAAATTTTTTATCCCCTGGATTTAAAGAAATTCCTAATAAATTTGAATTAACGGTAAAACTTGCTAGAATTAATTTTATTTTTTTAATAACAATTTCATTAACTGCATTACTTGGCGGAGTGTTAAATAGTTTAAATAAATTCGCATATTTCGCAGCAACACCTGTTATGTTAAATGTTGGCTTGGTTTTAACTTTTATTCTATTTCCACAAAATAATGAAAAAATTGGATACATAATTTCATATTCAACTGTATTAATTGGTTCATTGCAATTAATTTTAATGTTTTTTGTTTGTAAAAAATATCGCATAAATATTAAAATTAAATTTTTTAAAATAGATTCTGAAATGAAGATATTTTTAAAAAAAATGATAAATGGACTTATTGGATCTGGTATTTATCAAGTTAATATATTTGTTGATGGAATTTTTGCAAGCATGTTCATGGGGGGAATGTCTTATTTATATTACACAGACAGAATAAATCAATTACCACTTACACTTATAGGTGGAACTTTAGGGGTTGGGTTATTGCCAATTTTAAGTAAATATATAAAATTAAAAGAATTAAATAAAATTGCAATTTTACATAATCAATGTATAGTATTTGCGATATTTGCATCAGCATTTTGCGTAACTTCCATAGCATCCCTTGGAAAAGAAATGGTTTCATTTATTTATGAAAGGGGTTCCTTTGTTGAAAAAGATACTATAATTGTTACAAAAATGTTATTAATTTTTAGCTTTGGATTTATATTTTCTATTTTTTCAAAAATTTATAATGCATTTTTATTTGCAAATGGAGATACAAAAAAACCAATGCTAATAGGTTTAATTTGTACCATTATTAACATAATCATCAATATTTCCACTTACAAAATATTTGGTTTTTTTTGTGTTGTATACGCAACATTAATATCTTCAATTTTAAGTGGTTTATTGCCATTATTTTTTGTAAATAAAATGAAAATTATTCAATGGAAATTTAGTATTTTATTTAAATTGATACTAACTATTTTAATAAGCTTTATAGTATATTATTTACAATTAACAATTTTTCATGCACTATTTTTTAAATCAAAATATATAAATATGATTTTAACGCTTGGAACCAGTGGAATTTTATATTGCTTTTTATCTATATTGCTTCATATTTACTCTATTAAAGAATTGAAATGTTTGTTTAAAAAAAATGCCAACAATATTTGATAAGAATTTAAATTACGATATAAACTCAATCTCAAAAAATGGTCTTTATCGTATTGGAGTTGGTGCAGTAATTGAAAATAATGGATTAATTTTCTGTGCAACAAGAATTGATAATCAAAACGAAGACGAAAAAACCCTCCAAATGCCACAAGGTGGAGTTGATGACGGTGAGGATTTATACGCAGCAGTTTTGCGTGAAATATACGAAGAAACTGGAATAAAATCTGATAAATTAGAATTCAAATCAAGATTAGAAAATTGGCTTTATTATGAAGTACCCAAAGACTATCGCCCAAAAATTCAAAATCGTATAGGTCAAGTTCATATTTGGTTTAATTTTAAATTTTTAGGATGCGATGAAGATATAAATTTAAATGCAACTAAACATAATGAGTTTTCTAAGTTTTTTTGGGAAAGGTCATCCACAATTATTGAAAAATCTATTTATTTTAAACAAAATATATATCTTCAAATTTTTAACAATTTTTCATTATAAATTTTATTCCTTGTTTTTTTTAATACTTTAAGCATTTAAGTGTTAAATATTAATTTACAACTTTAGTATTTATGTTTTTGATATATGAATTTCTTTGTATTAACATAGAAATATTATCACTTTTAACTTCATAACTTCCCCAAATCGTGATATATAATTATTTTCCAGATACCAACTGTATTTCAGGCGATACTGTATTAATTAAGGTATAAATATTAACACTTTTATTCATTTCATTTAACAAAAACACATACTTTTTTATTTAATAAACAAAGGAATATCAAGTAAAACATATTAAAATAAATATTACTAAGGTTATCAGACATTCATGAACACTAAAAAAAAATATCAAGAATATTATTACTTGATTAAAGTAAAGGTTGCGTCTTTGGATACAAAGGGTAAATAAGTGGTGAATGATACAGGAATCGAACCTGCGACCTCCACCATGTCAAGGTGGCACTCTAACCAGCTGAGCTAATCATTCAATTTTATAGAATATAATATTTGCGTATTAAGTTAAAATGCAATAATTAAATTTACATAACTTGGAATTTATTTATGGTTATTTATGGGGATAATTTTTTTAGATTTGATTGTTTGTGTCTTTATTGGCTGGGTTACTCCTTCTTCTGGAATTCGGTTTTGCTCTTGATTCCTTTGTAACAGTATTTAATGACCTTGATTATTTTTATAACTCAGTGTTTAACGATCAATACTTTGATCACTCCGCATTGAACGATCAATACTTTGCTCACTCCGCACTGAACGATCAATACTTTGATCATTTACATCACTCCGCATTGAAACATTTAGACTACTTTGATCACTCGTTTGCTGTTTTTTTGTTGAATTAGTGTTTTTATTTGTGTTTTTATTTGTGTTTTTATTTGTTTTTTTATTATTAACATATGGATTATTCAAATAAACTTTTTGTGCATCTTCATTGACATTAGTGTGTTTAGTGTGTTGTTTTTGTTTTGTGTCCACCGTTGTTATATCTGCAGCGGTAATTTTATTATTAGCTATATAAATGGCAGCATTAGTTACAACGAATTCAGTACAGGTTGTAGCTATATTACTAATAAATTTA
>Ga0214919_10006614_pt1 | contig 15866 bp, 20 predicted proteins | sample LL1503_MetaG_FD_177994 | JGI IMG/M metagenome (GOLD analysis project Ga0214919, IMG submission 177994) | Freshwater microbial communities from Lake Lanier, Atlanta, Georgia, United States - LL-1503 | ecosystem: Environmental > Aquatic > Freshwater > Lake | place: USA: Georgia | collected... | reverse complement strand
TTACAGTATAGAAAATCAAATAAAAATTATTGAAGAAAAAGATTTAGTGATAATAAACAGAGAAATTGATTTTTTGAAAAAAGATTTTGATTCTTTGAAATCTTACATTGATGACATTAATAAAAAGATGGAATTTCACAGAAGTAAAATATGGGATATAAAGAGTGATACTAGAGAAATGAAAGTATTTAACGGTGATTTGAAAGAAAAAATCAAATATACTGTAGATATATGCGTTAAAATAGCAATAACTTTGTTTGTAGGCATAATGTTAGCTAAGATGGGATTAAACAAATGAAAGATATGTTTGAAAATTTAGATTTTATTCCAAAGGTTAAATTACAAAGAAACTCTAATGTTTCTTTTTTAAAGCCTTTTTTGGTAAATAGCCAGGTTAATTCTGCATTGAAATACATCATAGATGCATTTAATATTTCTGATTCTGTAGAAGTTGGTTATACTACTATTCAAAAAGACGGCAAATTAGAAAAGCCTTCGCTTAAAAGAAAAACATTATGGCTTACTGGTAATTCTTTAAGAAGTCATTTATCAAATGAAACATTTTTTAATTATTCTTGTGTGACAAATGCATCGCCAGATGAGATTAAAATGATTTTAAGCAACTCTGAAAATGATTTCGAAGAAATAAAACCTATTGGAGAAATAGGAAATATAGAAAAATATATTAACCTACCAGAAAACACACAAAATAAATTTGCGTTTAATGTAAGCAAGGTTGATCAGGAAAACAATGAAATGGAAATCACTGTTAATATTCACGGAGTAAAAATATTCATAAGTACATTAAACAAAAACATAAAGTTTAAGCTTAGTAATAATAAATTTAGAGAATTTACTGCTTCTATTGTTGAAGATGCTAAAGGAAGAGATTTTTCTGTTAATGCAATATATTTGAAATTAAAAAATAGTGATGGGGAAAATTCTGAGATTTCAGACCCAGTAGGAGGCATACATGATATATCTCACAAACAAATAAAATTATTACATGCCCCAGAGATGACCTACAAGGCCAATCCTTCTTTGATTATTACAACTTGCGAGCTAAGTTCAAAGTATAATAAAGATAAGAAAATAAACGCAGAATTGCTGTCTTCTATAAGAAGTATTGTAGATGATGTTAAAGATGACTTTAAGTTGTTTAATAAAACCTTCAAGAATGCAATAAACAAAGAATCTACACCATTGTTTGGATTTTTGACTAATATGTATATTTCAAAAATGTTAAATAAAATGTTCCCAGATTTAAAAATAAGCATGCCTCATATTGGATTGCCAAGATATTATGATTTTATTGTTGGATATTTGTTGCATGAAAACGATAAAGACAAAATTACAGGAGTTCTTGAGCAAAGTGGGTTTAATAAATTTGAAATAAGAGAAGTTTTATTTGTTGTAGATTTGACAAAATGGACTAAGACTGATGACATTAATGATTTAAAAAACATTTTAAATCATCAAAACGACCAATCTATCAATAAAATTTATAATTACTTAAAAGTATTTGGTAAAGATTTAATTTTTAAGAATCTAGCTAAAAAATATTTAGAATCTTAGTTATTATAATACATGGATTTTTTAGTAATAGCAGAAGACATTCCTTATTATCAATGGCAAATTGAATTATTAATAGAATCATTTAAACTTCAAGGTTTACAAGATAAATTAATTATTTATTTAGTAAGAACTACTGAATCTGTTGATGCTATTAAAATTAATATTAATAAACATGAAAATGTTATTTATTATAATTCTGAATCATTGAAAACAGGATCAGTTAATTTTGATTTTCACAATTGTCTTTTAGATTACAAATCTAAAAATGAAAAAAATGATTTCGCAATTATAGACCCAGATACTTTGCTAAAGAATTTTGATTATAAAATATTTGATGGCAATAACATACTTTATCAAATAGACCAGTCTTCTAATAAGGATTTAGAATTAATATTTAAAATCGCAAGAAGTAAATATAATTTTGAATTTCACAAATTAAGTTCTGTGATTTATTTTAATCATATTTTTGATTTAAATTTTTTCAATTCATCTTATAAAATACTAGAGGATTTAGTAAGAATATCATTTTTCTCAAGTTTGTTTAATGAAAGTTATAAGCCAAATATAGATTTATATAAATACGCTTGTATGATAACAGGAATGTCTTATAGTGTGCCAATAATGCCAACTTACAAATTGTTAAATTATGTTTACGAAGGATATGATCACGATGTAAATTTTGTTTCTTATAAACATGACATAAAACCATATTTTTACAAAAGAAATTATTATCAGAGTGATTTTAAAAACTTATCATTTAGATACCAAGATCCTTTTCAGAATCTATTAGATCTGCCAGATTTTACTTATTGTTCTTTCATTAAAAACATAGTTTCAAGTTATTATGCTTAGAAATTTTCACTAGTTTTTAAAGCACTAGCTATAATTTGATCCATGTTATAATATTTGTATTTTCCTAATCTTCCACCAAAAACAATTTTTTCACTTCTATTTAACTCCAAATATTTTTCATACATGTTATTGTTTGTCTGAGTTGGAATTGGATAATATGGATCGCTGCCTTCATAAACATCATAATTTTTTGGATATTCTTTTGTAATCCATGTTCCTTCTACTGTTTCATTATGGAAGTATTTTGATTCATAAATCCTAGTATATGGAACAGAAACATCTGTATAATTTATAATTGAATTTCCTTGATAATCATTTTTGTGATATTCTTCTTCAAATTTAAGTGATCTATATTCTAAGAACCCATAACAGTAATCGTAAAATTCATCTATTTTACCAGAATAAATTATTCTAGAATAATTACTCAAGAAATATTTTTTATTTGTCGAAAAATCTGTGCTTAAACTTATTTTAATTTTTGGGCTATCTAATAATTTTTCAAATATTGGTGTATATCCATTTTCTGGTATGCCTTCGAAATTGTCATTGAAGTACCTATCATTATAGTTGAGCCTTATTGGTATTCTTTTTATAATAGACAATGGAAGTTCGCTTGGATGTTTATTCCATTGCTTCTGGGTGTATCCTTTGATGAAGATTTCATATAATTGCTCTCCGATATTAGCTAAGCAATATTCTTCTATGTTTTGAGGATTTGCAATTTTTATTTTTTGTTTCTGCAACACAGCAATTGCTTCTTTTGGATTTTTAATGCCATATACTTGACTTAAAGTAAATAAGTTTATTGGAAATGAATAAATTTTATCTTGATAATCTACTTTAGTATGTTGATATTTATTTAAAAATTTTGTGAAGTTTCCAACATATTTCCATATCTTATCATCATTTGTGTGAAATATATGAGGGCCATACTTATGGACTGGGATATTATCTTTTATTTCAGTATAGCAATTTCCACCTATGTGATTTCTTTTATCAATTATATCAACATAATATCCTTTTTTCACAAGTTCATGTGCTAATATAGATCCGAAAAATCCAGATCCAACTATTAAAATTTTGTGTTTCATATTTTTTTTATCTTCAATATTGGTATTAAAATCTTAATTAGGTTTTTAGGGCCTTTGCTATATAAAGCATCGTTGGTTTTTTCGCAATTAAAATAAGTTATGCTCGATGTTTTTGCCATAAAAATATTAAATTTTTTCAAAATATTATTGTAATTATTTTTTTCATTTATTTTCAAAAGCGTTTCGAATAAATGTAAATTATTTGGAAATTTTATTTTTCTACATACATCTCGGCAAACTATTTTATTGTTTATATAGCAAAAGAACGAAAGGAATATTTCAAATCCTCTTCCGAAATTGTTTTTTTCAATATAAAAATTAATATGTTCTGATAATAATTCTTTATTGAAAACAAAACATCTAGGATCAGGAAAACTTAAATCATTCAATCCATAAAATTTATTATAATTAATAAAACTTTTATCATTAAAATGATAATACTTTGATAAGTTTAAATTAAAATCTAATATTCCTGCGTTTGAATATTTTTTAAAATACCATTTACTTTTTTTAATCATGTAAAAGATATCTTTGTAAGAATTAAAATCATTATGCAAGAAAAAACACAAATCTTCTTTTTGGCTAACAATTCTTATAAGTAATTCTTTTAAACTATTGCTTCTGTAATTTATAACTTTAAAATTATCATTTTTTTTTCTCATGCCTAAATTCAAAAAGCAAAATTTAATTTTATATTTTATAAAAAAAGCAATAAGTTTTTTATTGATTTTTTCTTTTCCTAAACGATATATGTAAAATTTAATTTTATGCATTAATTTAATTCCAAATATTCAATTATTTCTTCAAGTCTTTTAGCTTCCTTAACTGGATGAATAATACAGGCTTTTTTGTTTATTTCTTCAAGCTCAACATTTGGTCTAAATCTAATTGCATATTTCTTACTCATTCCGCCCCATTTATTTTCTTCTTCCCTAAATCTACAGATGTTAAAAACATTTAATTTTTCATGAATGCAAACTGTTGGTATTAAAACTTCGGCTATATCATATTGATGGAAGTTAGGGTAAAATCCTTCTGGCATTAAAGATGTAAATTTTAAAAAATTTTCAAATACTTTGTGATACAATATTTCCATCAAATTTCTTTTTATAAAATAACAACAACCAAGCATACAGTAAAATTTATTAAATTTTATATTAATAGAATTTGAAAATAAATTTTCTTCACAATATACTTCACGAAAATCACTTGTTATTAAGCTGTATTTTTCATTGATGTACTGAAAATCGTTTTTAAAATTATCATTTAAAATAAAATTATCGAATTCTGTAAAAACATACCAATCGCTGTTTGGAAATTTTTCATAAGTAGTTTTTAAATTAAGTAAAACATTCTTGTAAGGATTTCTTGGAAAATTATGCTTAAACCCTTCTACAACTATAACATCGTTAAATTCTTCAATCGGCCAATTTTTATATCCGCTTTTCTCAACTAAAAGAACAATATTTTTTGTTACATTTTTTTTAATTAGATCAATGTTTTTTCTAGCCAAGGCAGGATTACTGTGAACATTTATACTAGCTGAAAAAATCAATTTATTATCCTCTTTAGTTTATTATATTCTTTTTAAAATCACAAAATTAAACTTAGTTTTGTTTATTGAATAAACTTTCCAATTATATCTTTCAATTAATGATTTTAATTTCATTAAAAAATAATCATCAATTCCATCTATCATAATATATTTGTTAATTTTAACATTATTGAAAATTTTATCATAAAGATAAATATTATTATCATAATTAAAGTTATTTATATATAAAAAATCAAAGTTTATAGAATTAAGTTTTTTATTGAAGTCTTCATAAATTAATAATTCTATATCGTTAATATAATTTATTAATTCATAATAATTAAAACTAATATTATTAGATATTTTGATTAACTTTTTTGGATTACCAGCAAGCAAACTTATGCTTGGCAAATTATAAAAAGAATTTATTTCAAGAATACTACTTGATTCTTCTGATAATAATTTAATTATTCTTAAGTTTACACAATAATCATCAAAATTTAAGTATTAATAAAATCATTTTCGATGAATTTCATAATATTTAATTTATTTTCATAAAATAAGTTTAAATAAATATCATTTATGTTTTTTAATTCTTGCACCATTTTTTTACTAAGTTTATTATTTTTTCTAAATCATTATCATCTAAATTATTATGAATTGGTAGGTTTATACCATTATCGTAAAGGTTTTGACTATTTTCAAATTTACCACTGCAATATTTTTTGAATTTTTCTTTAATATGCAAAGGAGGAAACCTTAATGTTGTGTAAACATTATTTTTAAGCATGTATTTTGCAAAATCATTTCTATTTTTAATTGTTATTAAATACGAAAAGTAAGAATGGCTTTCTTTTTTATCATATTTTTGACATATACTAATATTTGATAATGATTCAAATTCTTTTTGATAAATCTCCCATATTTTTCTTCTTTTGATTTGGTTTTCTTTTAAATTATTCAATTGTTCTAATGCAAATATGCATGATATATCATTCGGAAGATATTTTACATTATCGTTTAAATGTGAAAAATCCCACCACATTTCATCGCTATCTTTAGAATTTTTAATAATACCATAATTCCTAAAGGCTAAAGCTCTTTCAATTTTATCATCATCAAAACAAACCCCTCCTAAATCTGGAGTTGATATGTTTTTTATAGAATCAAAACTAAATGATCCTATATTTCCAATAGTGCCACAATAATTATTGTTTTTTTTCGTATCTACTGCTTGAGCAGCATCTTCTAATATTTTAACTTTATAATCTTTAAAACTTTCAATTTCCTGTATGCATTTTCCACCATAATGAACTGCCATGATGCCTTTTATGTCTTTTTTAAATATAGCATCAATCTTATCACAACTTAAATTTGCATCTTTCTCAACATCACAAATTACTGGTGTTAATTTAGCAGCAAATATAGCTTGTATACAGCCAAAAAAAGTAAAAGAAGGAAGTATGACTTTGCTTCCTTCTTTCAAATCTAATAAATGTAAAGCTAAATGGAGTGCATTGGTTCCATTGTTTACTGTAATAAATTTTCTACCTAATCTTTTGGAAAATTTTCCTTCAAAATCTTTAGTGTAACTGCCTATTCCTATCCAACCTTTAGAAACACATGTTTTTATATTATTTTCTATAATATCGTAATTATGTTTAGAACTAGATATATTAATCATAGGTTATAATAATATATGTCTAAAATTAATTTGGAAAATATAAAATTTTCAATTAGAATAATTACTTATCCTAGGAACGGCAAAACTAAATATATATTGCCTAAAACCTTGGAATCTATTTTAAAACAATCCTATGAAAATTGGGAAATATATCTTTTCGGAGATAATTACATTCCTGAAAAAGAGTTAATTGAAATATCAAAATTAATACCAAGAGAAAAGTTAAAATTAAGAAATTTAGATGTAGACTCTGAAAGATATTACTATGAAGGTATGGATTTGTGGTATTGCGGAGGCGTAAATGCATGTAATTATGTACTTGATTGGATGCAAGAAGATAAGGTAAAACATGTGGCATTGTGTAATGATGATGATATTTGGTTGAAAAATCATCTTGAAACCTTGGCGTTTGCTTATAATATATGGCCAGAATCAAGCTTTGTTTACACAAGAGGAAATCATTTACAGATGGGTAATCTTCCAATCGAACAAATAAATTATATTGATTATAATAATAAGCCTGTAACCGAACATGATACTATCTTCTCAGCAGTTAGTTGGAGGTTAGATAGAATAAATCTTAGATTCCAAAATTGCGTAAAAGAAAAAATACCATCTGATGCTGACTTATGGATTAGAACAAAAGAATATTGTTTCAATAATGATTTGAAATTTTTATATATTCCAAGAATTACTGTCATGCATGAATCACATAAGCCAGATGAACATAATAAAAATGAAACTAATGTTGATATACTTAAAAAAAGTTTCGATTATACAAAATATAAGTTTAAATCTAAAAAAGATTTATTATTTTAACATATGAAGAAAAATATCTTAGTTTTCCCAAGTGCTTCAAATTTAGCTATAGAGATACATTATGCTTTAAGTAAAAATAAGAATATAAATTTAATTGGATGTTCTTCTATTGAAAATGAAATAACTAAAATTTTTAATAAAAACTTGAAAATAAATAGATTTATTGGCGATAATGGCTTCATGGAAAAATTAAATAAAATAATAAAAAAATATAATATAGATCTAATATATCCTTTGAGCGATGATGTAAACTTATACTTTTCAAAAAATATTAATAAATTAAAATGTGAAGTCATATCATCTTGTTGCGAAACAAATGTTATCTTGAGATCCAAATATAAAACTTACAAACATTTTAAAGATATAATTAATGTTCCTGAAGTTTATGAAAATATTAACAAAATTAAAGAATTTCCTGTTTTTATAAAGCCAAACGAAGGAAGTTCTTCAAGAGAATGTTATATTGTTAAAAATAAAAAAGAATTGAATTTCTTTGTTGATAAAATAAAAAACCCAATTGTTTTGGAGTATTTATCTGGCCAAGAATTTACTGTTGATTGTTTCACTGATTTCAATGGTAAGCTTTTATTTTCACAGCCACGATTGCGAATATTTAAGAATTCAGGGGCATCTTCTTATACTAGAATATTTTCAAATCAAGAATTAAAAGAATGGGCAGCAAAAATAAATGAAAACATTAAATTAAATGGAGCTTGGTTTTTCCAAACAAAAATAAACGAAAAAGGAGAACAGTGCTTACTTGAAATAGGAGCAAGAATAGGAGCTTCATCTGGAATAAATAGATTTAACGATGTAAACCTTCCTTTGTTGAATTTCTTCAATCATTTTAAAATACCAGTAGAAATAAATTCTAGTGATTTCCAAATAACAGGATACAGACATTTAAATTATAAATTTGAATTCGATTTTAATTTATACAAAAATATTTATTTTGACTTTGATGATACATTGCTAATAAATGGTAAACTTAACCCAGATTTAATTAGTTTCATTATAAAATGTATTAATGCAAAAATTAATGTAATATTGATATCAAAACACAAAGGCAAACTTGATAAAAATTTAGAAAAAATTAAAATAAAAAACCTTTTCAAGGAAATAATTCATTTAAATAAAAATGAAAAAAAATTCATGTACATGAAGAAAAACTCCATGTTAGTTGATGATAGTTTTGCGGAAAGAAAAGAAGCTAAAGACAATGGTTTTTGTTCTTTCCCACCAGAGATATTCCATTAAAATAATTTTGAATTATCGTTGAAGTTTTTAATATTTTTTTCCCTTGCCAATATAGTTCTGTTTTTTTTCAAAACATCAGGCATAATAATTTTTTTTGGATCTAATTGAAAAATATTATATTTTTTATTTGCAAAATATGCCATCGTAAGCCTCTCGTAAAAATAAGAGCAATTTACATGGGGCTTGTAATTGTTATAATTTTCACTGTTGTAATAATATGTGTATTTGTATTTTTTGAAAAAATAATCAAATTCTGATTTCCACCACTTTATAAAAGTAGTAAATATACTTCTTTTGCAAATAAAGTTGTTACTATAAAAACTATCACCAGTGGGTTTGAAATTATTTCTCTTTAATAATTCGTTTATATAAACTTCCATTCCTGCATGATTGAAAATTGATTCATTGTACCAATCTTTAGCAATTGAAGGAACATAAATAAAAGAATTGTCAAACTCTTCAGCTAACTCTGGAAGTTTATCAAGCTCTATAATATTACTATTTCTATTTAGTGTTTTATATTTGAAATCCCAACTCGCAGAACAAACACCAATATAATCATAATCTTTTAATGTATCTATATTTTCATATAGATAAACAAAGAATCTATTTTCTGCCAGTGAATTATCTGCATATCTTGGTTCTAGATTTAAATCGTTTAAATTTATCTTTTTTATTAATGGATTTGGATTGATTTTATTTAAAAGTTTTTGTTCGTTATGTAGTACAAATATAATTACATTATTCATGATTAAATAAATATTTTTTCTGTAAATGGATCGTTTAAATATATACCATTTGTAATTTTAATTCCACTTCCTTTTTTATTTAATTCTCCGTATCCTGATCCTAGAATAAAATTACCGTTTGAATATTTGTTTGTGAAGTATTCAATATAAATTCTTTTAATTTGAATTATTTTATCTTCAACATTTGAAGCGTAAATTGCATGATGCATGATCGCATCATCAATAACAGGTCCGTGAGGGCCATTTATAAAATAATTAACTGGCATAAAATCATGGTTTATACCTGCGTGATGAATGAAATCATTTAAAATATCTTGATCTGCAAACGGAGGTTTATTTACTACTAACTCTTCTTTTATTTTTTTAAATAAAGAAATTACACTTGGAACATTTCTTAATATATAATAGCCTCCATTGTAACGATCATAATAATCATTAACATTATGTTCCATGATTCCACAAAAATCTAAATTTCTATTTTCCATTATTGAAAAAACATTAAATAAATTCATTGGATTTAAATATTGTATATCCAAATCATTGAAAACCAACAATTCTCTTGGATCTAAATGATTTAAGTTTTGAATTATAAATTCAAGCTTTATTATTCCTGCTTCGTACCAAGATGGTGTTCCAAAACCAAATGAATCAAAGCTTTTCAAATCAATTTTACGCAAACAAATTTCAAAATTGGCACTATACTTCTTTATTGATTTACAATAAATATTGTAAAGTTTTTTAATGTTTTCAGACCAAACACCTATAATTTTTACTTTTTTGTTTTTATGTTCAATCATATATATACTATTATAATACAGCACATAATTACTTTTATTAATTTAATCTATGAAAAAACTATTGTATTTTTTGCACATACCTAAAACAGCTGGAACATCATTAAATAAAACTTTAACATCAAAGTTTAAACCCCAAAAAGTTTATCCTTTTGCTACTTATCATCAAGTTTTCACAAATTCAAAATTAGATTTAGATTCATATGACTTTATACATGGTCACTTTACAATGTCTTTTGTTGAAAACTTAAAATCTACACCAAATATTATTACTGTTTTTAGAAATCCAATAAGTAGAGTGGTTTCTGCTTACAACCATTTCATGAGAGAGCCAGAAGCTAGTTTTGAATTTAACTATTTTAAAAAATGTAATATTAAAAAAGCTTTACAAACTTATCCTTGGCTTTTCTCAAATCAACAAGTAAAGCACTTGGGATGGAACGAAAACATCTTAACTGTACCAAAATATAAAATTCCAATACCTTTTAGTATTGAGAACTGGAAAGAATTTCATAAAAATATTAAAATAAATGAAATTTATAAAAAAGCATGTGAAAATTTAGAAAAATTATTTTTATTTGGGTTTACTGATAGAATTGATGAATTTATAAATAATTTGTTTGTAAAAATGAATTGGGAATTACCTTTGGAAATTCCAAGCCAAAATAAAGCTAAAGATAATCAAATTACTGAAAATGATTTAAGCCCAGAGATCATTCAAACAATAGAAAAGTTAAATGAATATGATATTAAATTTTATAAACATGCAAGGAAAATATATAAGGAAATTAAATAATTCCATAAATAGACCATAAACATTCATCGTCAACTTTAGCATCGTTAATCTTTTCAAAGTAATCAATTAAATCATCTAAACTTCCAAACATGTTTTTGTGCGATAACATCCCATAATACCAAACTGGAACCAATTCTTTTCCTTCTGGGCAAACTATGTAGGTTGGCTTGTTTGCTTTTATACTTTGAAGTATCTCGCAAGGAACTCCATGAGTTGCAACTTTATAAGGCAAGTAAGCAATTAATCCATCGACTTTATCTACCATTAAACAATCTTTAAGGTAAAACTTTCTAGCTATATTTGCTATTCTATCATAATCTTTTTCTTTTCTCGCTTCTGCTATCTGCTCTTTCCATTGTTGTTTTGGATCTAAAAATGGATCATAAATATTTAAATCAAATTTTTTTATAATATTATCTTTAAATTCATATCTCCAATTATCTGTCCCAAATTCAATTGGAGCAGATAAATAAAATGTTTTTTTAGAAAGAAGTTTATTCATATATCCTTTTTAATTTATTTTTGTAAAAATGCAACAATATTTATTTTTTTTTCATATAATATTGTATGAAAACGCTACTTACTAAAAATCGTAAAGAAAAATTAGATATTTACATTAAATTGGCAAATTCACTAGATGGAGACTTTGCAGAAGTTGGGGTTTATAAAGGTGGCAGTGCTGAAATAATAGCTAAAAATAAAAATGAAAATAAAAATTTATATTTATTTGATACTTTTGAAGGAATGCCAGAAGTTAATGTAAATGCTGATAACTTTCATAAAAAAAATGACTTCAACGATACATCTTATTCAGATGTTTGCTTAGGTTTAGAATGTTGTAAAAATGTTTTCATTTACAAGGGACTTTTTCCAAATGAAGATAGCGATAAAATAAAAGATAAAAAATTCTGCTTGGTTCATATAGATGTTGATATTTATAAAAGTTACATTGATTGTTTGAATTTCTTTTATCCAAAAATGGTAGATGGTGGAATTATTATTTTAGATGATTATGCTTCTCCAAATTGCAAAGGTGCAAAGCTAGCAACTGATGAATTCTTCGCAGATAAACCTGAAAAACCTATATGGGAAGTAAAACCTCAAGTTTGTATTATTAAGCAACCAAGATTATAATAAGAAATTAATATTATTAAGTAAAATATTATTGCACAAAGGAAATACATGATAATTATTCCAACTGAAATTAAATTAAGTGTAAAATTTTTAACCATAGATGCAAATACTGAATCAGTAGTTGAAACTAATGATTTTTCATTTGATTTTCAAAAAATTGACAGAAATCTTTTCACAGAAGCTTATGAAGCATTAGAAAAAATTAAGCAAGAATTGATCGAAAAAAGCAAAAAACTAAATCAATCTTAATATATATTTTATGAAATTTGCTTTATGGTTAGAAAAAAAAGATATAGAACTATATGAATCTATTTTAAATGAAATGGATCGCAGAGGATTCTTGAAAACTGCGGGACTTGGTTTAACTGGTCTAACTGGTCTAACTAATTCTACAGCAGCTGGTTCTGAAGCTGAAAAACTAGAAATAAATAAAAAACCAATGAAACCTTCTTTGCCAATGAAAGCTTCTTTGCAAGATGATTCTCCAAGTGGTAAATTTTCTATAACAATAGAAAATGCTAAAGGTAAAAAAACTCATGATATTCAATATTTAATAAAAAAACAAATTGAGAAATTTTTATTTAAAAGACAATTAGAATTAAAAGATCCTTATGTAAATATAGGTGATTATTCTTATTTGACAGATAAAACAACAAAGGATGTTCATGCTAGATTTGTTATTTTGAAAGATTTAGTTCTTTCTTCTCCTCCTAATTATTCATCAAATAAATTAGAATTATTTTTAAGTAACAATAATGATGCATATGAAGATGATTCTTTAACTTTTGTATTTACATATACAGATAAAAAACCTGAAGTAAAGGGATCAGGAAACCCTTTTAAGCCAGATTTCAAAAGATAAGTAAGTTTATTTAGGCTTTTCTTCTAACCATTCTTTAAAAGATTTAAACTTCTTCTTCTTCTTCTTGTGTTTAACAACTTTATCAGGCAATTTTGAATAATCAGTTTTTCTTGACCATTCTCTACAATCTACTTTTCCTCCAAATCCATCAGTTGCAAAACAAGCTTTCATTTGTGCTTTACTAGAAAATGGCATAATTACTCCTATTTTTAAAATTAATAATCATATATATTTAAAAAGGAGATAAAATGAAAGATAAATACTTGCTTTACTTGTCTGGAGTTATCAGCGAAGAAACTTTTATTAAACAATTAAAAAATATAAAAGAATCTGAAGAAGATTCCAAAGGTGAAGAACTTAATCATTATATGTTTTTTGAAAACTTAAATATTATGAAACAATGTATACACGATGTATTAAATATGAATCATAAAGAAATAGATGTTTTACTAGAAGACCACGATTGGGCTAGTGATCATGTTTCTGGTGCTAGTACTTCAATTCAAAGAGTTTGTGGGTTACTTAAAAATTTAATTAAAAAAGAACCAATTGACATGGAGAACATTTAATGGGTGGTAGTGAATCTATTGTGACTTGTGCAGATAAAAATAATCCAAATTTTCAAGTTTGGGGTGCAATGTCTGATCTTGGATGTAATAAAAAGAAACATAAATTTAAATCATTCAAAGAATGGCTTTCAATAAATAAAATACATGTCGAAGCTGCCACTCTAGGAACTGAAGAAGTTGATGAAAGTCAAATAGACTCTGCCTATCAAAATGCAAAATATGCAGTTCAATTGGTTAAATTATATGACTTGACATTACCTAAAGGGCAAAAACTACTTGCAAATATAAGTACCATAGCAACTTTAAACCAAGGAGTTTATGGTCTTTATAATTCTAAAGAAAATAAAGAAGTCATATTAAATCAACTTGCTATAAAACCAGAACAACTTAATAAAATTAAAATGACTTTTGGTCAAGACGCAATTGGAAAAGAAAATATTGATGGTATGCCTAGAGATGTAGTAAAAGGTGTATCTCTTAATGTTATTAAGAAATACATTCCTGAAATTAATGTTTCAACTTTTTCTCCATCTAGTGTCATACATGTAAATGTTCAAAAACATTTGCAAACTCATAAAGATCCAGCTTCTGCAGTATTAGAATTAGCAAGTACTATTGTACATGAAGCAACTCACGAATTGGACTTTACAAATACTAATGCAACATCAGAATCAAGTGCTACAGCAGCAGAAGGCAAATTTAAAAATTGGGTTAAAGCTAACTGGAATACAATAATCCAAAAAATAAAAATCTTCCAGCCAAATAATTCTAATTTATTACAATAAAAATTTTTTTTATTAATATTTAATAATACATACATGTATGAAAACTTTTATAGAATTCGTAAAGGATTTATACGGAGAAGAAATCGTTGGTATATATCCTCCATTATATAACGGAGTTGGGCAATTACCTCCTCTTGCTAATCAAACTGGCTCAGATATGGTTTATGTTAAAGCAAGTCGTAATAGCTTGAAAAAGAAAAAAAAGAAAAAGAAAAAGAAGAAAACCTAAAAGATTTTATTTTTCAATTACATTTAATCTAATGCAATGAAAGTAATTTAATGAAAATAACAAATAAAAGAAATATAAATGTAATTAAAGGCACTAGAGTTAACTTTAAATTTAAAATTAAAAATGCAAAATTATTTAAACCTTTAATTTGGTCAACCCACACAAAATTACCATTAAAATTAAAGTTAACCAAAAAAGGATTGCTGAAAGGTATAGCTAAAAAAGCTGGTGTATTTAAAATAAAAATCAAAGTAGTTAACAATAAAAAACAATCAGTTTCAAAAATTTTCATTTTAAATGTTAAAAATGTAAAACCAAAACCTACAACCACAACCGCTGCACCTACAACGACTACAACGACAACAACGACAACAACTACAACCACTGCACCTACAACTACAACTACAACAACGACTACTACCGCTGCACCTACATCAATATTGCGACAGTATGAATCATTGTCTTTGCAAGGCTACAACAATACAGCGTTAAACTTTCCGAATAGTTATATAACCACTTATCAACAAAATGCACCATACGGAGATGAAAGCGACCCATTAACTGGGGCAATGCATTTTACCCATGGTGATGGAGGGCTTGTAGCTACAAATATGGGTTCATTTGTTGAGTGCCTTGCTAGCGGTGTGGTTCGCTATCGGGTTAACACACAAGATGGATGGGGTGCTGGTCATGTTTTAGTTTTTAAACATCAGTTTATTTCTTTGCAAGCGGGTTTTGAGTCAGGAAAGTTATTTTATGACCACACAGGAACAGTTGCTTCATATTGGTCTGACGATCACACAGGAAACATTTATGTTGATGCTGGCGATGTTATTGAATTTAGATGGACAAGTGGGTATCAAGCATCTGCTTCATATCGTGATATAGAAATTTTTGCTTATTATAAAAGTTGTGCAACACCCGATACACCAATTACACCAACTTCACCAACTTCACCTTATTGCGTTAGCGGTGCGTTTCAGCAAATATATAACGGAACATACACTTTAGTTGATACTATTTATGGTTACGATATTAATAACGATCCTTATTATTTAGGTTCAAGTGGTCAAAATTATAAAGCCCCTTTTTGGAGGCATACTTTAGACGAAATGATAGAATTTGGGTGGAATCTA
>Ga0214919_10006613_pt1 | contig 15867 bp, 12 predicted proteins | sample LL1503_MetaG_FD_177994 | JGI IMG/M metagenome (GOLD analysis project Ga0214919, IMG submission 177994) | Freshwater microbial communities from Lake Lanier, Atlanta, Georgia, United States - LL-1503 | ecosystem: Environmental > Aquatic > Freshwater > Lake | place: USA: Georgia | collected... | reverse complement strand
TTCGCTTCTGGTTCTGCCGGCGGATTAGTTGCACCAGCAGTTGCAATTGGCGCCAACATTGGGTCTGCAGTGAGTTTAGTTGCCAATACTTTGGATGCTAAAATTTTTATTCTCGGTGGAATGGCTGCTTTTTTAAGTCCGATTTTATCAGTGCCATTTGCGGCTGCGATGGTTATTTTAGAAACAACGGATCAATCTTTAATGGCATTTCCTTTTCTCATTTTTTCTTCACTCATTTCTTTTGTAGTGTCAAAATTAACCGATAAATTTGTTGAATAATGTCATTTTTTAAAGCTCAGGAAATTGAGAGGATTTTGGCTTTTGCAATTGAAGCTGGTAAAATTGCGACGCAGGCTTTTTTGAGTAAAGATTTTTTCATCCAAAGAAAAACTGATAATTCCCAAGTTACAACTGCCGATATTGCGGTGAGTAAGTTTTTGCGCGAAAAATTGGGCGCAGAATTTCCGCAAATTCCAATTATTTGTGAAGAAGGTGATTTACGTCAAATTGATGACGATATTTTTTTTCTTATTGATCCGATTGATGGTACGTCCAGCTTTGTTTCGGGAAGCGTAGAATTTGCCGTGAATATTGCTTTGGTGCAAAATAAAAAAGCGGTTTTCGGACTAATTTACGCTCCACTTTTTGAAAATGGTAAAATGATTTTTTGCGACGAAGAAGATCGAATTATTTTGTGGGATAAAAGTGAAAAAAAACAGATTCTAAAACAAGTTCAGGATAACGTATTTTGTTTGAAATCTGCCTTTCCAAATCATCATCCTGAATTTACTTCAGGATTTAAAACGCTTCGCATCGTTACCAGCTCTCGTACCAAAGATTCAGATATCAAATTTTACATCTCTAAAGTCCATCCAAATTTCACGGAAAATTTTAAGGTAGAAAAACTTTCTTCTGCCGTAAAATTTTTCCGTTTATTAGAGAAAGACGTCGATCTTTATTTGCATTTCCGCCCTTCGATGGAATGGGATACAGCTGCTGGTCAGGCGCTTGTTGAACTTATGGGTGGAAAAGTAAAAAATTTATTTTCTAATCAAAACGAAATCGTAATTGAGGGAAATTTGGAATATAAAAAGCCAGATTTTTCCAATAATGCCTTCGTTGCTTTCATTGATAATGAGTCTGTCGCGTAAATCAAACTTTTCGTAATTCTGATTTTTTTCAAACGCACGTACATCTAGGTACGCTTACCTTTGAAAAAAATCAGAATCACAAAAATTTCTTAGAAAATTTTGATTTACGCGACAGACTCATAATTTTTAATTTCAATTCCCATCATGGTTAAAAAATTTACAACAACTTGTGATTTTGGTGGTCAAAAAGCGCCGGTAACTTTATATGTTGGAAATCCTGTGATTGGAACTCATCCACTTAATTTTCAAAGTCGTTGGTTGTTCCAAAATCGTGGTGGCACAATTCCGCCGGAGATCATGGATTCTTTTGCAAAATTGGCAGAAATTTCTGAAAAAAACCGCGTGCCTTTTGAAGATCTTTGCGCCTATGTAATTGAAGAATTAAAATCGGGCGGAAAGTTAAAAGATGATGCAAAGCAGGCTGAGGCGCTTGCCAAGAAAGATAAAAAATAATAACTAATAATCGTAATTAATAAAAATAATGAAAAACCAACATATTGCCGTTCTTTTAGGAGGATGGAATTCTGAACGTGAAGTCTCTCTGCGCTCTGGTGAAGCGGTTTATGAAGCGCTTATCAAGCTTGGTTATAAAGCTACCAAAATCGATTTTTCTCGCGAAATATTTGAACAAATAAAAACAGTAAAACCTGATATTATCTTCAATGCTCTTCACGGAACTTATGGCGAAGACGGTCGCATTCAAGGCGTTTGCGATATTTTAGAAATTCCTTACACTCACAGCGGAATTATCGCGTCAGCACTTTGTATGGACAAAATCATTACTCGCAAAATTTGTCAAACAGTTGGCGTTGAATCTCCGATTTATGAAATTCTTAAAAAAGGCGAAGATAAAGAAAATCAGGAGAAAATAGAAAAAGTTGGCAAACCCTTTGTAATCAAGCCTATATCCGAAGGATCAAGTGTTGGAGTCGAAGTAATTTTACAAAATGCAAAGTTTAATTTTTCTGCTTATGAATGGAAATATGGCGATGAAATTATTCTAGAAAAATATATTGCCGGACAAGAAATTCAAGTTGCGATCATGGATGGAAAAGCTCTCGGCGCAATCGAAGTTCGCCCGCACGGCTTATTTTACGATTACAAATGTAAATACACCGCAGGCATGACCGATTACATTATGCCAGCTGAAGTTGATGCTGAAAAATATGCCGAAGTTCTAGAATTGGCGCAAAAAGCGCACCGTGTTGTTGGTTGTCGCGGCATCAGCAGAATTGATTTTATCTTAAATAATAAAAATGGTGGCGATAACCGCTTTTACTTGCTTGAAATCAATACTCATCCCGGTTTTACGGCAACTTCTTTAGTTCCAAAAATTGCTAAATATGTCGGAATTTCTTTTGAAGAAATTGTAGAATTTTTAGTTAAAACTGCGCGAGTTGGATAATTAAATGGCACAACAAGTCGGCGATAAAATCAGGGATTTTTTTCTCACAAATCAAATCACGCGCAAAATCAGGAGTTTTTTCCATCAAACTCTATTCCCAATTTTGTTTAAAGGCTTGATATTGCTGCTTGTTGTGCTGGTTTTTTTATTTGCCATGCTCAAATTTTTTAAACCAGTTTATTTAGAAAAAATTTACCAAAAATCTTCTTTTTATTTTTTCCATTATCTCAATCTCGATAATCACGAATTCAACCAGATCAATATTGAAGGCAATAAACATGTTCAAAAAGAAGAAATTTTAGCAATTGTAGAAAGTGCTAAAAAACAAATAACCCTTGATAAAGCCAGTGATTATCAACCTTTAATTCGCAGCTTGATTGATCGCATCAAGTCAGAATTATCATGGGTAAATCAGGTTGTGATCACGCGTAGCATGCCCAACATTTTGAATATTTCGATTACTGAATATGAACCTTTCGCAATCTGGCAAAATGATGGCACAAAATATTTAACCGACAAAGAAGGAAATTTAATTCCTTATGAAGATCGGGAAGAATTTCAACATATGGTTATTTTGTCAGGGAAGGGCGCTAATAATCATGCTAAATCACTTTTTAATATTTTTGCTTCTGATCCAAATTTGAGTGCAAATGTTTATTCAGCAACTTGGGTTTCAAGTCGGAGATGGGATATTCGTTTTGATAATGGTTTGTTAATTAAACTGCCGGAAAACAATATTTCCGAGGCTTGGCAGCGTTTGATAAGAATTTATAATATGCCGGGATCGATTGTTGGTTTAAAAAATATTGACCTACGAATTTCTGATAAAACTTATTTAGAATATGACGATTTGGTGATTAAAGAGCTAAAGTCGTTATAAAAGATTTAAGATTAAGAATTAAGGTTTTAGAAGGTAATTGGTTTGACTATTATGGAATATATTATCACTTCCAAACAATTCATAACTCTAAATTTAACTAAAAAACTCCCAATTTTTCTAAATGTCGAAAAATTTAAAAAAAGGAAAAATAACCGCCTGTTTAGACATGGGCTCATCAAAATTGGTATGCATAATCGCATCAATTACCAATGACGATGTGCAAATTTTAGGCTACGGACACAAGGAATCAAAAGGCATCGCCGCAAGCGCGATTTCGGACATGACTCTCGCTCAAAAATCAATCACCAATGTTGTTTCAGAAGCCGAAAGAATGGCGGGTTTTAATATTGATCGCCTTTTAGTCGGAATTTCAGGAAGCCAAGTTGTTTCTTCCAGAAAAGAAGTTAGCACTAAAATTGCATCAGATATTGTTAAAACTTCCGACATCGCAGCGCTTGCAGCTAAAGTGCGCGCAGAATTCAAAAAAAATAACCACGAAATTATTCATTTAATTCCACTACAATATCGTATTGACGATTCAGCGCCAGTTGTGAATCCGCGCTATATGTCTGGTGAAAAACTTTATGCCAAATTTCATGTTGTTTCAACTTCGCAAACTACTATTAAAAATATCGAAAATTGTTTAAGAAGATGTCAATTGTCGGTTAATAATTACATAGTAGAGCCACACGCCTCAGCACTTTCCTGCCTTTCGGATAATGAAATGAATTTAGGAAGTTTGCTAATTGATATCGGCGGCAGTTCAACTTCTTTTGCTATAATTACTGAAGGAAAATTAATCCATATTGGTAATTCGCCAATCGGTGGATTTCACATTACTAAAGACATTTCCACGATTTTAAACATCAATATTGATGCCGCAGAGAAAATCAAAAATCTCAATAGCTCACTTTTAATCAGCCCTATTGAAGAGCGCGAAATGATCAAATTAAAATTCCTTGATAATGATGGTTCGGAAATGATTCGTATTACTCGAGTTGAGCTGCGCGACATTATTCAATCGCGTTTGGAAGAGATGTTTGAATCGGTTCGCACCATTTTAGAAAAATCGGGAATGCCACTTTATATGATCGGCAATATTGTATTAACCGGCGGCGTAACTTCAATTGTTGGCATCGATAAATTAGCCTCTGAAGTTTTTGTGAAAAATGTGAGAATTGGTTATCCCAATAAATTAAATTCCATGCCTTCCGAAATTCTCAACCCAACGCATTCCTGTTCAATTGGTATGTTAATGTTTTTGAAAAATCTTTACATGAAAGAAAAAATTAAAGATGGCTTCGAAAGCAAAAGCAGTTGGTTCACGAAATTGATTGAGAAGTTGGTGGCGGTTTAAGAGAAATTTCTACCAAGACCTACCATTATTATTTCTACCATTTTTGTCGCCAGTAATTCCGCTGCGGTCTTGTCTCATATTTTTTAATCTTGCGACATAACCCATATTATTAAAATCTTGATCTCCTTGTGCAGCTGCCTCAGCTCCAGCTTCAGCACCTTCTTTTGCATGTTTTTTAGCGACAAGTCGGGCGCGTTTTTGTTTCCAGACAACTGATTTCATTCCTGTCGTATTAAACGTGTCGGTCGATCCCATTTTATCTACTTCCTCTGAGCGCTCATCCCAAACATCTTTTTCGTTTGATTTTTTTTGCTCTTTCGCTTCCAGACCACCAACTTCTGAATCAAGATCGCGTTGCTTATTGCTTTTTGGAAAAATGAAGTTTTTTAATTTATCAAAAATGCCTTTAACTTCTGGTTTTGATTCAACTTTTTCAATTTTTTCTTCAGTTGTTTTAGTCTGTTTTTGCTCTTCTTTAGAATTTTTTTTTACAAAACGCTCATCATCATCTTCCTCATTTTTGGATAAAGTATTTTCATCGATTAAGTTGAAGGAAAGTAGTGATTTATATTTTTTTAAAGCGTTGTCATTCATTTTATTGTAATGTGAAAATAGATCTTAAATTAAAAATTAAATCAATTTCTGAAGTTGTAAAATCACGTCAAGCGCCGATTTAATTTTCGCCGCAGCAGTTTTTACATCGCAAACAAATAACACTTTTTGTCCAGCATGAATTCGGATTTTATTTTTGCTGGAAAAAACAGTTTGCAATAATTTATCGGGATTCGCGAATTTATTATCTTTAAAGCCAATCAAAATTCCTTCCGGATGCGCTTCCACTCTTTCGACAGCAACTTTTTTGCACGACCATTTTAATTTTGCTACTTCCATCAAATTTATAATTTCAATTGGAATTTTACCAAAACGATCAGTCATTTCATTGATTAAATTTTCCTGATCTTCGTCACTTTTAATTGTCGCAATTTTTTTGTAGAAACTCATACGCAAGCTTAAATCTTGCATGTAATCTTCAGGAATGAGTAATGAAATTCCGAGTTTTATTTGAACTGAAAAATCTTCAATTTCCGCTTCATTTGCTGCGTGCGGTTTGGCATTTGGATCAGCATTTTTAAGCTCTTCAATTGTTTCAAGAAGCATTTGCTGGTAAAGCTCAACGCCAGTTTCTTTAACATGTCCAGATTGCTCATCACCAAGCAAATTGCCGCTGCCGCGAATATCCATATCGTGACTGGCGATTGTAAATCCAATTCCCAGTGAATCGAGATTTTGCATAACTTCCAATTTCTTGCGCGAATCTTCTGAAACTTTTTTGCGATTGTCGAGCATGAAATATGAATAAGCGCGCACTTTGCCGCGACCAACGCGACCGCGAAGTTGGTAAAGCTGCGCCAAGCCAAACATTTCTGGTTTGTAAATAATCATCGTATTGGCATCAGAAATATCGATGCCCGATTCAATAATCGTGGTTGAAATCAGCATGTCGATTTTTCCATCAACAAAATCATTCATGATTTTATCCAAAGTTGACGGCGTCATTTGGCCATGTGCCGAAGTGATTTTAATTTCAGGCAGCAAAATTTTTAAACGCGCTTCCATTTCTTCCAAATCGCGAATGCGCGGAACCACGAAAAAGACGCGTCCTCCGCGATTATGTTCGCGCAAAACAGCTTCACGAACAATAACAGAATCATAAGGCATTACAAAATTGCGAACGGCGAGTCGATCAATTGGTGGCGTTGAAATTAAACTTAAATCTTTCACGCCAGTTAGCGACATTTGTAGCGTTCGTGGAATTGGTGTTGCTGAAAGCGTTAAAACGTGAACTTCGTGGCGTAATTCTTTCAATCTTTCTTTTTGCGCCACGCCAAAATGTTGTTCTTCGTCAATAATCACCAAACCTAAATTTTTAAATTTAATGGTTTTTTGTAAAAGCGCGTGCGTTCCAATCACAATGTGAACGCCGCCCATTTCTAAATCTTGTTTAACTTTTTTAGCATCTGAAGCATTTACCAATCGCGAAAGTTGTGCCACTTTAATTTTTGTGCCTTCAAATCTTTTGGCAAAATTTTTATAATGTTGACGTACCAAAAGTGTGGTTGGCGCAATAATTGCAATTTGTGCCGGATTATGAGAACCTGCAACCACAGCGGCGGCGCGAAGTGCAACTTCAGTTTTTCCAAAACCCACATCGCCGCAAATTAAGCGATCCATGGGAGAGCCTTTTTGCAAATCTTCTTCCATTTCATCAATTGCTTTAGCCTGATCTTCAGTTTCTACAAAGCCGAAACGTGATTTAAATTCATCGTAAAAATGCTGTTCGGCAATATAAATTGGTGCTTTTTTAACATGGCGTGCAGCGGCGATTTTAAGCAATTCTTCGGCGGCAACTTTAATTCTTTTACGAACTTTTTCTTTACGATTTTTCCACGCCGCAACTCCCAAACGATCAAGCTGAATCAGCGGATTATCCGCGCCGTAACGCGTGATTAAATTTATATCATCGACAGGAACAAAAAGCGTGTCATTGCCACCGTACAAAATTTTAATCATGTCGGTTTTAATCCCGCCAGCAAGGTTCCCCTTATTTAGGGGGAGCGAGTCGTCGCGTAAGCGCGACGATGGAGGTGCATGAACAATTGTGTGAATGCCATCGAATTTGCCAATTCCGTGATCGCGATGTACAACTAATTCGCCAAGATTTATGCTTAAACCTTCTTCAATTAATCGCTGCGATGCGGCTTTGGAACTTTTTTTGCGGATAATTTTTTCACCAAAAATTGCCTGCTCGCCAACCAGCATAAAATCTGATGTATAAAAACCAAAATGCAGCGGAAGCACTACAGTTGCGCATTTGAAATTATAATCAGGAAAAATTTTATTAATGCGATCGCGAAAGGCTTCAGTTAAACAAGCAATCGTAAGTTTTGTTTTACTTTGAGTCGAAAATTCTTTTAAAAGTTCAACTGGATCTTTTTGATTGGCGCGTCCAGCCAGCGCAAAATCTGGAACTGGCTTAATTTCTAAATCTAAAACGCGCTGGTTTTTTTCGTTGGTATCAAACTGGTTAAATTGAATTGCGATTGTTTTTTCAATATTTTTTTTGAATTCGCTTTCCGAAAAATAAAGCAATTCTGGCGCAATTGGATTGTAAATTGAACCATCGCGAATTTTCATTTCAGCAACGCGCGATTTATAATATTCTAAAATTAATTCGCTGCGATGATGAGCAAAATTAAAAACTTTTTCACTAAAAAAACTCACAGGTTTTTGCAAATAGTAAAAAAGACTTAACAAATTTTCTTCATAAAAAAACGGCAACCAATGTTCCATGCCGCTGTATGTACGCATGTCGGAAATTGCGCTGTAAAGCTGGTCATCAATTGATGCGCCGAAAGCAGTGCGATATTTTTGACGAAAATTTTCTACTGTTTTTTTGCTCATTATAACTTCAGAAGCTGGCAAAATTTCTAAAGATTTTACCGATTCTTGTGTGATTTGTGTAATCGGATCAAAAACTTTTATTGATTCAACTTCATTGCCAAAAAAATCAACGCGATAGCCAATTAAATCTGCTGCTTTTTGCATTACGATATCAACAATGCCGCCGCGCACCGCAAAATCACCAACATTATTGGCGCAAACTTCGCGATTGTAACCTTTAGCAGTTAAAAATTCGGCAATTTCGGGAAGCGAAATTTTATTACCAATTTCTAAATAAATTCCCAAATCCTTGATTTGGGATGGTGCAACAGTTTTTTGCAAAAGTGCATTTACGGAAGTGATAATGAAAAATTTCTGACCTTCTTTGCGCGTGGCAAGGCGATAAAGAGTTTTAATTCTGTTCGCTAAAATCAAATGTTTCGGCGAGGCGCGATCATAAGGCAAACAATCCCAAGCGTAAAAATTTAAAACCTCAAGATTAGAAGCGAAGAAATTAATTTGCTGGTGAATTGTTTCCATTTCCGCGTCATTGCTGGCGATGAAAACAAAATCAGAATCAGAAAAATTCCGCGAAATTTCAGCCGCCAAAAAGCCGTGAGCATCTTCGGGGGTTTTGGTTAAAATGCTTGATTGGAGCAGGTGATTTAGTTTTGTTTTATAGTCCATAAATGGTAGTTTAAATTCAAAGTTTGTTTGAATTTAGTTTATATTGAATTGCTGCTTGAGCTAGTGAATCGCTGCATTCGTAATAAGTTTTATTTTTTTAAGGGTTTAAAATTTATGATTTGTTTGCATAATGCCAATCATATCAAAGCCGCCAACTCCATAAATAAATTTATCAAGTAGCTTTTTTATTTCGGTAAAATTCCAGCTTTGCAAATTTTTAAAATGAAAAACTCGGTTTCTTAATTTTATAATTGCTTCCATTTCTTTTTGAATTTGCTTAATTAATTATTTGACTGTTGAGTTTTCCTAATGTTAATCTGTCTCGCGTTAGACCTGCCATCTTCTCCCTTGAAAAATAGGTGCTAGAGGGCAGGTATTTTTTTGTCTGAAAGTTCGTGAAGTTAGTCAGACTTATTTTTTCTTGAATCGCTCTGTCGTTTTCGCCGTAAATTTTGAATCTTGGTATTTTGAACATTTTTAAAAAACTTATTGCGGATGCGGCGATTCAATCGCTGCTTAGCAATTCAAATCATCCTAAATTCAAACGCAGTTTGAATTTAATTTTTCACCCTCTCCACACTAAAATAAGCCTCACTCTCATTCAAACTCGGTGGCAAAACTGGGATTTTATGGCTTTTGGCAACTTGCAAAAAGATATTGATTTTGTCGGTGTTGTCGATTTCTAGATTGATGGAAGCGGTTAAAAATTCGGGCAGAAAATGCGCTTTCAAAAATGCAGTTTGATATGAAATCAGCGCATAAGCTGCGGCGTGTGATTTGTTAAAACCGTAACCTGCAAATTTATCAACCAGATCAAAAATTTCTCCCGCTTGTCTTTCTGGTACGCCATTTTTCATAGCACCGTTGGTGAAAATTGTGCGTTGTTGATCCATTTCTTCTTTGATTTTTTTACCCATAGCGCGACGCAGCAAATCTGCGGCTCCAAGGCTGTAACCTGCAAGAACTTTGGCAATTTCCATTACTTGTTCTTGATAAACAATTACGCCGTAAGTTTCTTTCAAAGTTGCTTCCAAAAGCGGGTGCGGGTAATTGATTTTTTCTTGGCCGTGTTTGCGGCGAATGTAGGTTGGAATATTATCCATTGGGCCGGGACGATAAAGTGAAATGAGGGCGATAATATCTTCGATTTTATCTGCTTTCATTTGGCGCAGAACTGATCTCATTCCCGAAGACTCAATTTGAAAAACACCGATTGAATCCCCAGTAGCAAGCATTCTGAAAGTTTCTTTATCATCAAGTTTGAGGTTGGAAATATCAATTTTAATGCTGCGAGTTTTTGCAATTAATTTTACGGTTTCAAAAATTGTGGTTAGAGTTTTCAGTCCTAAAAAATCGAATTTCACTAATCCTGCGGCTTCGGCATATTTCATTGAATAGCCTACAGCTGGCATTTCCGAGCCTTGATCATTATAAAGCGCGCAAATTTCGGTAAGTGGTTTATCACCAATAACCACGCCCGCTGCGTGAGTTGAAGCGTGACGATTTAGGCCTTCGAGCTTTAAACCAATATCAACTAATTTTGTCACTTGCGGATCTTCTTTAATCGCTTGTTGCAAGTCTTTATCCATCTCAATGGCTTTTTCCAAAGTCACGGCTTCGATGGCGTTAAATGGAATTAGTTTGCAAATTCGATCAACTTGATTGTAAGGCATTTGCAACACGCGACCAACATCTTTTAACACCGCGCGCGCTTGCAATTTTCCGAAAGTTATAATTTGGGCAACGTAATCTTTACCATATTTTTTCTGCACATAATCAATTACTTCGTCGCGGCGTGATTGACAAAAATCGATATCAAAATCGGGCATTGAAACACGATCGGGATTTAAAAATCTTTCAAAAAGAAGTCCAAAACGAATTGGATCAAGATCAGTAATTTGTAGCGACCAAGCAATAATTGAACCAGCTCCTGAACCGCGCCCTGGGCCTACGGGAATTAAATTATTTTTCGCCCATTTAATGAAATCAGATACTATTAAAAAATATCCTGAAAAATTCATTTTAATAATAACTGAAAGTTCAAAATCGAGACGTGCCAAATATTCTTTTTCGATTTCTTTTTGTTTTTCAATTGAAGTTTCTTCCAACTCAAACTTGCGCGCCAGCCTTATTTTTAAGCCTGCGATTGATTGAATTTTTAATTCATTAGCCTCGTTAAAATTTTCTTCGGCGCTAAATTTCGGCAAAGTTGGCGGGCGTTCAAAAGCCATTGTGTGGCATTTTTTGGCAATATTTACTGTATTTTCAATTGCCTCGGGAATATCGCTAAATAAAGCTTCAAGCTCTTCTTGAGTTTTGAAATATTGTTCGGACGAAAGTTTTTCGCGATCAGCAGCGTGAAAAACTTTGCCTTCGCCAATGCAAGTTAAAATATCTTGTGCTTCGTGCATTTCGCGGCTTATAAAATAAACATCGTTAGTTGCAACCAATGGCAGATTGTGTTTAAAAGCTAATTCGATGAATTTTTCTTCCAACTTTTCTTCATTTTTAGTGCCGTGACGCGTGATTTCGATGTAGAAATTTTGCGGAAAAATTTGAGAAAATTCTGTAATTAATTCATTTAGTTTTTGATCTTGTGAATCGAGCAAAAGCTTGCCCATAAATCCTTCAACGCCACCAGAAAGGGCGATTAATCCTGCGGATTTTTCTTTTAACAAATTGTAAGAAATATGAGGCGTTAACCCATTTTCGCGGTTTAAATAAGAGTGACTAACCAAATACATCAGGTTTTTGTAGCCTTCGTCACTTTGGGCGATTAAAGGCAATTTGGCGAAAGATTTTTCAATATCTAAATTAGAAAGACTTTTGCGATTTGGATCGTCAAATCTAACTAAGATTTCACAGCCTAAAATCGGCTGAATTCCAGATTTTTTACAAGCAGAAGAAAATTCCAAAGCGGCAAAAAGATTTTGGCAATCAGTAATGCCAAGAGCCGGCAATTTATAAGTTTTTGCGCGATCAACAATTTCAGAAATTTTAATCGCGCCTTTGCAAAGCGAAAAAGTTGTGTGATTACGTAAAGGGATGAACATTTTTTTGAAGAAAGACTCGGGAAAATTGAGGGCGAAATATCGAGTTTTATTAAGGAAAGTGCAATCAATTTTTTGGATATTTAGGGTAATCACCCATCACATAGGCTCAGGGTGCAAGTGATAATCATCATATTTTTAATTAGCTAGCAGTGTCTAAGAGTGACGGAGTTTGTGTTAAATGAATTACGAGCATGATATTTCAAAACACAAAAAAACCTCTTCAAAAAAATTTGAAGAGGTTTTTTAAAAAATTCTAAGTGTCGGGAGCCACCACCACGCAAACCCGGCGTGTCGTTTCCTATTTCCCGCGAGGGTTTTGTATTCGGAACGACTCCCGACGAAAGACATAATTTTTAACTAATTTTGTTTGGCAAGAGGTTTTTTTAAGAAATGTAAAATTTCTTTTAAAAAATTGAGATAATTCTTTTTTTGAGAAAAATTAATAGAGTTTTTGATTTAAAATTTATCAGGCGATGAGCCTTTTAAGCGGCTTTTAACAACTTTTTATGAAGTTCGAGAGTCAACAAAAACTTACATCTACATGCAAAATAAATCACTTTATTTCCCCACTAAAAAATATCCGCGATAAGTTTCATTATCCATTGTGTTCATTGCGGCATATAATTTTTGAAGTGGTGCCCAGTACCATTGGGTTTTATGAAGAGCTACATCAAGAATCAAAACAGAATCACTTTCTTCATCATAAGCTGCGATTGGGGAAACATGTCCACGAGTTGCTAAGTTTAGAATTTTACCATCAAAATTAACTATAATGAAACGCCTATCTTCAATAAGATATTTTTTCAAAGTCTGGCGAAAAATATCGATAGATTGTGTATCGCTTTTTTTCGCATAAGTTACATTAACCTTTAAATCATAAGCTTTGGAAAGTATTTTGGAAAAGTCAGTCATGCTTAAGCCGGGATCGTAAACTTCTTTGTCGTTAATAATTCTTGTGGCTTCATATCTGATAACTTCATGTTTTTTAATCTTGTCAGTTTTATTGTTGAGAAAGCCATTTTGAGAATAAAGATGAAATTCAATAATATTGTTACCAGCAACTTGCGGTTTCTTGATTTCGCCATCTTTTTGACTGGAAATATTGCCGTAATTTAGAGCATTTAAAAGAATTGTTCCGGTGGCGATGCTGCAATAAAGTGGATTGATTTGAGGTTCAAAGAAATTTACTAATTGATAAAAATCTTTTTTGAAGCGGCTGCGATCCAGTCTTTGCAAACCTTTGGACGTATTCCAAATTTCAACTTGCGAATTTTCTTCATCAGCAAAAACTGCAGTTGAGAAGCAAATTACTAAAAAAAAAGCTAATAAATTTTTAATCATAAATATAATGTCTGAAGCTTTAAAAATTGATGATAAATGCAATTCTGAAGTGATTTCTCTAATCGAAAATTTCTTGCGGTTTTTGGAAGTGGAGAGGAAATATTCCGTTAATACTATTAATTCTTATCGGATTGATATTTTTTATTTCCTGAACTTTCTGCATAAAAGTAAAGAAAAAATAATAGATGAATTTGATTTAGAGAATTTGACGATTCATGATTTTAGAAGCTGGTTGTTGACAAGAATTAATGATCACACCAATGCTTCAAACGCTCGAGGTCTTTCTTCACTTCGCTCTATGATGCTTTTTTGGAACCGAAATGATTTAATAAAAAATCAGGAAATCAAAAAAATCAAAACCCCAAAAGTTGCCAAGCCAGTTCCCAAAGCGGTTGATAAAATTGATATTGATAAAATTTTTGCCGAAATTTCTGCGATTCAAAAAAGCAAGTGGCAAGCCTTGCGCGATAAAGCGCTACTTACTCTGATTTATGGTTGCGGACTTCGTATTTCTGAAAGTTTGGCGGTGACAAAAAAAAGTCTAGAAAATTCGCAGACTTTAATTGTAAGTGGGAAGGGCAAGAAACAAAGAATGGTACCATTGTTGTCAATTGTAAAAAAGCGAATCGATGAATATTTAAAGCTGTGTCCTTTTAATATTTTATTTGATAGCCCAATTTTTGTGACTGTTAAAGGTGAACCTTATTCGCGGTTTGATTTTGCAAAATTGATTCAAAAAGTCAGACGTAATTTAGGTTTGAATGAAACAATCACGCCTCACGCATTTCGTCATTCTTTTGCGACACATTTACTTGAAAATGGTGGCGATTTAAGATCGATTCAAGAATTGTTGGGACATGAATCTTTAGCGACAACGCAAAGATATACCAAAATAGATAAGGCGAGATTATTGAGTGTTTATGAACAGTTTTCGAAGAGATAGAAAATGTGCTTTGTTTGATGAAATAAAAAACAAAAATTCTGCCAAAAAAAACTCCCGAAATAATTGCTATTTCGGGAGTTTTTTTAATTAAAAATTTCGGTAAAATTTACTCGAATTTCACATCAACCTTAGTGATTTTTTTGTTCAATCTAGCTAAAACTTCAGCTGAAATGTCCAGATCGTCTTTGTAATAAAGAGCTTGAGCAGCTGGGACAATTACATCTAATTCTTTTTCTTTAGAAATATCGGCAATGATGTCTTTAATTCTGTCATTAACTTTTCCCATGCTGTCCATTGAAGCTTTTTTCAAGACATTTTGTTTTTTCTCAACAAATGCTTTCAAATCTTCAACTTTCTTTTCGAATCCTTTTTCTTCTTTTTCGAAAGCTTCTTTAGAAAGAATATTTTTTTTGCCTTCGATTTTCTTTTGCTCAGATTCTAAAGCGTTTTGTTTTTTGCTAACTTCTTTTTGATATTCATCTTGTTTTTTGCTGACTTTCCCTTGAATGTCGCGCATTGCTGACGATTCTTTGACGATTTTTTCTACATCTAAAATACCAATTCCTCCGGCAGATGCAGTGAAACTGATAAATGCAAAAACTGCAGAAAGAGCAATTAACTTTTTGTTCATAAGATTTCCTAAAAAAGATTAATGATTATATTAGAAGTGTTGTTTTCCATTTGAAAAGAAAGATCTGACTAAAAACTATTTATGCGAGTTTTACTTTCAACAGTAAGTTGTTGTTTATTTTGGTAATTATCTCTGAAGACACAATCGATGTCACCATGAGATTGTGTGATCCGAGATTCAAGCTCAAAATAAGAATCACAAATCACGCAGGCTCAAGAGTGACATCGAGTTTTTTTGTGAATCAAAGGATAATCACCTTTATTTTTAATTATATCGAAGCTTGTTTTTTTTAAGGCGATTATTATTTTACTGAGGAAAATAATATTCTCTCGTCATCAATAATTCTTCAAAAATAAAATGAAAAAATTTTCCAAACCAGATGTAAAAAAAGCAGTTTTTAAAATTTCGCGACCAACACAAAAACAAGCTGAAGAAGCTGTGCGAACTTTAATTGCCTGGGCAGGAGACAATCCTGATCGCGAAGGTTTAGTGGAAACTCCAAAAAGAGTTGTCAACGCTTATCGTGAATTTTTCGCAGGTTACGAAGCAAATCCTGCAGAAATTTTAGGTAAAACTTTTGAAGAAATTGAAGGTTATGATGATCTGGTTTTATTGAAAGATATGCGTGTTGAATCACATTGCGAACATCACATGGTTCCTTTCATTGGTAAGGCTCACATTGCTTATATACCAAATCGTAAAGTTGTTGGGATCAGCAAAATTGCTCGTCTTTTAGATGTTTTTTCTAAGCGTCTGCAAACTCAAGAAACTATGACCGCACAAATTGCAGACACTATTAATAAAGTTTTAAAACCACGCGGAGTTGCAGTTTTTATTGATGCTCAACATCAATGCATGACAACTCGCGGCATCCACAAAATCAATACCACAACAATTACCAAAACCATGCTCGGTGAATTTAAAAATGATCCAGAAATGGAAAGAAAATTTTTAAGTTTAATTAGTCTTCCGAGTTCA
>Ga0214919_10006612_pt1 | contig 15868 bp, 12 predicted proteins | sample LL1503_MetaG_FD_177994 | JGI IMG/M metagenome (GOLD analysis project Ga0214919, IMG submission 177994) | Freshwater microbial communities from Lake Lanier, Atlanta, Georgia, United States - LL-1503 | ecosystem: Environmental > Aquatic > Freshwater > Lake | place: USA: Georgia | collected... | reverse complement strand
ATAGAATCGGTCTTGCCAAGGGGGAGGGCGGTGTCTGTTTTCAGCGTTTCCTGTTCCTTCAACCTATAACCTAAATTGCAGTTACGATCGCAAGGCGGCCCAGTTGGCCGACCTGTGTCCCGTTACGACATAGATCCCATGAATATCACTCCCAAAGACCTCCTCGATGCCGGCGTTCACCTCGGTCACCAGACCAAGCGTTGGAACCCGCGCTCCAAGCCCTACGTTTTCGACCATCGCCAGGGCATCACGATCATCGATCTCGAGAAGACGCACGCCAACTTAGAGAAGGCGTATCTTTTCATCGAGCAACTCGTCGCTGGTGGCGGCGATGTGCTGCTCGTTGGCACCAAGCGCCAAGCGCAGGAACTCATCAAGGAGGCTGCGGCGGCCACCAACATGCCTTACGTCACCAATCGCTGGATGGGCGGCACGTTGACCAATTTTGAGACCATCAAAAAATCCCTCGCGAAGTACAAAAAATACCAAGCCATGGACACCAACGGTGAGTTGGCGAAGTTCTCTTCGAAAGAAGAGTCGGCTATTCGCCGCGAGATGGCCCGCATGACGCGTAATTTCGACGGTATCGCCAATATCACCGGGTTGCCGGGCGCGATGTTTGTCATCGATACCAGCTACGAAGAAATCGCGGTGGCAGAGGCCAAGCGCATGAACATTCCTTCGATCGGTTTGGTCGACACGAATTCTGATCCGACCCAGCTCACGTACCCAATCCCAGGCAATGATGACGCGACAAAGTCGGTGCGCATTATCGTCGAGACGATTGTTGAGGCGATCACCCAAGGGCTGGCGCACCGCGAGACCCGCCGGAATGCCCACGCCGAGGCTAAGGCCGCAGCTAATGTTGCCGCCGCGACAGCGACGGGCGACGAAATCGATCTCGATAAGGTCGTGATCCCAGCCAATCTCAAGGGCCTCATCGAAGAAGAGAAGCCCGTGGTTCCGCCGCGCAAACGTCCGAGCCGCGCCGGCGCTAACAAAGCCACCGTCAGCACCGACGAGGTTTAATCCTAAACGTTCTCTCCCTATGCCCGCTGTTACAGCCAGTATGGTCGCGGATCTCCGCGGCAAAACCGGGGCCGGTTTGCTTGATTGCAAAAAGGCCCTCGATGAAGCCCAAGGCGACTTGGAGCAGGCGCAAACGATCTTGCGCAAAAAACTCGGCAGCAAGATCGACAAGCTGTCGACTCGCGCCACCAAGGAAGGCCTGATTGAATCCTACATTCATGTGGGCGGTAAAGTCGGGGTGCTCTTGGAGATTAATTGCGAGACCGACTTCGTGGCGAAAACGGATGATTTCAAGGCATTCTGCCGCGATCTTTGTCTCCAGATCGCCGCCGCCAATCCCACCTATGTGCGGCGGGAGGAAGTGCCCGAGGCCGATTTGGCAAAAGAGCGCGACATCGCCTCTGCCTCGCTGGCCGGCAAGCCTGCCGCCGCCGTGCAGAAAATTGTCGAAGGTAAACTCGATAAATATTATTCGCAGGTCTGTTTGTTAGAACAGCCCTTCGTGAAAAATCCCGAGAAGATGATTAAAGACATCCTCACGGAGAAAATTGCGAAGCTCGGCGAGAATATGCAGGTACGGCGGTTCACCCGCTATCAGCTCGGCGCTTAAGCCTGAGCTCGAGCAATCATCGCAAGGCGCTCCCGCAACGGAGCGCTTTTTTGCGTAATAACCCACGGGATTGGTCTGCGGCAGCGCTTGGTCAAGGCCCGGCTCGGTAAAAAAGCCGTGTCTATCTGCTTCGACCTGTGGTTAAGTGCCCGCTCATGAAAGTCACCCGAGGGCAAATTATCACCCGTGGTCTCACCCATCGTTGTCCCAACTGCGGTGGGCATTCGCTGTTCAAGGCCGGGACGCTTTTTGAACTGAATAGCGGGTGTCCCGATTGCGGTCTTAAGTTTGAAAAAGATGATGGATTTTATTTGGGGGCGATGTCGCTTAATTATGGCGTAACCGTAGTCGCCTGCCTCATCCCGGTGACGTTGCTCTGGTATGCCGGGGTGCTCATTGGTCGCTGGGCGGCGGGCTTGGCGATTGGCAGCTCGCTAGTCGTTCCGGCGCTTTTATACCGATCTTCACGGAGTTGGCAGCTGATGCTCTATTATTATTTTTTCCCCCAGCACTTACCGTTAAACCGTCGAGCGCTGAGCGCGAATGAGGACGAGAACGGCTGAGCAGGCGCGCGCATAATGCGCTGACTGCAATTGGCCGTGCCATCCGAAGCCCATAGGAAAGACCCTCCTTCGCTAAGGCTACGAAGGGCATCCTTCGCAGTAGCACTATAACGGCCGGCACAAATTTTATGATTCGCGAAGTTGGCCGTGCCATCCGAAGCCCCAAGGGCGAAGGATGGCGGAGAGGGAGGGATTCGAACCCCCGGGACCTTGCGGCCCACCGCATTTCGAGTGCGGCGCGATCGACCACTCTGCCACCTCTCCGTGATCATACTCTCTGCGTCCTGCCAATGCCGGGCGGTGGAGAGCTGTGAGAGCGGGAACGTAGGCCCCGTCTCCGAAAACGGAAGCCGAAAGTTAAGTGCTAGCCCGCAATCTCCGTTGTACCCGCAATCGCTCGAAATGCTCGAACGCCGTCGCCACCACCCCGTTCGGCCTGGTGCAGCTCAGCCGGGACACCTGCACTTCCGGCTGGGATGCCTGCGGCGGCTATTACGATGCCGACACTGCAATCTGGGGATTCAGCTATAAGCGGCGGACTGATCCGAGGTCTGTGGGCTAACTTTTAATATCAGTTATTTCGCAGCTCGGGCTCATAAAAAAAGCGAGGTCGGTTGACCTCGCTTTGCCGAGCAATTCCTCAGCTTTAATTTTTGAGCGACTTGTCCGGCCACGCGGGTGGCGGTGGCAGGGTCTGGGTTTTAGTTTTCAGCTCCTCCAGAATAACCTCGATGGCCTTGTCGAGCTGTTGGTCCTCGCCCTTGAATTCACGGGTGGGGTCGTTGTCGACGACGATGTCGGGATCAACCCCGTGGCCTTCGATCACCCAATTTTTCCCGTCTTTGGCATACGGTGCAAATTCAGGCTTATTGAGCGAGCCACCATCAGTGAAGGGGAGCGAGCCACTGATGCCGACGACGCCGCCCCAGGAGCGCTTGCCGACGAGTTTCCCCAGGCCGTGTTCGCGGAAGCGATAGGGGAAGAGATCACCGTCGGAAGCGGAATACTCATTCATGAGAGTGACTTTCGGTCCGAGCAACATGCCGCTGGGATTGGCGGCGGGAGTACCGTTGCGGCGAATATTAACCAGCGCCAATTCACGGCGCAGACGCTCGATGATCATGGGCGAGACGTTGCCACCGCCGTTGCCGCGAACATCGATGATGAGCGCTTGGCGCGTGAGTTGCGGATAGAAGCGGCGGACAAACTCATTGAGACCTTCCGGACCCATGTCGGGAATATGAAGATAGCCGACTTTGCCCGCGGTCTTTTGTGCCACGTGGTCGATATTTTTCTGCACGAATTCCTCATAGTAGAGCGGAGCTTCGTTGCCGATGGGGACGATGGTGATATCCCGCGCACCCTCCGCTACTGGCTTCGCATTCACGCGGAGCACGACCTGTTTGCCGACGGTGCCGATGAGCGCGGAGTAGAGGTTGGCGATTTCGCTGACCGGGCGGCCATTGACCGCGAGGATGTAGTCGCCCGGGCTGACGTTGACGCCGAGCTCCGTGAGCGGTGAGCGGGTTTTGGTCTGCCAGTTCTCGCCGGGGAGAATCCGGTCAATGCGGTAGGCCCGGCTTGCGGGATCACGTGACACCTGAGCGCCGAGCAATCCCGTTCTGATTTTTGGCGTATCAGGCCGATCACCGGTCCCGACGTAGGCGTGACCGATATGCAACTCGGCGATCATCTCACCGATAACGTAGGTGAGGTCGTTGCGCGTGGTGACAGTGGCCGCAAGAGGGCCATATTTCTTGCGCTGCGCGGGCCAGTCGACGCCGTGCATGTTAGGGGCGTAAAAGAAATCACGCATCTGGCGCCAGCTTTCGTCAAAAATCTGTTTCCACTCCGCTTGATGATCGAGTCGCAGCTCTAAACCACTGAGGTCGAGTTTAGCGTCGGGCTTGAGTTCCAATTTACCGTTGGGGGTATCGACGATCGAATAGTCACGACCGCTACGCACGAGGGTCTTTTTGCCGTTAGCGCTGATCGCAAAGTTGTCGAAATTACCGATCTCCGTTTCTTTGCGCTCCTTCAAATCGTAGACCGCAATCACGCTGCGGCTCCGGCTACCGCCGCCAAAACCTTCCCCGCCACCACCACCACTCACCGGAGCACCGGGCAAGCGGCGATAGTAGACCTTATCACCGAGCATGGTGATGTTCGAGTAATTGGAGGCCGCGATCGGCAAACTGATGATGCGTCCGGTCAGGCCATCGGCGTCGACTTTGACGGTTACAGTTTTCTTGGCCGCCGGTTTCTTTTCCTTGTCGGCCTCTGGCTTGGCCTCGCCTTCTTTTTTATCAGCCGCCTCGTCTTTAGCGATGGCGACTTCATCGCTCTTGGGGGCGAAAGGAGAGAGTGTTTTTTTAGCGAGTGCTACGAGGTAGATTCGCTCCATGTTTTGGTAGGCATGGTTCCATTCCGTGTCGGAATAGATGGGGTTAAAATCACGGGCTGACGCGAACAGCAGCCATTGGCCATCACTGCTAAAAGCAGGCTGACTCACCTCATACCAGCCATCCGTAGCGGCGATACTCTTGCCCTCGGTTAGACTGTAGAGCATCGCGGTGCTCGGAGTATCGGCGGCGGAGCGTACCCAGGTGATCCACTGGGAGTCGGGCGCCCAAGCGTAGTCGCGGATGGGCGCGGTCGCATTTTCGGCCACTACCGTAATGGCCTTGGTCTCGACGTCGACGTAGCGCAGGCGTTGTTTCCGGTCGCCCCAGAGCAGTTTCTTCGAATCCGGTGACCAGGTTAGGTTGAAGTAATAGGTGTCACCGTTGGTGGTGAGTTGGACGGGCGAACTTTTGCCGTCTTGCGCGCAGACATAAATTTCAAATTCTCCGCTGGCGTCGGAGAAGTAGGCGATCGATTTACCGTTGGGCGACCACACCGCATCGCGTTCATGCACGCCATTGGTTTGGGTGAGATTACGCACCGCTCCATCCTTAGCGGGAGCGGTAAACACATCACCGCGGGCGACGACCGTGGCGCGTTGGCCGTCGGGGGAGAGGTCGATACTCTCAATAAATTTGCTCACGTTAACCAAGGCTGGGCGGGCGGCCGCAAAATCCTCGCGGACCGTGATGGGCACCGCGGCGCATCGGCCCGAGGCGAGCTCGTAGCGCCAAACTTGGCCCGCTTGTTCAAACACGATCGCCCCAGCACCGAGCGAAGGAAACTTTACGTCAAATTCGGTGAAGCGGGTGAGTTGCTTGGTTTGTTTGGAAGAAAGATCGTAGCTGAAAAGGTTGGCGCGACCGGCGCGCTCCGAGACGAAGTAGATTTTCCCGTTCGGGGCCCACATGGGGAAAATATCTTGGGCTGGATTATTGGTGATATTTTCGGTCACACCTGTTTTTAGATCCATGACCCAAATGTCATCGGCCATGCCGCCTTGGTAGCTCTTCCAGGTGCGGAATTCGCGGAAGACGCGATTGTAGGCGATTTTCGTGTCGTCGGGTGAATAACTGATAAAGCCACCGCGCGGCACGGGCAGCTGCTGGGGCACCTCACCGTCTAGACCAACGGTGCAAAGTTCGCCGAGGAAAGGATTATATGAATGCCAGCGAGAGCGAAACACAACCTCGGCGGCAGTATTGCGCCAAGTCATGACGACATTATTTGGGCCCATGCGATCGGCGAGGTCATCGCGATCGAGGGTGGCGGAAACCGTGAGGCGCTTCGGCGTGCCGCCCGTGGCTGGCATGACGTAGACCTCGGTGTTGCCGTCGTACTGGGCCGTGAAGGCGAGTTGCTGGCCATCGGCAGAAAAGCGCGGGAAGATCGCGTAGCCCGGTCCGTCGGTGAGGCGACGGGCCGTGCCACCGACCGCGGGTACGGAGTACAGCTGGCCGGCATACGAAAAAGTTATTTCCGTGCCATTCGTGGCGGGGAACCGCAGAAGACGGGTTGCGGACTCGTCGGTATTTTGAGCGAACAAGCGGCTGGCGCAGACGGCCAGCAGCAGAGGCAGGCGGAGGTATTTTAGCATGTTACCGACGCTACGCCGCGCCGGTAATGACGCAATACTCAGCGTGATGAGCGGTCTAAAAAACGTGATAACCGACGTTAATTCTCGCCGGAGAAAGGACCGCCCCGGCGGGGTCGAAGGGCGGTCGCCCGCTTATACGGACTCGAGCGACCATCCGCCTTCGCCAAGGCTACGGCGGACACGGTCGGGGTTAGACGCTTTCGAGGAGCTTATACAAGCGTGCAACCATGGGCGTCGCATCTTCGAGCATGCCGGCGGAGATGAGGGCGTTATCGAGAATTTGCTCGGCGACGAGTTTGGCCTTCTCGGGTGCGGCGGTGTGTGTTTCGAAAAGCCGCTTCATCACGGCGGAGCGCGGATTGATTTCGAGATTTACGCGCTGCGGCATATCGGCCCCATCTTTGTTCATGGCCTTCATCATGCGGCGCATGTGGGCGGTCATAAATTTATCGGCGTTAATTGCCAGAGCGGGAGAATCCACCAGGCGATCACTGGCCTTCACCTCGGCGACCCGTTCGCCGAGCGATGCTTTCATCCAAGTGGTGAGCGTTTTGATGTCATCGGCGCTGAGGGCGCCTTCCGCTGGCGGGAGATCCGTTAATTTTACATCGCCGTGATCCGCGGCGATGAGCTTCTTGCCGTCAAATTCGCGGACGTTATTCATCACGTACTCATCGACGGGTTCGTAGCAGAAAAGGACTTCCAGATTGCGCGCCTTGAAGGCTTCTAGGTAAGGACCGCTCTCTACCGTGGTGCGATTAGCACCGGTCAGGTAGTAAATTTCTTTTTGGTCGGCCCCCATGCGGGAGACGTAATCGGTCAATGAAGTGTGCTTGGATTTATCGGTGAGGGAGGATTCAAACCGAAGTAATTTCACCAATTGATCTTTATGGGTAAAATCGAGCGCGGCGCCCTCTTTGAGATAAATGCCGAAATTGGCGTAGAATTTAATGAATGAGTCGGGCCGTTGCGTGGCTTCTTCGTCGAGGAACTTCAGGAAGCGTTTCGTGATCACCTTATTGAGTTTCTCGATGAGCGCTTTGTCCTGCATCGTCTCGCGCGAGATGTTGAGCGGAAGATCCTCGCTATCGACGACGCCTTTAAGAAAGCGAAGCCATTCGGGCAGTAAATCTTTCGGAGCGGCATCGATCAGCACTTTCCGGCAGTAGAGGGAAACCGCTGGCTCGAGGCGGGACATGCCCATCTTCTCGGTGTTCTCCTGTGGCACGAAGAGCAGCGCATTAATGGCCAGCGGAGCGTCGGCGCTGAAGTGCAGGCGCAAGCTGGGTTCATCGTAGGCGTGGGACTGAAATTTATAAAATTCGTTATACTCCTCTTCCTTAATCTCGCTCTTCGAGCGCAGCCAGAGCGCTTGGACGGTGTTAATATGTTTGCCGTTAAGATTAATCGGAAATGACACAAACGCGCTGTAGCGTTCGAGGATTGCTTTGATCCGACCTTCATTGGCGTAGTCCGCGCAATCGTCCTTGAGCTCAATGACGATCTTCGAGCCGCGGCTGAGGCCCTCGACCTCCTCAATTTCATAACTACCGGAACCATCGCTTGACCAGACGTGGCCGGCTTCGCCGGTCTTCCAAGAGTGCGAGTAAACTTTGACCGATTTTGCCACCATGAAGGCCGAGTAAAAACCTACGCCGAATTGGCCGATGAGGTTGGCGTTCTTTTTGTCGCCTTCACCCAAGGCCTTGAGGAATTGCTTGGAACCCGAATGGGCAATGGTGCCGAGGTTTTCCACCAGCTCGGCGCGGGTCATGCCGATGCCGTAATCCTGCAGGGTGAGGGTTTTGGCTTTATCATCCGTGGTGAGATTGATCTCTAGCCCCAGTTTATCGTCGTGGATTTCCTTTTCGGTTAATTGCGTGTGGCGCAGTTTCTCTAACGCATCCGAAGCATTAGAAACGAGTTCGCGCACGAAGATTTCTTTCTCAGTGTAGAGCGAATGAATGACGATATCGAGCAGCTGCTTGATTTCGGCTTGGAACTCAAATTTTTGGGGAGTGGGCGTGGGCATAAAATAGAAGCGGGAAACTACTCATCTCGGGCTCGAAAATCAAGAGGCAGTGCAGCTTATTCAGGCATTTTCCGAGAAATATTCGACTGGGGGGCGGCGCCCCCGGATCAAGCCTCAGCCTCCGAGGTAGGCGGCTTTCAACTCGGGGTTGGCGCGTAAGGTTTGCGCCGACCCTTGCAGTACGATGCGGCCTGTTTCGAGCACATAGGCCTCGTGGGAAATTTCGAGGGCGAGCTTAGCATTTTGCTCAACGAGTAAAATCGTGGTGCCGCGGTCGCGGTTAATTTCCACGATTTTTTCGAAGATCGTGCTGATTAATTTTGGGGCTAGGCCGAGGGAGGGCTCATCGAGCAGCAAGAGAGTTGGTTCGCCCATGAGGGCTCGGCCGATGGCTAGCATTTGCTGCTCCCCGCCGGAGAGCGTGCCGGCGGCTTGAGTCAGCCGCTCTTGCAGGCGCGGGAAAATGCCGAAAATATAATCACGATTCTGGGCGATTCGAGTTTTGTCGCTTTGCCGGTAAGCTCCCATCGCGAGATTTTCAGCAACGGTGAGGTGAGTAAAAATAAGTCGCCCTTCTGGCACATGGCAGAGACCGCGCCCGACAATGTCATGGGGGCGCAGTTGAGTGATGTCGGCCCCCTGGAAGATAATGCTACCCGACTGAGGGCGCAGCAGGCCCGATAGCGTTTGGAGCGTGGTGGTCTTGCCCGCTCCATTAGCGCCGATGAGCGTGACGATCTGTCCGGGCTTGATCGTAAAGGATATGCCGCTGAGTGCGCTGATTGCCCCGTAGGCTACGCTAAGATCTTTTACTACAAGCATGGGGAATGCTGAATTTTATTAATGGTGAGCGAGTGAGGTCTGATGATCTTCGCCCAGATAGGCCTCAATCACTTTGGGGTCTGCTTGGATCGCGGCGGGGGTGCCTTCCGCGATTTTGATTCCATAATCGAGCACGGCAATGCGCTCGCAGCAGCCCATCACGACTTTCATCGAGTGCTCTACGAGGAGCACGGAAAGTTTAAACTCAGTTTTGATGTGCTGAATAAGTTGGATGAGATTTATTTTTTCCGTCGGGTTCATGCCGGCGGCCGGCTCATCCAGCAGCAGGAGCTTTGGTTTGGTAGCGAGGCAGCGCACGATCTCGAGTCGGCGTTGTTCGCCGTAAGATAAACTTTTCGCCGGGGCGTGGCGGGACGGGTAGAGATTGAAAAGCTCCAGCAATTCTTCCGCACCGCGCGTGATCGCCGCTTCATCGGTGCGAAAGGCGGACCAGCGGAGGAGCGATTGGCCGGCGGCGGTGGCGCGGTGTAGATTGCAAGCCGCGCGGACGTTATCGATGACGCTCAGACTACCGAACAAGCGGATATTTTGAAAAGTTCGCGCGACACCGCTGGCTGCGATTTCATGAGGTTGTAGTCCTGCAAGCGAGCGGCCTTGGAAGCGAATCGTCCCTTCGGTCGGCTGGTAAACCCCGGTCATCAAATTAAAAACAGTCGTTTTACCAGCCCCGTTGGGGCCGATGATGCCCACGAGCTCACCTTCATTAATCGTAAAGTCGACGGCGCTGACGGCGGTGAGACCGCCGAAGCGAATCGAAACGCGATCCAGTTGAAGCAGGGGGGCCATCAGGATTTTGCCGAGCGCCCCGGGAAATTAAACAAACCTTTAGGGCGAACAAGCATGAGCACAATCAGCAGAAATGAATAAATGATCATGCGGAATTCCGCCACGGGCCGAAGTACTTCGGGAAGCAGGGTCAGCAGAATAGCCGCGAGGATGACTCCGACCGTGTTGCCCATGCCCCCGAGGATAACCATGACGACAATTTCAATCGAGCGGTTGAAGTCGAAGCCACCTGGCGAGATCGTTTGCTTGAAATGCGCGTAAAGGCCACCGGCGATACCCGCAAAAAATGCGCCCACCACAAAAGCGGTGATTTTATAGCGCGTGACATTAAGGCCAATAGCTTCGGCGGCGATCTCATCATCCTTCGTTGCGATAAAACCCAAGCCGTAAGTTGAGTGAACCAAGCAATGGACGGTGAAAATCGTGAGCGCGCCGAAACTTAAGACCCAAAAAACAGAGGTGTAAGCGGGAATTCCGTTCAGGCCCAGCGCGCCACCGAGGGGCTCACAATTTTGGAAGATTACGCGAATGATTTCACCGAATCCGAGCGTGACGATCGCGAGGTAATCGCCCTTGAGTCGGAGGGAAGGCAAGCCAACGAGCAGGCCAGCCAGGGCTGCGCTCAGACCGCCTGTGAGCAGTGCCGCAAAAAATAAATATTGCGGCGGCCAGAAAGCGCTCTCGCTGCCCTGCAGGAGCGCGGGGCCGAGCCACATCGTGAGCGCGGCAGAAAGATAGGCCCCGACCGACATAAAGCCCGCGTGGCCAAGCGAGAATTGGCCAGTATAGCCGTTCACGAGATTTAAACTGACCGCGAGGATGAGGTTGATGCCGATCCCAATCGCGACGTCGAGGTAGTAGGCATCAAAGTGATCGGAGTAGGCCGAAAGCGCCGCCGCGGCAGCGAGGGCGATCAGCAGAGCGAGCAGCGGGCGCGGCATATTAGACTTTCTCCTTGGTGAAGCTGCCGAGGAGGCCCGCGGGGCGAAAGAGCAACATGAGAATCAACAGCGCGAACGCGATGGCGTCTTTGTAGGTCGACCAATCTTTACTCCCATTAACAAAAGTCTCCACCACGCCGAGCAACAGACCGCCGAGTGCGGCGCCCGGGATATTGCCAATCCCGCCCAGAACTGCGGCCACGAAGGCTTTGAGCCCTGGTAACACGCCCATCAATGGGTCGATTGATGGATAATTAAGCGCGTAGAGCATACCGCCTGCCGCCGCGAGGGCTGAGCCCAACGCAAAAGTAAAAGAAATCACGAGGTCGTTATTAATTCCTACGAGCGACGCGGCCTTGGGATTTTGTGAGACAGCCCGCATGGCGGTGCCAATTTTGGTGCGCAACACGATGAAACGAAGGGCGAAGAGGAGAGCGAGTGTGACGCCTATGACGACGAGCTGATTGCTGGAAATATAGATCCCGTGAAAAATAAATAGGGTGACCGGGAAGAGTTCGGGAAAAGGCCGCGGGGTGGCGCCGAAAAAGAATTGCCCGAGATTTTGCAGTAAAAGGGAAACACCGATGGCGGTGATGAGCACGTTGAGCGTGGGGGCACTTCGCAGTGGTCGGTAGGCGAGGCGTTCGATGATTACGCCGAGCACCGCACAAATGGTCATAGCGACAGCGAGCGCAGCGAGGCCACCCCAGACAGTATGTTCGGGGACGAATCGGCCAATATAGTACCCGGCATAAGCGCCGACCATAAAGACGTCGCTGTGGGCAAAATTAATGAAACGTAATACGCCATAGACCATCGTATAGCCTAGAGCGATCAGGGCGAAGATCGCGCCAAGGGAAAGGCCATTAAGTAACTGCTGAAAAAATTCGATCACGGGGCGATGGTTTCGAGGTAAACAAATTGGCCAGTCTTGATCGTGAAGATTACGGCAGCTTTCGAGGCATTGCGTTGGGCATCCATCGTGATGCGGCCGGTCACACCGGGAAAATTGCGCGTCGTGGCTAGTGCATCACGGATTTTAGCTCCCTCCGTGGAATGCGCGCGGCGCAGGGCATCCGCGAGCACTAAGACCGCATCATACCCGAGTGAGCTGCCCGTATCCGGAAGCTCGCCCCACCGTGCGCGAAAGCGGTGTACAAAGTGCTGCACGGCTAGCTCTTTGGCTTCGGGCGAAAAATGAGCCGAAAAATAGCTGCCATCAACCGCACTTCCACCGATGGCAATTAAGGCGGGGGAATCCCAAGTATCACCGCCTAGAAATGGAGCGGTAATTCCGAGTTGGCGGGCTTGCACGCAGCTCAGGGCTGACTCGACGTAATCACCCGAAGCAAAAATAGCGTCAGGCTGGATCGCCTTGATCGCGGTCAGTTGCGCTCGAAAATCCTTATCTCCTTCCGCGTATTTTTGCTCGGCGATGATCTGACCACCCAGCGCGGTGAAGTTAATTTTAAAATACTGAGCGAGACCGACACTGTAGGCATTCCCTGCCGCCACGAGCACCGCGACACGGCGAGCGTGTAGAGTGTGGTGCGCAAATTGAGCGAGGACCGTGCCCTGAAAAGGGTCAATGAAGCAGGCGCGAAAAATATAGCTCCCTTGCTCGGTTACCCGTGGATTAGTCGCGGTGGCGGTAATCATCGGAACGCCCGCAGCCTGACATAGCGGAGCGGCTTCGAGAGCGGCGGCCGAGCCGGTTTCGCCGACGATCGCCGTGACTTTATCTCGGGCGATCAGTTTTTTTACCACCGTAGCGGCTTCGCCTGGTAGCGAGCGGGTGTCTGCTGTGATGAGCTCAAGCGGGCGGCCGAAAATGCCACCGGCGGCATTGATTTCCTCCACCGCAAAAACGGCGCCGCGATGGTTCGTTTGACCGAAGGAGGCTTGCTTGCCGGTCAGCGAGGCAAATTCGCCAATTTTGATTGGTTCAGCCGCACGCAGACTCAGCGTAAAAATAGCGATGCAACAGGTGACGAGCAGCAGGCGCATAAAGGCAGGCAACTCAGGGCGCCACCGCAGACACAAATTTATATTTACCATTCTTGATCGTGAGAATGACGGCTGATTTGGAGGCGTTACGCTGCGAATCCATCGTGATGGAACCCGTCACCGCACAAAAATCTTTGGTGGTGGCGAGTGCGTCGCGGATGGCGGCTGGCGTGGCTGTGCCCGCGCGCCAAATAGCATCGGCGAGGACCATCGCGGAATCGTAGCCCAGTGCGGCCCAGGCATCTGGCCTCGTGCCCCAACGGACCTGATAGCGTTGGTTAAAATTTTGTACCGCCGGACTTGGATTATCCGGTGAGTAGTGGGTGCTGAAGTAGGTTCCCTCCATCGCGGCCCCGCCGATTTCTAGCAGGGGCGGAGCATCCCAACCATCGCCGCCGAAAATTGGCACGGCTAAACCGAGGGCCCGCGCTTGTTTGCAGATGAGAGCGGCTTCGGTGTAGTAGCCTGAGGCAAAAATAGCTTCCGCCCCTGAGGCTTTGATGGCAGTGAGTTGCGCGCGAAAGTCTTTGTCGCCCTCGGCATATTTTTGTTCAGCGACAATGAGGCCGCCGTCAGCGCGGAAGCGGGTTTCGAAAATTTTAGTCATACCGACGCTGTAGGCGTTGGAGACGGAAGTAAGAATCGCGACGCGTTTAATTTTAAGCGTCGTGCCAACGAATTTGGCGAGGACTTGACCTTGGAAGGCATCCACAAAGCAGACGCGAAAAATATAGTCGCCAATTTCCGTAATTTTAGAATTCACGGAAGAAGGAGTGACCATCGGAATGCGCGCATTTTGAATAATGGGCGCCGCCTCCAATGAGCGAATGGAGGCGACTTCGCCCAAGACGGCGATGACGTGGTCCCGCGAGATCAGTTTTTTTACGACTGTTGCAGACTCTCCTTGCTTGGATTGATTATCCTCAGTGAGGAGCTCCAATTTTTTCCCTAACAGGCCGCCGCGGGCGTTTAATTCTTCGATCGCGAGCAGAGTGCCTTTATGTGACGTATCGCCGTAGGCGGCTTCTTTGCCGGTGAGCGAGGCATATTCACCAATCTTGATATTGTCTTGGGCGGTCGCTGCGAGAGTCAGCCAGAGAATGCAAAGGGCGGGGGAGAGAAGGCGGGCCATAGGGGGAGATTGTAGAGAGCTATCGGGTAAGGCGCGGGGGCGTTGCGTCAGTTGCCAGAGGAGAGGCGAACGTCAGTGCAAACGCTCTGCAGACAACACTCAACCCCCAACTAATTTCATCCCTCAAAAGGTCGTTACGGTTGAACGGCCTCGACAAATTTAAATTGGCCCTGACGGACGACGATAATCATCGCTGCTTTGGAGGCGTTGCGTTTGGCATCGATCGTGATGCTGCCGGTGACGCTGGGAAAGTTTTTGGTAGCAGCGAGGGCGGCACGCAGGGCGACATTATTGGTCGTGCCGGCGCGACGCAGTGCATCAAATAGTAAACTGGCGGCTTCGTATCCCAGCGCGGTCGTGGCATTGGGGGTCTCGCCATGCCAGCGGGCTTGGTAGTGGGTGACAAAGCTTTGCATCGCGGGGGTCGGGGTCTCAGCCGAGGCATGCGTAGAATAATAGGCTCCCTCAACCGCTGTCCCACCCAAGGCGATTAACTCGGGGCCCTCCCAGGCATCACCGCCGAAGAGCGCGCCGGTAAAACCGAGGGCGCGGGCTTGTTTGCAGATAAGGGCGCCCTCGGCATAATTGCCCGAATGTAAAATGCCTTCGGCGCCCGCCGCTTTAGCCGTTGTGAGTTGGGCGCGGAAATCTTTGTCCCCTTCGTTGTGTTTGGGTTCAGCGACAATCACGCCCCCAGCAGCCGTAAAGCGCTCGCAGAAAACTTTAGACAAACCGACGCTGTAGGCGTTGTTAATCGACGTGAGCACGGCTACCCGCCGCAGCCCCAACGTCCCGTAGGCGAATTTGGCGAGCACGGCGCCTTGAAAGGGATCAATAAAGCAGACGCGAAAAATGTAGTCGCCCATTTCCGTCACCCGCGGGTTGGTGGAGGTAATCGCGATCATGGGAATTTTGGCGTTCTGATAAATAGGCGCAGCTTCTAAGGAGTTGCTGGAAGTGTTGCCGCCGAGCACGGCCACTACTTTATCGCGGGCCACAAATTTCTTCGCGATGGTCGCCGATTCGCCCTGTTTGGATTGATTGTCTTCCAGCAGGAGTTCGATGGGCCGTCCGATTACGCCGCCGCTCGCATTGGCTTCTTCGACTGCCAGGATTACCCCTTTGCGCGCGGCGAGGCCAAAATCAGCTTCTTTGCCGCTGAAGGCGCCGTATTGACCGATCTTAATCGGATTGTTTGCGGCTGAGGCCACGAGGGTAACAAGGAGGGTGCCCAAAAGAAGAGGCGTGGGGAAAGTCATGGCTCACGAATGAAGTTGTCTAGCAAACGGGCGCAAACTCCAAGTGAGGCGAGCGTTGCTTTCAGCTTTGCTCCGCTGGGTTGGGTTGTTTGACTGACGCCGATTTGAATCTCCTGGATCGATATCTTCTGCGCGAGTGGCTCAAAATGCTCGCCCTCCTCATCGCGGCCACCATGGGCGTCCTGATGATGTCGGCGCTGTACGATAACTTTCGTGACTTGGTCCAGCTCGGGGTCGGGGCCGGCGACATTCTGCTTTATTATGGTACGCTCATGCCGAGCTATCTTTCCATTGTGTTGCCGCTGTCGATGCTGCTTTCGCTCTTGTTTGTCCTCAGTAAACTTCATCGTAATAATGAGCTCACCGCGGTGCGCTCCGCGGGTTTGAATGTTTTTGCTACGACGCGAGCGCTCTGGCTGGCCGGTCTCGTGCTCTGCGGGGTCTCGCTTTTACTCAACGCGCGGATTGTGCCCGCTGCGGTGGAGGCCTCCCGCAGCCTGCTCGATAGTTTTCAATACCGCGCCGAGGCCAAGGCTACGCCGGGCGGTTCACTCGGCCTTATCTCGAGCGTGGCTTTTGATAATCAACGGCAGAACCGCATGTGGTTTATTAACCGCTACAGCCGCTTCACGCAAACGGCCTATGGGGTTACGGTGTCCGAGCTCG
>Ga0214919_10006611_pt1 | contig 15869 bp, 12 predicted proteins | sample LL1503_MetaG_FD_177994 | JGI IMG/M metagenome (GOLD analysis project Ga0214919, IMG submission 177994) | Freshwater microbial communities from Lake Lanier, Atlanta, Georgia, United States - LL-1503 | ecosystem: Environmental > Aquatic > Freshwater > Lake | place: USA: Georgia | collected... | reverse complement strand
GGTCTTCTCGAGATTGGCAAACCTGAGGCACTCAAGAAACTCTTCAAAAGCTTCACGCTCGAGCGCGCCAAAGTTCTCAAAGTACTCCAGGAGATTCGCGGCAACCAACGCGTCACGACCGATAACCCCGAGGCTACCTATGCGGCCCTCGAGAAGTACGGCATCGACCTCGTCGCCCAAGCGCGCAAAGGCAAAATGGATCCCGTCATCGGCCGCGATGAAGAGATCCGCCGCACCATCCGCATCCTCTCGCGCAAAACCAAAAACAACCCAGTGCTCATTGGCGAGCCAGGCGTCGGCAAGACCGCTATCGTCGAAGGTCTCGCCCAACGCATCCTGCGCGGCGACGTCCCTGAAGGCCTCAAGGACAAAACCATCTTCTCACTCGATATGGGTTCGCTCGTCGCCGGTGCTAAATACCGCGGTGAATTTGAAGAGCGCTTGAAGGCCGTGCTCAACGAAGTGAAGCAAGCCGAAGGACGCATCATTTTGTTTATCGACGAGCTCCATACCATCGTTGGCGCCGGCAAGACCGACGGCGCTATGGACGCGGGTAATCTGCTCAAGCCGATGCTTGCGCGTGGCGAGTTGCACTGCATTGGCGCGACTACGCTCGACGAATACCGTCAGCACATCGAGAAAGACGCCGCCCTCGAGCGCCGCTTTCAACCCGTTGTTGTAGATCAACCCACGGTCGAAGACGCGCTCTCGATTTTGCGCGGCATCAAGGAGCGTTTCGAGCTCCACCACGGTGTGCGCATTCAGGACAATGCACTCGTCGCCGCCGTGACGCTTTCCAACCGCTACATCACCGATCGTTTTCTGCCCGACAAAGCCATCGATCTGATGGACGAGGCGTGTGCCATGATCCGCACTGAGATGGATTCGATGCCGCAGGAGCTCGATGAGCTCACCCGCAAAGTTCTTCGCCTCGAAATCGAAGAGACCGCCCTCGCCAAAGAAAAAGACGACGCCAGCAAGCGCCGCCTTGACGTGCTGCGGCAAGAGCTCGCCGAGGCGCGCGAAAAATCTAAAGGCATCCGTCTTCACTGGGAAAAAGAAAAAGCCTCGGTTCAAAAAACTCGTAAGCTCCGCGAGGAGATCGACGCCACGCGGCTGGAAATGGAAAAAGCCGAACGGGCCTACGATCTCAACAAAGTCGCCGAGCTGCGCCACGGCAAACTTCCGCAAATGGAGGAAGAACTAAAACGCTTGAATAAAAAGGGCCGCGAACAAACGACGCTGTTTAAAGAAGAAGTCTCCGAGGATGAAATTGCTGAGGTGGTTTCTAAATGGAGCGGTGTACCCGTCACCCGACTCGTCGAGGGCGAGAAAGACAAATTACTGCGACTTGAGGACGTGTTGCACCAGCGCGTTGTCGGTCAAAGCGAAGCGGTTACACTTGTGACCGAGGCGATCCTCCGGGCCCGCAGCGGCATCAAAGATCCGCGCCGGCCCGTCGGTAGTTTCCTGTTCCTCGGTCCGACTGGCGTCGGCAAAACCGAACTCGCCAAGACGCTCGCTGAAACGCTCTTCGACACTGAGGCCGCGATGGTCCGCATCGATATGTCCGAGTACATGGAAAAGCACAGCGTTTCCCGTCTCATTGGCGCGCCTCCCGGCTACGTTGGGTACGACGAAGGCGGCCAACTCACCGAGGCGGTCCGCCGCAAGCCCTATGCCGTGGTGCTGTTCGACGAAATCGAGAAAGCGCACCCCGATGTGTTCAACGTCTTGCTCCAAGTTCTCGACGATGGTCGCATCACGGATTCTCAGGGCCGCACGGTAGATTTCAAAAATACGATCATCATCATGACGTCCAACTTGGGTTCGCGGCATCTACTTGAAGGCGTCACCGGCGACACGATTCCTGAGAGCGTACGCGAGAGCGTGATGATGGAGCTGCGCAAAGCCTTCCGCCCCGAGTTTCTTAACCGCATCGACGAAACGATCCTCTTTAAGCCACTCACGCTCGATGAGATCACGATCATCGTCGACTTGCTCCTCGCCGATCTGAACAAACGTCTCGCCGATCGCCGCATCACAGTCGTTCTCGATAAAACGGCGAAGGATTGGGCCGCGGAAAAAGGCTACGACCCGGTCTTTGGTGCGCGGCCGTTGAAACGCTTCTTGCAACGCCACATAGAGACCAAGCTCGCCCGTTCGCTCATCTCGGGCGCCGTCGCCGAAGGCAGCGCGGTGAAATTCACGGTGAAGGCCGACGAACTGGTGATGAACTAGCCGGTTTTCCCGGAGCCGGCGCCTTTGGGTTTCGGCGTTTTCTCCTTTGCGCGGAGGCGGCGATACATGAACCTTTGCGGGCATGTCCGCCGAACCCATCCGCTACTACGACCGCTGCGCCCGCATGCTCAAAACCGAGCAGATCTACGGTGAAGGCTGGCTCCGCTTCGCTTACGGCAATCCGCTCGGTCGCGCAGCCGTATGGTTACTCGCGCGCCGTGCGTGGTTCTCGCAATGGTACGGTCGTAAGATGACCAAGCGTGATAGCGCGCTGGAAATCATTCCTTTCATTACGAAGTACAACCTCGATGTGGATGAGTTCCTGAAGTCGCCCTTCGATTATAAGACGTTCAACGAATTTTTCTACCGCGCGCTTAAACCCACCGCGCGTCCCATTGCGTCGGGTGATACGGTCGCAGTTTTTCCTGCTGATGGGCGCCACCTTGCGTTTCAAAACGTGGACACCGCAGAGGGTTTTTACGTCAAGGGTATGAAATTTTCATTGGCGGAATTGCTCGGCGAAGCCGCGTTACCCGAAGATCAGCGCGTGCTCGCGAAAAAATTCGCCGGCGGCGCGATGCTTATCTCACGCCTATGCCCTGTGGATTATCACCGCTTTCATTTTCCCGTCGGCGGCACCCCAGGCGAGGCGAGTTTGATCAACGGTTGGCTTTATTCGGTGAGTCCGGTCGCGCTGCGACGTAACATCCACTACTTGATCGAAAACAAACGCGAACTTACGCTTATCCAAGCACCCGGTTTCGGGGAAGTTGCGATGCTCGAAGTCGGTGCGACGAATGTCGGCAGTATCGTGCAAAGCTACACGTTTGGCCGCGATGTGGCTAAGGGCGACGAAAAGGGCCTATTCTCGTTTGGCGGTTCATGTGTGATCACTTTATTTCAAGCGGGCCGCATCCGTTTCGATGCCGATATTCTGGATCAAAGCGTTCAACAGCTCGAAACCTACGCCAAGATGGGCGACCGCCTCGGCGTTGCGCCCTGAAGCGTTTCGCCGGACTGCGCCGGTTTTCTGTTATTGGTGCTCGGGACAGGACTCGAACCTGCACACCTTACGGCAAAGGCTTCTAAGACCTTCGTGTCTGCCATTCCACCACCCGAGCGTCATTAACTAGTTCAGTTTGCCGCCTAGGACGGATCCGACGCAAGCGGGTAAACGTGACCCTCGGGTTTGTCTTCGAATCTTCTCTTCGAAACTTTAGGGGCTCGGAATGCGTCAATCCAAGCACTTGGTTTTAACTCGCGCAATGCTCTTGCGAGCGCGTTTTATCGCTACGGCCGCTACCTTTTTGATTACTCACACATTTTCCCCATGAAGCGCCTGTCCCTACCGGCTTTATTGTTCCTCGCCAGCCTCACCCCGGCTCCCGCGCAAGATCCTGTGAGCGCCCAGTACGATCCGGTCGTCGCGTTGCCCGCCTACACCGTCACTGATGCGCGCGATTTGCCGCCGCCCGAAGCTTGGCGCCATGCTGAGATTGCTGGTTTTGAAATTCTTTCCAACGCCTCGGACCGTGAAACCAAGCGTCTCATCCAGGACTTCCAGTTATTCAACCAAGCTATCGGCGTCGTTTGGCCTTCGCTTCTTGGGCGCAGTCCTACGCCCGTCTCGATCATCCTTTGCGGCCGTGGGGATAAATTCAAAACCTTCGTCCCTAAAACCGCCGACGCTGGTCCCGCCCAAGGCATGGCCAGCCTCTTTTTGCGCAACAACGAGCGCTCGGCCATCGTCGTAGATCTACAAACCCGCGAGTTGTCCCTAGCTGGGCTTGAGACTGAGTTTAACGCTAGTGGCGTCGAAAATAACGGCAGTATTGAGGTCGATGCCTATAAACAGCTTTATCGCGAATACGTCCACTCGCTGCTTGCGCGCACCACGCCCCGACTCGCCGCATGGCTCGAGGAAGGGCTCGCGCAGTTGCTTATGGGTATGAAGGTCAGTCCCACGTTGATCGAGTTCGCCAAACTCGACGATCCCAACACGGTCTCGATCCAGCAGGCCAACGCCGCCCAACTCAACGCCCTCGCGGCCGCTGATGGTGACACGGTTGCGCCGCTCACTGCCGCCGCAGAGGACCGCGATTTCAACGCCGCACTCCAGCGCACGCACCTCATGTCGTTTCCTGAGATGTTCGCCGTGAAACACGACGACCCCGTTGCGCGCAATTCCATCGGTAGCAAGTGGGCTAAACAATCCACCGCTTTCGTTCATATGTGTCTTTATCAGACAGGCCAGCGTTTCCAAAAGGGCTTCGTCACCTTCATTCAGCGCTCTGCCAAAGAGCCCGTTACGGAGCCCATGTTCAAAGAATGCTTTGGTATCGGCTACAAAGACATGTTGCTCGAGTTGCGGGGATATCTCGATTTCACCAATTACAAATCCCTCGGCTGGAGCTCCAAAAAAGGCGAAGGCCTTGGTGAAGCCACGCCGCTCGTTCTCCGCGACGCCACCGATGCGGAAGTCGGACGCATCAAGGGCGAGGCGATGCTCCTCGCTGAATTAAAAGAGCCAGCGCGCATCGCGCTTATCACACCTTACACGCGCGGCGAACGCGACCCGCGCCTGCTTGCCGCCCTCGGTCTCTATGAGCGCAGTGTCGATCACACCGACCGCGCTCGTAAATTTCTTGAAGCCGCCGCCGCCGGCAAAGTTGTCCGTCCGCTTGCACACCTTGAGCTTGCTCGCTTGCGCTTTCAATCCGCACAAACCACCGCCGGTCCCGAGGCTTCTTTTACATCTGCGCAAACCGCCGAACTTTCTGCGCCCCTTCTCGTCGCTCGACTCCAGCCCCCGTCCATGCCCGAAGTCTACGAGTTGCTCGGCGATGTTTACGCGCGCAGTGTTGATGACCCTAAGCCTGAGATCATGGGTATGCTCTTCGAGGGCGTGAACCTGTTTCCTCGCCGCCTCGCGCTTGTTTACCGCACCACGCTTCTTTGTCTGCGCCTCAAGGAATTTAAAGGGGCCGCCGCGCTCATCGAGCACGGGCTTCGCACCTCGCCGGCCGGAGTCGCGCAGACGCGTTTCGCTGAACTCAAAACCCAACTCCCGTCCGGCGCCTTTGAAGAAGCTCAGGCGAAGTTCAAAGCGATGAGCGCTCCCAAGGCTCCGCCCGCCAAGTCTTGAGGTCGCGGCCCGCTCGCTCGCCATGCTTGCCCCACGCTCCTACTTGCGTTGCAGGCTCGGTTTCGGGGCTTGGCTTGCGCTGACGTTTGCGGTCGCCGAGTCACCATCAACCGCTCCGCCCATCGAGCTCCCGAAATTTGAAGTGACGGATTCGCGTGTGCTCCCGCCGATGGCCTCGTGGCATTACGCGTCCATTCCCGGCTTCGAAATTCTCTCCAGTATCTCGGTTAGCCAGACAAAGCGTTTCGCTGAGGATTTTTTTCTGCTTCAAGCCGCCATCAACGAGATTATGCCCGGCTTCACTGGCGGCAACGTCACCGTGCCCACCAGCCTCATTCTTACCGGCCGCGGCAATGACTTTGAGCGCTTTATGCCTGCCGATCGCGGTGACGATCGTTACCGCACCAATAGCCTGTTTTTTGACGATCCTGAGCGCGGCGCTATCGTCGTCGATTTCGCGCTCTCTGAAATTTTACTCGACGACAACACCACTGAAGAAGCCGATCCTTACCGCGGTTTCTACAAAGAATATTTCCGCTACCTCATCCGCCGTCAGTCCGGGGGCAAACCGCCCGCGTGGTTTGAGGAAGGACTCGTCCAGCTCTTCGCCTCCATCGATGTGACCAAGAAGTGGATTAATTTTGCCATGATTGGCGACGGCTTCGGTGGCCCTCGCACCGGTGACTTCAACCGTCAACTCGCTCGCCAACATCTTCTCTCGATGCCCGAGCTCTTTGCCGGCCCACCCGCTGAACGCGCCGGCAATTGGGCTGCGCAATCCTACGCCTTCGTTCACCTCTGTCTGTATGGCCGTGGCCAAAAATACCAAAAAGGTTTTCTGAAATTTCTAACCCGCATTGGCCAAGAGCCACCCACCGAGGAGATTTTCAAAGATTGTTTCGGTCTCGATTTCCGCGCTATGGCCCTCGAGTTACGCGGTTACATCGATTTTACGGATTATAAGTCCATGCAGTATGTCGCGAAGAAAGGCCAGAGCCTGCCCGATGCGCCCAGCTTGATTCTTCGCGACGCCACCGATGCGGAGTCCGGACGCATCGTCGGCGAAGCCTTTCGCCTCGGTGGTCACACCGACGAAGCGCGCCTCGCCCTGATCGCTCCCTACATTCGCGGCGAGCGTGACGCACGTCTACTCGCGGCTCTTGGCCTCGCCGAACGTCTTGAGGGTAAAAACGCTCGTGCCCGCACTTTTCTTGAAGCAGCCGCTCAAGCTAAGGTTGAGCGCCCGCGAGCTTATTTCGAACTCGCCCGCCTTAACTTTGAAGAAGCAGCGTCCTCCGCCGCGCCGTTCACGGATGCTCAAGTTGCCCGTATCATTGGGCCTCTAAATAACGCCCGCCAACAACGCCCGCCCATGGTCCAGGTTTACGGCCTCCTCGCCGCTCTTTGGGCTCAGGCGGCACGCTCACCTACGCGCGAAGAATTCACTGATGTCATCGAAGGCGTCCAGCGCTTCCCGCGCAGCACCGCCCTTGTCTGGCGCACCGCGATGCTCGCCGCGCAACGCAATTTTTCGCCCGAAGCCCTCGCGCTTGCGCGGCATGGCATGAAAATCTCGCGTGACCCCGCCGACCGTAACCGCTTTGAAACCCTCGTGCACGCGCTTGAGCGCGACGCCGTTCCTCCGCTTAAATCACCATGATCCGAAAAGCTTTTGTCATGTCAGTCCATCCCGGCCTTGAAGTGGAATATCGCCGCCGTCACGCGCCTATCTGGCCCGAGCTCGAAGGCGTTCTCAAAGGCCATGGGGTCCACAATTATTCTATCTTTCTGCACCCTGAGACGCGCCAGCTTTTTGGCTACGCGGAGATCGAGAGCGAGGCGCAATGGGCCGCGATCGCGCAGACCGAGGTTTGCCGCCGTTGGTGGGCCTTCATGCGCGAGATGATGCCCTGTAACGCGGATAACAGTCCCGTGTCGCTTGGCCTGGAAGAAGTTTTTCACCAAAACTGAGTTGCTCCGGCCACGCTAGCGCGCGCGGGAAATCGCATTGGCTAGGCGAGAGAAGTCCTGCACGTTTGCCGACACGATGATCAAAAAACTTTTGCACACGCGCATGCGCGTCAACGACCTCGCCCGCACCGTAAAATTTTACGAAGAGGCGATCGGGCTTACCGTCTCGCGTCGGCACACCTCGCCGCGCGGCGCGCAGTTGGCGTTTCTGGCGACGCCCAACAGTGACGAGGAAATCGAAATCTGTCAGATGCCCACAGGTGCACCGAGTGTCGTCGTGCAGCCAGATTTGATGCACCTCGCCTTTGAGGTGGAAGACCTGACGGCGTTTGCCGCGGCGGCGGCGGCGAAGGGTTATACCTTGAGCGATGGGCCGACGGTCACGGGCAGCGGCTCGGTGATCGCGTTCATCGATGCGCCGGAAGGCTACGAAGTAGAATTGATCCAGCGCTCAAAGTAAGCGTGCGTTGCGCGCTCAACGCGCTTTAGCGTTTCTTGGCGATTAATTGCGGGGCGGTTTCCATCTGGCCCCGTGTGACGCCGAGTTGGTTGAGCAGCTTTAATTCGCGCCATACTTCAGCGCCGGTGATCTCACCGCGCAACAGTTGCTGATAACGTGTGAGCGTGCGTACAACTTCGTCGGCGACTTCGTTAACAAATTCGACGCGGAAGCTACGCGCTCCGAGCTCGAGGAGACGAGCGACGTAGTCTGCGCCCGTCTGCGCGCGGTTGTTGTAGACGGTGTTACGGCAACCGGCGTCGGCTTTGAGCGGGAGTTCGGCGCCGACGCGGTCGCGAAGGGCGACGCGGTGCGTGTCGCAGGGGCGACCGCAATCGTGGTAGTCTTTGCCCTTGGATAAGAACGCGCAAAAGACGCAGTGCTCCATGTGAAACATCGGCATGTGTTGGTGGATCGTAAGATCGAACCAGGCGCCGGGTGCGGCTTGGAGGAGGGCTTCTAGTTGGACGATGTTCAGATCGTAGCTCGCGGTTACGCGCTCCAGGCCGTGACCTTGGAGGTAGTGGGCGGCGGTGAGGGGATTGGCGACGTTGAGCGAGAAATCGCCACGGCGGCGATCGGCGGCAAAGTAGGCGAGGTGGTCGTAATTGCGCACGAGGTAACCGTCGGCTTCACACGAGCGGACCTGTTTAAGAATCCATTCTTCGCCCGGTTTAGTGATGCGTGGCGGGGCGACCCAGATCGACGACGCCGGCAGGCCGGGCGCGGTGGCGGCTGCCGTGGCTTGCCAGGCGCGGAAACGCGTGACGGCGTCGCGGTAGTGTTTGGGGTTTTCGAATTCGCAGTAGACGGTAGCGATGCCGGCGCAGGTGAGGGCGGCGTCGAGTTGCTCGAGACTGCGTACGACGACGATGATTTCGGGCGCAGCCGCTGGCGCGGCAGACGCGGCGGGCAGAGGGAGCGCGGCGAGGCCGGACGGTGCGCAAAGAAATTGCCAACGCGTGGGTTCGGCAGCGCTTTGCTCAAGGGCGGCGATCGTTTCGCGGCGCAGACGGTTGAGTTCGCTGACGGGGAGCATGACGGGGCCCTCGAGATGGTTGATCAGTTCGCCGAGGCAAAACGGCGTACCGCCGAGCCGGCCGAGTTGGTCGCGCAAGCGCTCGGTGGTGAGCGGTTGATTTTCGGCGGCGGCGAGGGGAAGCGTGGAATCGGCTTGGGCGAGGCGGCCATGTGCGTCGCGGGCGATCAGGGTGAGCGGAATACCGACATGGCCGTGGAGCTCGAGGGTGATCGGACGTTGAAAACGAATTTTTTCGCCTTGGAAGGTGGCGCGTAGTTCGCGGTCGAGGGCTGGGTCGTTGGTTTTCCAGACGCGTTGGCCAGCGCGAACGCGGGGCCAGTTGATATCGCCGTGACCGAAACGCAGGACCGTTTCACCGGCGGTGGAGCGCGAAGGCTCTACTTGGTAAACGCGGCCGCCTTCTTCGCGCTCGGCGGGATTGCCGGCGTCGAAGACGACGCCGTCGCCGGGTTTGATGGGCGCGGAAAGGGTGAGTGCGACCGATTCGCCGCTGACGCGCGTGATCGAGCCGAGGAAGACGCCGCGCTTGGTGCCGAAGCGGCCGTGGGCGAGCTCCTGGTTGTTGATGCCGCGAAACCAGCCCGTGTATTGACCGCGGGAGAACGCCATCTGGAGCTCGTAGTGCGCGGGGTCGCGCGAGGCGGTGACGGGAAATTTTTGCGCGGCGGGAGCAGCGGTCGCGGGGGTGCAAATTTTATCGAGGGCGTGGCGGTAGACTCGGGTGATGCTGGCGACGTATTCGGGGGATTTGAGGCGGCCCTCGATTTTGAGGGAGGCGACGCCGGCGCGGACGAGATCGGGCAAGACATCGAGGCCGGCGAGGTCTTGCGGGCTGAGGAGGTAGCGTCGGTCGCCGAGGTCAACCTTCTGGCCGTCTGAAATGAGATCGTAGGGAAGGCGGCAGGCTTGGGCGCATTCGCCACGGTTGGCGGAGCGACCGCCGAGAGATTCGCTGGTGAGGCATTGGCCCGAGTAGGCGACGCAGAGGGCGCCGTGGACAAAGACCTCGAGCGGCAAGGCCGGCGCGGCGGCCTGGGCTTGGGCTGCTTGGATGGATTCGATCTCGGTGATGGAATTTTCGCGGGCGAGGACGACAAGCTGCGCGCCGAGATCGCGGGCGAAGCCGACGCCGGCCGCACTGGTAACCGTGAGTTGCGTCGAGGTGTGGATCGGAAAATCGGGCGAAAGTGCGCGGATGAGTCGGCAAATCCCGACGTCTTGGACGATGGCGGCATCGACGCCAGCGGCGATGATGGTGCGCAGGTAGGATTCGGCGTCAGGCAACTCAGAGGTGAAGACCAGGGTGTTGAACGTGACGTAGCCGCGGACGCCGCGGTGGTGGAGAAACTTCATCAGCGCGGGCAGATCGGCCTGCGTGAAGTTTTTCGCGCGCATGCGGGCGTTGAAACGCTCAAGGCCAAAGTAGATGGCGTCGGCGCCGTTTTCGACGGCGGCGCGTGCGCACTCCCAGTCGCCGGCGGGCGCGAGCAACTCGGGTCGCGCGGGAAGAACGGGCGCGGGAGCGGTGTTGGGCGTGGGCGACAAGACGACGGACATGGATTGAGAGGTAGGCGAGCGGCGTGGCGCCGCAATCGCATTCAACAGGTGGGCGTGGGCGGGCAGTTAAGTTTAGCTGGAACTTTGGCGCTGGGTTGCTGAGATTCGGAGTGCGCGAGCCCCGCATTGGGGTGGCGTATTTTACTTCATTTATGAAATTTTTTACGCGAGTTGGGCTGGTCGGATTTTTAAGCGTGATCGCCCTGGCGCTGGAGGTGCGCGCAGAAAACACGGCGCCGAACTCGCGGTGGGCGGCGGTGGAAAATTACGTGGAGGCGGCGACCGCTCAGATGAGCGGTATGCGCACGGACGTGGAAAAATTAAAAGCTGCGATCGGCGAGCCTGGTCGGCGCGTGTGGGCGGAGCTTGCGGTGGAACTCGCCGCGGGCGACCAACTCGTGGGGCAGTTGCGCGGGGCAAGCCTGAAGGAATTTGATGTGCTCAAAGCCAAGTTTGAGCGTCTGCGGCTGGAAGTCGGCGAGACGATTGTGGCCCTGCGAAAAACGAGCGCGAAGCGTTAAGAATTTTTTGGTCCAGCCGGTGCGATCAGCCCGGCGTGGGCGACATGCGGCGCTGCGTGGCGCAGGCGGGCGGCGAAGTAGACGGTGAGAATAAAAAATCCGACCGAGACAAACCCGAGGTTACCGTAGCCGAGCAAATGACCGTCTGCGCGTGTGGTGATAAAGGCGCCGGCGAGCAAGCTAGCGAGGCCGCTGGCGGCTTGTTGCACGGCGGAATTAACACTCATGAAACCACCGCGGTAGCGCGCTTGGACTGCGTTAGCGACCATCGCCATAGCGGGGGCGTAGCGACCCGACATCGTGACCATAAAGGCGGCCATGATCCCGCACGCCAACGGTAACGTCGCGGTATCGAGATGCGTGAGCGTGAGCACCACCCCTACGGCCAGTACCGAGAGAAACGTGAGCAAATGTAGGCGGTCGATCCGGTCGCTCAAGCGGCCGATAATTGGTGTCGTGATGACGGTCGCGAGTCCTCCGATCATGTAGGCTTTCGGCAGATCGGTCTCGCTTAAGCCGAAGTTGGCTACGAACGAAGGGGCGAGAAACGGGATGATACAACCGCCGGCCATCACCAAAACGATGCTCACGGCGAACGCGCGCAGATGCAGCGAGTGGGTGACGATCTCGCGCATCTGGCGGATCGGGTTGTGGCCATGGAGGGCGGTCCGCAAGTGCGGCAGTGCGAGTGCTGCGATCCCGAGATTGAGCAGTGCGCAACCGGCGAGCATGAAAAACGGCGCGTGCCAGCCGAATAGGCCGGCGAGATACAAGCCAGCCGGGATGCCGAGCACGGACGCGATCGGGAACGCGCCCATGACTATACTCATCGCTTGGCCGCGGCGCGCCGGCGGAATGATGTCGCCGACCATCGCGTTCACCATCGAGCCGGAAAGTCCGCCAAACGCACCGGCGACAATGCGGGCGGCTATCAACCAATGGTGCGTCGGAGCGAGGCCGCACGCCACGGTGGAGAGCCCGAAGCCGGTGTAGAGCACCAGCAAAGAGCGTTTGCGGTCGAAGCGATCTAGGACGAAACCGCCTGCGAGTCCGCTGAGGGCGGCGGCGCAGCCGTAGGAGGCGACGATCACCGTGAATTGCCCCGGTGTGAGGTCGAATACGCGCATGAGCTGAGCGCCCAAGGGCATGATGATCATGAAGTCCAACACGTGCGTGAATTGCACGCCGGCGAGCGTCAGCAACGTGATGCGTTCACGGCTTTTGGTCAGCGGATGGTGTTCAGGAACAGACATTCAGTTTTTAATCTTGGTCCATTTTAAGAAAGCGCAATGCCGGCTTGTGCGGCGGCTTGGATCTTCGTTGGTTTTTTAGATCAGCTCATGAGCTCGGCGGCCCGCTCGCGTAGCACCGTTAGAAACTGCTCGGCACCGCGGCTTTGGTAGCGTTGTTGATGGCGGATGATGGCTAGCTCGCGGGAGGGCGAACCCCCTGAGAGCTCGATATAGACCAGTGATTTAGTGTCTTCGGGGTCACGGGCGACTTGTGGTAAAATGGAAATGCCCACGCCGATGCCCACCAAGGCTTTGACCGTGGACACCTGCGCGCAGCGGAAGCCAATGCGGGGTTCGAAATTGTGGTTGCCGCAGAAACTCTGGATCTGGCTAGCGAGCGAGCTGGAGGAACCGAGGATGACAAAGGTTTCGCCGGCGAGATCGGGGGCTTTGACGCGGGGCTTACGGGCGAGCGGGTGGTCTTTGCCCACTACAAGTAGGAGTGGCTCGGTGAGGAGGGGCTCGACGGATAACCGCGGGTCTTTGATGGGCAGAGCGACGATGGCGAGGTCGACTTCGCCTTCGACGGCCGCGCGCGTGAGATGGGTGCGAAAATCTTCCCGTACATCGATTTGGAGATTCGGGTACCTGGCCCGACAGCGGGTGATCAACTCGGGTAAAATGTAGGGTGCAACTGTGGGGATCGCGCCGACGGTGATGCGCCGCTCCAAGGTAGGGTGATCGCCGAGTTCTTTGGCGGCATTTTCGATTTCGAAGAGGATGCGGCGAGCGCGTTCGAGAAACACTTCGCCGGCCTCGGTGAGAACGGCTTTGCGGCCGAGGCGATGAAAAAGCTTACGCCCCACCTCGGTTTCTAGATTTATTATTTGTTGGCTTAGAGAAGGTTGACTAATGTGTACCCGTTCGGAGGCGCGTGTGAAGTTACCGGTCTCGGCCACGGCTACTACATAGCGCAGTTGATGAATTTCCATAGTTTAAAGATATGGATAATATAGGTATTACCAATTTCAACTATTGAAAGAGTTAGTGTATGATGGCCGTCCAGACCTTTAGTGGGTCGGGCTTAAATCAAGGACACATACATCATGAAAAACTACATCAATGCTACCACGGTCATCCCCGGCGTCATCGTCGCGACCGCGTTGCTGCTTTCTTTCCGTTCCTTCTCTAAGGCTGATATCGTCGTAGGCTTCGGCACGGTTGCCGTGTTGGTTGCCATCGCAACCCTCGAATATCGCCTTAACTGGAAACGTTTGCTGGGCCTCTAATCAAGACCGCGCAAAACCCTCCCTGCAACGGGGCCGGAGCAATCTGGCCCCGTTTTTTTGTGCCCGCTAGGAGGCAGAAAATTAGAGCGTTTTGCGGTGCCGCCACGTAAGTCCGCTAGGAAAAGTATACTCCGCCAACGAGGCCGGCTTCATGCTGATGTTGGTGCCAGCAGCGAGGTGGCATGATCGCTAGCGCAGGTGAGTTATCGTAAAAACCTGCACTATAGCTTTGGCCGCCCTTCAGGATCTAACCTAAGTCCACGCTTCCGGAGCGATTCAACGTGGCCTCGGCCTCCCCCAAAATGGCGAGCAACGTTTCGAACGGCATGGGTTCGCCCAGGAACATTTGCTGCATCGCCGCGTAATCGGCGCGCACAGCGTCAAGCCGTGCCGCCGGCGGCACAAGTCGTAGCGATCCGGGCACCGCTGTAGCATAGTTGGCCCAACTGGAGGAGAAGAAGCGGGATTTGTGGAGACGCACCCGCTCCAACAAATCGAGGCGGCTGCGCGCTGCCTGTGCCGGTGCGTGCCGCCACAACGCCGCGAAGTCAGCGTAGTGGCGGGCATGCCGATCGCGCATCTGGCGGTCGGCTGGGCGATGAAATTCGGCGTGCAGAATCGTAGCCTTCTCCCAAAACGTACGCTCCAGTTCCAAAGCGACGACCTCCGCTCGAAAGTCGGTAAAAGCGCCAGGGGCGAGTTCGGTTATAAAGGCTTTAATCGGGTGGCGTCCGATGGGACGCTGATCCGTCAGCGACCCGAATTCTATCTTCACCTCGCGGGCGATATAGGCGACGCCGCGAGGTAAGGAGCCGGGATAAGCGAAGTAGAGTACCGCAGAGCGGCCGGCCTTATCGAAGCGATAGGTCATCCATCCTTCACGATCAACCGGCGCTCCGAGGACCGCTTGGACAGCTTTTTCTATTAGAGGTTGCCACGTCTCTTGCACGGCAGCGGCACAGGCTCCTTCCAACTCGGCCATGCGCTCCTCCCGCTTCGTGCGGGACGGCGCCAGGTCTAGGTCGGACTCCTGCCACCCCAGCGAAGCAGGAATGATGGCAAGGTCGATGTCTTCGGAGAATCGTTCGATGGCACTGAATACTTTCGAGAGGGAAGTGCCCCCCTTAAACACACACGCGTCTTCGAGTTGGGGTTGCTCGAAGATACGGCCAAGCAACCAGCAAACCCAGAAATCTTTTTCCGCGATAACCGGATCGACGCCGCGCTTTTCCTGATACTGGCGAAAGAAAAGTTCACGTTCTTTTGCGGGCAGGTTGGCAAACGTGCTCATGGCAATTATTTCGCGGCGATAGTCCGCAGATGGCGATGTAGCCAAGCGGGAGCGCTCGGCAAGTCGGTGAGCAACTGTCGCCGGTCCTCGGCGGAAAGCGTTTTTTGCAAATGGGCGATCCGATCCGGCGTGACATGGGGTTGGCCAAGATACCGTAGCGCGGCCAATACAAGCCCACTGGTGCGGCCCGCCGAGGCCACCCTGCGCGGCGTCGTGGGTCGTAACTCTATAATGAGCTTTCCTAGCTTCACTTTGCGTGCGCGACCGCTGGTGAGAAACACGACTTTGGCCGGTACTTGTTCGGAAAGCCCGAGGAGGTTGGCAGCGTAGGCCCCAGAGGGCTGCAATTTGACCTGTTCGCTGGCAGCCATGGCCTTGGTCACGGCCTCAATGGAGGGCGCTACTTCGCCGAGTAGCGTGTGGCTTTCGGGGTAATGATAGAGTCCACGGGCGATGCGACGGATGGTGCCCAATTTCGTCAGACGGTGCAGAGATTGGTCGATGGCATCCCGGCTACCTAGATCGATAAAATCACTTGGTGATAGTACGCAACCCTTGCCGCGTCCATAGATACGGCTAATAACCTTTTTAATAACACTTTGTGAATTATTAGACATATATATAATGTCAGAAAAAAAGGGTGGTATTTCTTATAATAATTAATCCTTAGCAAGCTTTAATTCTTGAATCCAATTTCGAAAGAATACCGGCCCCCGTTTTTTTGTGCGCGCAGGTGGGCTAGGATCGCGATTTAGGTTTGTAGGGCCGAGGGCTGCGGCATGGGCAGCGGATCGGTCCGGCCGGGCATGGGTGCGGTGGCGGGCGGGGTGAAGGCGCTCAGGAGCTCGGCGATACGGACGGGTTGGCCGGTGGCGATGCTCTGGTTGGCGGCTAGGCCGACCAGGATGGCGGCGGCGCCCCCGCGTTCGTCGGAAGCGCGACGGTAAGGATCGGGCTTCGTAGTGGCGGGGAGGAAAATTTCGCCGAGCATGACATCATCACCGCCGCCGTGGTCGCCGGTGCTGGCCCAAGGCGTGAGGGTGCGGGGCGCGCCGCGCAGCGGAATGAGGCGGGTGGTGAC
>Ga0214919_10006610_pt1 | contig 15870 bp, 9 predicted proteins | sample LL1503_MetaG_FD_177994 | JGI IMG/M metagenome (GOLD analysis project Ga0214919, IMG submission 177994) | Freshwater microbial communities from Lake Lanier, Atlanta, Georgia, United States - LL-1503 | ecosystem: Environmental > Aquatic > Freshwater > Lake | place: USA: Georgia | collected 2015-03-15 | reverse complement strand
GTTGCCACTTGTGGCGTTTTTGTTTTTCTCGTACTGTGCAAGTACTGCGTCAAATGTAGACATGTGATTTTGATTTAAATTTTAATAATCATTTATGTTATAATATACATAAAAAAACCCAGACTGTGAAATCTGGGTTAATTTATTTTTAAAGTATTTTTTCTTACCAACTAATCGTATATCTTGGGTAAGTACCCATATCGTCATTTTTTTTACTTACTGTGTATCCTGCACTTGCTAATGATCCTGTTAATGTGTCGTTAATATAGTTACCCTCAACTATTACGGAAAATAATCCGTTACTTGCTGCGGTTCCAATTACCGTATCAATATATGTTAATCCTGTAAATGCGCCGACTGATGTTGTATGTCTTGTTGATGCGTTTGTTACTGCCATTTCTAATATTTTTTTATTTTTATTCTAATGTTAATAGATATTGTAGTTTATTTACTTCACCTAAGATTTCATCTCTAATATTCATAAGGTTGGTATCTGTAGGTTCAAATTCATCAGTAAATTGAATTAAAGCATCTTTAGTTGTTTTTAACATTCCTTTAAGGTCAAGTTCAGCTAAGTTCTGTAAATTTATTGTTTTACTTTCATCATCCAACTCAAAACGACCGTATTTTCCCATTGACTCTTCAACAAACCTATCAATTAAATCTCCTAATGCATCGTATATTCCACCAAACGCATTATGTCTTGAGAACTCTTTAGTTTGCCAATGGTTAATTTTAAATTGTACTTGAACCTCTAAAAGGAACTTTACTTTAGTAGCTATATTCATCTTTCTCTTCTTCTGGATTAAACGATGCTTTTATTGTTGGGTTGTAATTTTCAACGTCGTCCTTAGTTAAAATATACTCATTTTTTCCACTAGCTCTCATTTCATCTTGTTTGTGGTCAAAAAATTCAGCTGGTTTTTCATTAAATGGGTATGAATCTAAAGAACGCATTTCTAATTTCTCAACAGGAGTTTCAGGTTTGATTTGTTGAACCTCAATACCTAATTGGTCAATTTTAGCCATTACTTGATCCATTTGAGCAAGTTTTTGTTCTAAGTCACCTAATTTAGTAAACACGTCATCCATTTTACTAACAATAGTACCGTGGTCTTGTTGTTTATTCTCTAAATCTCTCTTTATACTTTTAGTCATGTCAACTAAATCTGTAATATCAATTTCTTCCGTACTGTCCATTTCAGGTGATGGTGGAGTGTCCATAGACATATCAGCATCAGGTGTTGGCGGTAAGTCCGTAGAAACGTCACCAGCCGGTGGTGGAGGGGGAACATCCGTAGGTGTTGCAGCATCTGGTGCTGGCGGAACATCTGTAGGAGGTACGTCTTGCTCCATTATCATCGTTTTACCATATTTGTTAATGGCTTTGTAACGATTTAATTCTTCTTGTAGTTTTTGCTCTAACATAGTATTAATCTTGTAATAATTGTCTACCGTCGTTTGTGACGTATTTTTTATTTATTCTTTCAACGATTCCGTCTTTTTCTCTGATTGTATAACATTCTCCAGTCATCAAATCACATTCTTCTCTCTCCATACCGTCTTGAGACATACTTTTAACCTGTTTAGGGTTTAAGAATTGATCTACGGTATTATTTAATCTATTATTTTCCATAATATTTGTTTTATTAATATAAATATCCTAAATATTGTTATTATTCAATTATTTGTATAAAGGGAGGTCATCATCTCTAAAATACACCACATCACCGTCTTTTAAACCTAATGCAATCATTAATTTTTTAGATAATGCTATACCATAACCCGCAACTGATGGTCCAACACTAATTGGTCCTGTTAAGTTTGTTAAGTCCATTGGTGAAGTGTTAATTGGTGGTACGGTTACACTTTTTCCATTTTCAGGATTTTTAAATACCGTCGATGTGGATATGATTCTGTTAGGTGTTATTTTATTCGATAGGAACTTTGTGGAATAGAATAATTTACTACTTGATACAGTTTTAACTGACTCCCATAGTAATGGTAATGGTGTTATTTTCAATGTTTGAAGTTGGTTATTTCCGTATATACTAACACCGTTTAATAAACTCATTTCTATTTTATCATCCAATGGATTTTTTGTACCTCCCATTTCAACCGCAATTGCTCTTAACCATATTCCATCATTACTTACTCGTTGAATATATTTTTCATCTTCAAACCCATTATATGGTATTCCGAAACTACTAATTCCTGTTTTATATATTAATGTTTCACCTTTAATACTTTTACCTCCATTGTCTACGGTAACAGAACCAATGTCAGTTTGTATTGATTTTTCGTTTTTATTAGAACCTATTAAACTATCGGCTTGTTTTACTTTAGCCACCGCACTGTTTGTTATTTTATCAAAATAAACCCTATAACTTGAGAAGAACGAATCTTTAGGGTCAGGTAACGATGCGTATGGTATTCTTGTTCCTTTAAATGAAGTACTGATTTTATTTCCTTGGATATTATGCGACACTTCGGTAATCCAATATGAACCTCTAAACATTGGTACATTCTTTAGGTAAAAGAACATTGTTGGTTGAATCATCACATTACCCATACAAGAAACTTCACAGGTATATGAAGCTTGTCTATAGATGTCAAATAACCCAATATCTACATTAGTTGTTGCGGCACCACTTTCAGAACGTCCCATTGCTTCCATCACCGCAAACGATTCTGAGGTATTTCTAATTGATGTTTGGTCAAGTTTAACACCTTTGAATATTCCTTGGTTTTGATCTCCAATACTAACTTCAAACGCTACAACTTTATTAGATTTACTTAAATCACCAGTATTAAAAACATCCGGTATTGTTATTGATAATGGACCACCTTGTCCGTTAAATAAATTACCACTATCATTTTTAAATTTATATTTTTCACTTATATCGGATAATTCCAAATGTTTTGATGTGGGTCCAGTATATTGAAGTACAATTTTTGGTGATGATTCTTGGTAATCAACTTCTAAAAATGTTCCAAATATATTTTTAGCAACTTGTTTAGATGACGTTACTTTGGACTTATTTGTAAAATTAGTTCCGTAAAAATTTACATATGCCGGTAGTGCCCTCATATCAAATCCAGTACCTGAAATTAACATACCAATAACACTATATAAATCTATGTTATCATTTTTAGGGTCTTCTAATGCAATTAATTTATCCAATGAAATGTAAGCCTGATTACCAATATCCTTATTAGCTTTATCAATGAATAAAAATTCTTCCAATAGTCCTCTTTGTCCGATAGAATTACCAGCAGTCCATTTATCATTAAATGATTTAAAATGATTGTATAATTCTAATTTACTTAACGAATCATTAAACCCACTTGTTATTGTTAATTTATTATTGGATGTTCCTTTAGATGCAAAATCGGGAGATTTAATTTTATCGATAATTTGTTGTAGATATATATTAAACCTATTTTCAAATTTAGTTAAAATATTTTCTTTTATATAATTTTGAAATCCGTTTTTAGTGGTAAATTTGTCTCCGTATCCACCCGCAAAAAGTAATATTAAAGGTCTAAATAATTTGATATTATCTTCACTTAATTCTATCTCATTTGTAATAAAAAATTGTTTATATTTTAAATCCAAATCTTCACCAACATATAATTTAATATAATCTTCAGTCCCTGGAATCCAAATAGAATCAACATATTGTCCTAATGTATCTTGTACCGTTCTATATTCGTCATATGTAAAGGTATTTCCCGTTGAAAATTTTGTAAATCCGTCCCAAACATGTAAATTTATTTCTTTAGGATTTCCCAATGTAATCTTAATTAAATTATCATTGTTTAAAATTTCAGTTGTAATTGTTTTTAAGTTATCCTCTTGTATTGTTCTAATTGAACTATATACATCTTTTGTTGTATCAATTTTAGTACTATCAACTGTAACAATAGATTTTAAAAGATTTTGAAAATTGTCATATCTAATATAATGTCTATGTCCTGTTGATGTTTCGATAAAATCTGGAAATATTTTTCTTTCTACTTCTACATTTACTCTTTCTGACGCAAACTCAATAAAGTATGTTTCAAATAAATCCAAAATATCAGGACTAAACGTTGCAATTAAATCTAATACTTTTCTTTTATTTCCGTTAAGTGAATAATAATTATCTAAATTTCTATTGTCAACATTTAAACTTCTATTATATTCATATGGTGTGTTAAATGTTTTTCCAGTAAAAGATTCTTCATTTGTAGTTTCATCTTCATACCAAACAACCCTAAAATTAGATTGTTCACCTTGGTTGAAATTACCGTATAAATTCAGATATTCTTGTGTGTTAGAACCATCACATGGTAATAATGTGTAATAAGTACTACCCGAATAAATTTTAGAATTATTAACATATGAAGTCCAATAATTTATTCCGTCAGGGTTTTTATTTGTTCTACTTCTACCAACATACGTACCTCCACTTACTGAAGTATAAAAACTATCGGTACTTCCCGTTGAAAAATTAAAATAACTATATCCATTAACCACATTATGAAACACATTATCATAATATGGATGTAAACCGATGTCGGTTTTACCACTATATGTTACAACATTTGTAATTTCGGAATTAGTTGGGTAAAATAAATTACCATTAAAATCAAAAAAAGTACTTCCTACAATTGGGGTTGTCACTCCTGATAATATGTCAACATTATCTAAAATTTGTCTTTTATATCTATGATAAATTGATCCCCATTTTAACATTAAATGATACGGAACGTAATGTGTCCCTCCAACTTCTTTAAACATCGAAGCCATATTAACTGAATTTCCACTAAATGTTAATGTATTTTCTAAATCTTTAAATGGTAATGAGTTTAATAACAAATATGCTGAACCAATATATTTTCCATTTGATGTTTGTGTTAAAAAATCATCATTCAATTGTTTATGGAAATAAGGTGTATTAAGTATATTAATTTTTGAATCTCCGATTTCTAATTTTTGACTAAATAAATTTGTTGTGTATTCACTTTTAACCCATGATTGTGGTTCGAATGGTGTACAAATAAATCCTGATTTTGTGTCAATCTGAAATATATTTGTGAACTCTAAACTATTATCAAAAGATGTTTTATTTAAATAACTTAAGTACTCGGTAGAATTAAATGGATAAATGTTTTTTCTATAATCTTCAATTTTATAAATTTCAAGTAATTTTTTTAAACTACCAAATGAACTTGATTTATCCGTTTTAAATTCATTACCGTAAGATTGTTTTATTTCAAATGGTGTTTCTATAATATCTTTAATATATGATACCGTATCTAAATTGTCTAAATAATATGGGAACCTTTCTAATGGTGAGAATGATAAAAGATAATTTTTTAATATATCTATTGTAGATACTCCTTTAATTAAATTAATTAAATCATAATCTTCATTAAATGAAAATCTAATATTTTCAAATTCAATGTTAGCTAAATCTTGTAATGTTTTAGGGTTATCAAAAGTATCAAATAATGTAGCATTTTTTACCCTTTCATATATTTCATAAAAAATATTTGATATTGATTTGTCGGTATACGGTAACCTAAAAGATAAGTTTAATAAATTTGAGGTTGGGGTATAGTTTTTTTCATCAACATTAGATTCAAAAACAAAACTTACATTACCCACTCCTCCTTCTTTTTCGGCTAACGTATCTAATCTTTTGGTGGCCACACCTACATAGTTTTCTACAAAATCAATTTCAGGCCAAAGTGTTTTATTATCTGATCTTAATTTTTTCAGTAGGTCCAAATCTCCCGGATACGCCAATACCTTTCTTTTGTCAGAACCAGTTTGTTTTTTAACTTCGGGCCACGGATATATATTATCACCACCAGGTGCCTCATCTACTAAACCATTTAAAACATTCTTTCTTTGTGCTGAAACATCAAACGCCGACTTGTGTACATCTTTCATTAAACGAATATATACATCAGCGTTAGCCAAAATTACCGCAAAAATATTCCTGATTGTTGGGTCAAATCCAATACCGATACCATTAGTTGGGTCTTTTATAATAGTATTCATTTTTTCTTCTACACTTTTTTGTAATTTGTCCCTTTCTTTTACAAATGATGATTGAATTTCATATATGTCAGATAATATTAAATTTTTTGCAATGACATATTCTGAACTAAATGATTTATAATATTGATTAATCTTTTTAATATTTGTAATTAAATTAAATGTTTCTTTTTTAAAATCTACATTAATTGATTTAACACCATTTTTATCCTTTTTTATTAAATCGTCAGTGAAAATTTGAATTTCCTTTAACTCTCTTTGGTAATTTGTAATTAAATATTCTAAAGTATTTGTAGTTGTTCCTGTTATTTTTTCTAATGTATTTTTATCTTTTGCTTGACCTTTTAACTTAAAATAATCCACTTTACTATTGTCTGTAAAATTAACAATCTCGTCTGTTAAATTAATATTAGACCATGCAATAATTGAGTTTTCAAAATCAATTATTTTTTTCTCAAACTCCTTAACTCCATTAAATAATTTAAAATCGACAACTTGGTCAAAAATTGTTCTTTCTAAAATTTTATCTAAACTTTTCGCAATTGTAATAACTTCCCGAAGTGTTTTAACCGGAAAATCTTTTGGTAATAACCCCTTGGCTTTATATTCATCATAAACGGTTTTAAGAATTGAATATCCTTTTGATGATTTTTTAATTCTTTTTTCGTTTATACCTGTCTTATTATTAAATTTTAATTCACTATCACTTTCAATATAATACATATACGGAGCGTTTAACATACCAGCTAATGGTATGTCATTCAAATATGCATATGTTGAACCGACAAACGTACATGTTATATCAAAATTACCGTTGGTTTCATTATACTTTGACGTGAATTTAGTCATGTGTAAACGATACCTTATTGCTTTACCATAATAACCTTTGACGGTTAAATAATATATCGGCCACGGTAAATGAAAAAATGCTTTATATGGTGAATCTTTAGGGGATTCAAATAACGTTTTACCTCTAACATCAACAAAGTTTATTGTGATTTGAGGTATAAAATTTGTACCTTTAATTGCGATGTTAATACTATCAATACCAAAAGATTGACCTGACGAATCGTTTTGTTTAAACTCACCTGTCCAATCTCCTGTCTTATTATCTTTTATTTCTTCCGAATTTAAAAATGCGTCTGTCCATGATGTGTCAAAATCTTGACCGTTTTGATTTTTTAAGAAATTTAAAGTTCCTTTAGCAATTGAAGATAATTTACCAATTGTGGTTTGTCCTCCAGAAGCGGTTAAAATTGATCTTGGTACCAAGTCAGCCTCTAAATTAACGTACATTACATAATTCTCAGGAATCACACCTCTACTTTCAACGGTATTTCCATTGACAATACTATTAGGATCAATATATATTAGGTTATTTTCATCAACCTTAACTAATATATTTTCACTACCATTTAAATTATTGTTCGCCATAATATAAGTTATACAATTCTACACCGTTTTTATAATCTTGTAAAGAGGTTACCAAAGGAAATGGTACTCTTATATATGAATTATCGGGTATTTCAAATTCAACACTACCTACAGACGGATTAGCTAACAATATTAACCACCCATACATTGGTGAGTTGTAATATTCTTGTGATAATATATCCAATCTATGTTTTCCCTTTTTGTATTGGAAAAATTTATCGGTTGATTTAATTGGTATTTCAATTCCAGGAACAATTCTAAATTTTCCGTCGGTAATATAATCTTGGTATCTATTGTAATAATTTCTACTCATTATTTATAAAAATTTAAAGTGGTTCCAAGGTTATTTTTTGATGAGAATATTTTAAATATGTCGTCTGATTTTGTTAAATCTGGAACCTCACTAGATGATGAAGTTTCATATTCTATTGGTGTTCCATTACTTCTAATAGGTGCAACATCAATTATTAATGTTGTTTTATTATTTGTGTTAACAAATAAATCAAATTTTTCATAAAAATTTTGTGTGGTATATTGTAACAATTCATCACCAATCCAACGATTAACAAGTGGGTCCACAATATCTGATTTATGTCCAATTAGGAATACTTGTAATATTGATTTAATATCTTCATTTGAAATTGTTGCAGATTCAAGATATACTAAATTAAAATTTATTGACGAACTAAATAATGAAGTTGTTTTTGAATCAAAACTTCTTAAATAATCAATAACAACATTATAGTTTGATGTGAATTCTGATTGATTAAATCCCGTTAATGGAGTTTTTACTAATGTTGTTTCAACAATTTTAGTGTCTCCCGAATATGTTGCAATGTAATTCAATTTATCAATTACATTAACAAATTCTTTTCTTGATTTTTCAACTTCTTTTATTGATTTTAATGTTGGAAATTCATCAATAATGTCAGACACTATTTTATTAATAATAGGTTTTATTATATCTTCAGCTTCTTTTGATAAATCCTCACCTCCCATTTCAAACCCTAACATATCCATAAGTTCTTTAGTTGGTAATGTTGTGATTGAATATGTTAATGTATTTTTAAATGCGTTAGAATAAAAAGATAAATTATTATTTCCACTATATTCTCCTAACATAAGTAATGGTGAAGGATTTCCTGATATTGTTACTCCTGATATTGTTCTATAATCTGGTGAGAAAAACAAACCAGTTACTTTAGGTCCGTATTTATTATAGATTGATTCGTAGGCCGATTTATACATACTAGTGTAATTATCCGCCCTTTTATATAAATCATCCACAATCGTCGTATACACTAATTTAGTTCCACTACCAACACCAATGTATGTTCCTTGTACTATTTTATTTGGGTCGGAAGGAACTGATGCTGTTTTTGCAGTATCAAGATTATTTAATGTTTGTAAAAATTCTTTTGTAAACTTATCTTTATTTTCATAACCGATTCTACCGTCTGTTGGGATTGACCTCTCATCGTACATTTCCGTATTTGCAAAGAAATTAGATGATAATGCATTTTGTAATTTTTCAACAGGTCTATCTAATCCTTGTCCACCAATAAAATTAACTTGTAACTGAACGTTGGCAATCATTGGTTGTACACCAATACCTTCAGGATTAAAATCCCAAACACCTTCTTCATATGTTATATTAATATCTTTAATAATAATTTTTGAATGGTAAAAGTCACCAATTCTTAATACACAAATTGGTGGTGGTCCAAAGGTTGTGTTTCTTGCACCAATATCAGTGTTATCTGAAAGTCCTTTAATTGGTATGGTATCACCAGGTCTCAAACATTGTAATAAAAATGTTAATCTACTATTCAGACCTTCTGGTGTTGTTGAGTGAAAAGATGGGTGAAAATATTTTAATTTTTCTGTTAAAGATTTAAATGCTACCGGTGAGTCCTCCTCTAATTTCTTAAAATAAAAACATTCTGATAATGTTTTCATAATGATTCTTTTCATCACATCTATTGACGGTTTCTTTTTTGTAATATCTATTGTATCTTTTGAAACTACCAATTTTGTAATTGGGACATTAATCTTTTGTACAGTTTTTTCACCCTCACTTTTTGTATATTTAATTTTTACCTTACCTTCTCTACAATAAAACGCCGTTGGTGAATATATTTTCAATAAAGTATTTGTAAATGGTTTAGAACAATCCACATTTGTTTGTCCTCCCGCATTATTTAATACAAAATTTTCACCATATGTACTAATATTAAATTTAATTTGTCCGTCCACATCATATCCAAAATCTTTAAATTTCTTAGAAATTGGTACGGTATCAAATGGTAAACCATCTTTAACATATTTTAATACTGACGCCGGTTCAATTTGTATAGATGATGGTGTTGTTGTTTTTGTTAAATACGTATCAATATATAATAATAATGAATGTATTCTTCTTATACCTAAATAGAAATTTTTATTTTCATCTCCCGCTTCAGATGTTGTAGATAAAATTTGAATTTCAACATCTCCAACAATTGTTTTACCTGATAAAACCGTTTTTAAATCGTCTAACTGTTTATTTAATTCGGTAAAATTTACACCTATCTCGTTAAACCCACTTGCCGTTTTACCAGTTATTTCATCGATAACACTTTGGGTTGATGTTGACCCTGTATTTCCAATTAATAAAAGTTTATCTGGTGGTGTTAATGTATTACCACTCATTACGGATATCAAATTAGAAATATAAGTTGATTGTTGTCCACTATATGTAGTAACTTGAGAACCATAATCTCCGACTGAAATTGTTAATGAATTTCCTTGTTTACTTGGTATATCATTATCAAAATAAAATGTATTCTTCGTATTCCATTCTACATTTGTAAATTTATTATTATCGGTGTCTCCCCCATCTGCTGGTAATGGGTCACTGGTAAATTTTACATTAGTTATTGATTGTTTTTCAATTCCCGCATTAAGATATTGTTCAATTAGTTGTCTATCGTTACTATCTAATGTTGTATATGTTTGTATTAAAGAATAAAAGTCAACATCTTGTGCTCCAGCAAAAAATGCATTTATATAGTTATCTGATTCTTCATCTGACATTCCTTTGAAGTGTTCTCTAACTAATAAATTCATAATACTTGGGTGGTCAACAACTACTTTAAATGAAACTTGTCCAGTTCTTTCAGTGTTTTGATATGTGTAAATCGGTTCGGGTCTTCCAATAAAAGAATTCTTTTCCCAACTTGCACTATTTTGTTCTGACATTTTTAAATCATATGGTGGAAACCACATAACTCTTCCTCCGTTATTACCTCTTTCACATGCGGGTAAATCACTAACTTGGAATCCTTTTAAATTTGATGTTTTCCATGCTAAATTCTCAATTGATAACATATATTTTTTTGCGTAGAAATCACCATTACCTTTATTTTTTTCAATAATATTTGTAGATGTATCAAATGACTTTTTACCATTAGACATCGGTGCCATATTCAAATTCCAAGTATCATCTAACACACTTGAATTGAATTGTCTTATATTACCTCTTCTATATTTTCTTCCTGTCTGTTTGTATTTTTTTGTGTTAATATCTTTTTGATTTGTTGCCAATGGCATCGTATCAAAATTTGTCATATACGGTCTATCTTTCGTCCAAACTCTTGCATACTCAACTCCACTTTCCTCTCCATTAAACTTATCAGTATACTTAACTGCCGAACCTCTAGATATTCTAGTATCACCATCTTGAAAAACTCTACTTGTTTGGTCAATAACATTTGCAACATGTGAACGTGCAGCTCCACCATCTGATGGCATTGAATTTAACAATTCTTGTGTTATACCTAAAATTGAATCTCCTCTAAATGTATTTTTAGTTGATAAACTTTCAGTAAATAATGATGCTTCAGTTTGCCAACTATTATTGTTAACTCCTAATTTATTTTTTGAGTTTTTACTAATCCACGATAACTTACCTCCGATTGAACCTCCTTCTGTAATATTTTTATTTGTATGAAATAATTTTGCTGAAACTTCATCAAACATTAACGTTAAATAATAGTTACTCCTTACGGGTCTATCATTGAAATCGTTCATCGCATATTTTACATCATTTCCTCTATCATCGCCAATATATGCGGTACCAGATGGTGCCTCAACACCTAAAATATTTTTTATACCTTGTGCAACTTTATCAACAAAATTAAAAATTTTAGATGTATTTTGTGATCTTGCAGTTGTGGTATAATTTGGTGCATATGTAGAATAGGATAATAGGTCATATAACCTGTTTTTTTGACCACTTCCCATATGTTCAATCAAAAGGTCAGATGGTTTTCTGGACAACAATGGTCGTCTTTGTATTCCGATTAATGACCCTAATACACCCGTTATATCTTGATATAATGCACCCAATTGTGAAGATGCTTGTGGTCTATAGTTAATTGGATTTTTTGGGTTACTTAAATAATTTCCAGGTATTTGACTAAAAGGTAATTGTACTCCTGATACCGTTTTTAAAAAATCAACCGCTTGACCTGGTATACTTAATGTATTGTCAACCGTGATTGTGTAATTTGACTCAACTAATGGTTCTCTACCTGTTAATATGTTAACCGCTGTGGTTGTATTACCATTAAGGGCGTCCATTATTCTCACACGGCCAAATGTATTTTTTTCTACATTTTGAGCTATTCTACTATAAACGGGTCCTTGTGGGTCATTTTTAATTAAACTAGTTGCAAACTTAACTAATTCAGATTCAGTTTCATAATTTGAATTACTAATAATACCGAATAAACTTAAATCGGTTTGAACAAAACTTGGATATAACTTTAAATTAACTGAACGAGGTAATGTATTAATAACTTCACCAATAAAGTATTCATCTGGTTTATATATATTTGAGTTCTTTGGTATCGTTAAATCATTACTTCTATTGGTGTCTACCTGACCTTGTAATAAATTAGGGATATCACTTAGATTTTGTTCGACATATGAACTATTTGTAAACGTTTGAGGTCCATTAGGTTGTTTTAATGTCTTACCTAATATGTGGTCTCTAAACTGTTTTGTTGTATTAAAATCTAAATAACTCGGCATTTTTTATTTTATTATAAATAGGTTTAATACTATTTTTTACTGTTAGCGGCTAATTTTTGTGTAGAATAATCATCATTACTTTTATGTCCCCATTCGGTTATTGCTGTTGGGTTTTTCATAACTTCTTTATTAATACCGTCCATAATTGATGAAGTAATTAAATTATGATTAACAGTTACGGTTGAGTTTTGAGGTGTGTTATTACCACTTACAGCATTTTCTAATCTTTTATTTTCTTTTTCATAAGATTCGGTTATTTTTTTAACCATTGAGTTTTGTGCACCATATAATTGAGTTAATACATTTAAACTTTCTAATCGTGCTTTTACCTCCGGTGAATTTTTATAATCCTCAACGGCTGCGGATATTTTTTCTTTATTACCCTCACTAAATAATCCTTTTTTATCACTTAAAAATTTATCGGTATAACCTGACACATTTTTCATTGCATTAGCACCTATTTCATTTAAATTAAGACCTCCCTTTCCATTCACGGCACTTAAAGCTTGTATTTTTTGTAATGCCCACATTGATGCTAAATCTCTCTCTATGTTTTTAACTGACGCAACTTGGTCTCTTGCAATGTCCGCCGGACTCATGGCTTCAAATGCTTTTCTATTTTTTTCTAATACTTCAATTTGACTTTGTGTTAAATCTGATAATGCAATTTTACTTTGACCTTCGAATTTATCAGATAAAGATTGTGGTATTTCAATAACCATTTTACCATTATCCATTTTAGATAAATTGGTAATGAACTCTTTATCTTTCTCAGGTATTGTAAATCCTTTAGCCATTAAATCATTCGAGGCTGACAATCTTTCTTGTGATGCGACAGCACCTCTAGTTAAACTTTCATATGAAATACCTAACTCATCAGCCATTGCTTTGGCTCTTCTAATATTAATTCCTGTGATTTCAAACCTACCTTGTTTGTCATTATATGTTGCCAATGAACCTGACGCTTTTATTATCGCGTCTTGTAAACCTTCCACATTATTTGTAGCCATGTACATTAACTTAAGTGGGTCATTAAAATCTCCAATTGCACCACCTAAAACTTGTAAATTAGCAGTTAACGCTATTGCTTTTTCGGGGTCCATTACTTTATCTGCAATAGTAAAAGCGTCATTCATGTCCATTCTAAATTCCTTCGCCCTTCTTGACATAGTTGCTAATCCTTCAATACCATCTTTAAACCCATATCTATTTAACTTCTCAATATTTTCTCTAATGTCTGTTATTGTCTTTTTAGCTACAAGTCCTAATGACAATGAATTCTTACCGGCTTGATTGATTGAATCAATAGCATTACCAGCACCAATACCAACTTTTTCAAATTCAGTAAAGGCTTTACCCATATCACCTAAACTACCAACAAACGCCCTTGCGGAACTAAAACTTTTTGTTAATGTTTCAGATGAAATTAAATTGAATCTACCCGATGACTCCATCATATCCGTCATCAATTCGGTTACTTGTGAAATACCATATCCCATTCTAATTGCGGCAGGATATGAATCCATCATTTCTCTTCTTAAACCTTCAGATAATTCACCACTAATTCCTATTTTTTCATTTACAGCGGTTCTAACATTATTTTCTAACGTTAATTGGTCTAATACTTCTTTTGCTCCTAATTTTAAATCTTTGATAATATTAAGTCCATTTCCAGCAACTTTACCAGCTAAATCAAATGGAGAAGTAACTTCATTATTATCATATGAAAAACTTTGTTTTACGTCAAAAATACTTGTAATGTTAGCAGTTCCAGAAGACGATGAGGAAGATGATGACGATTTAGAGGTGGTACTGGTTTGTTTTCCACCTAATTCTTTAAGTGCATCAGAAGATTCTTTTTTCCAATCACCGTCACTAATTGTATTTATCTTATCAATGGCGTCTTTCTTGTTATTCGCCTTAAGTGCATCTCCAAGTTTACTCATACTAATAAATAGATTAATTAGGATTTTCTAACTCCAATGAGAAGTTAATATAATATCTTCTTACATATATGGGCATAGATAAAATATCTCCATATGAGAACCCCTTTTTAATGAGGTATAAAATCTCGTCTAATTGATTTTTCTTATATTCCGTAGAAAGGTCGAAAAAACTCAACCCCAAATCCAATGTCAATTTGGACTATATCTCCTGATGGGGTGGTTACTGTTTGGGTTAAATCTAACCCTGGTTTATTATCTTTGATAAATTTTCTAAATTCTTGTGAATCTTTAATCGGCATATTCTCAACAAAGTTCCTAATGTTCATTTGGTCTTTGTTACCTGCAACCGTTTTAATCATAAATTCAAGTTGTTTTGTAACAATTGGAGCCACCCCATTACCATTCCAACTTTCCTTTATATCTTCAATTTCCTTTTCTTGTTTTTGAGTTAAAAACTTGAAGGTGATATCTATTTTACTCTTTTCCATGTAATATTGATATTCACCGTTACTATCTTCTTTCAAGTTAAAATCTTTCATCTTTAATTCAGATAAATCAATTTCAACCGTAAATTGTTCTTGTGTCTTTGAGTCAGTTGTGGTTAAATTATAAATTGAACCGAAACCAGTATTTCTTAAAAATATAAGAATGGCTTGTCTATCTTCATCCACAATATCGTCCACTTGTAAATCTTTATCCAAAACCTTTCTTCTTAAAAGTTCATTGATAACACCATTATTTGCAATTAAGTTTGGTGCAGAAAGAATATTCTCATCTGCAGCAGTTAAATAAGCAACTCTTACTGATTTCTTTTTGCTTGGGTAATGTATACCTCTACTTGGTAGTTCCACTACGTCGTACGCAATTGTTGGGTCTATTTTATATTCGTCCATAATATAAGTTTATACTATAACTATGAGAAAGTAAAGTTTTTAAATAAAAAAACCGATACCCATTTCTGGCATATCGGTTTCCTATATGAAAAATTATTATATTAATAAACTTGGATACAACGGTCCATTCTTAATGAAGCGTCAATTGTTGCCAAATCATCTCTTGAGTAATCTAAATCACCAAAGTTTAAACTTGTTAAGAAACAACCTTGTAAAATCCATTTTTCAACTACAACTCCCGTTGGGTCTAACATCTCCAATTCAATGTCTTTCTTATAACCTGCAGCATATCCCATACGACCTGTAACTGACTCCGCATGTAAACGGAACCATTCCATAAGCGCTTGAGAAGCAGAAGGACCAATTGGGTCTTTAAATTGAACTTTAATCTCTTCCCACTCAAATTGACCAGCAACATAAGTTTTTGTGTTCAAGAAAGGAATCTCAACTGATTTAATTTTAGCAGATG
>Ga0214919_10006608_pt1 | contig 15873 bp, 11 predicted proteins | sample LL1503_MetaG_FD_177994 | JGI IMG/M metagenome (GOLD analysis project Ga0214919, IMG submission 177994) | Freshwater microbial communities from Lake Lanier, Atlanta, Georgia, United States - LL-1503 | ecosystem: Environmental > Aquatic > Freshwater > Lake | place: USA: Georgia | collected... | reverse complement strand
ACACCGTATTCGCAAATTTACAGAAAACGGTTGGACAATAGATATTAGTTATATTATGCCTCCATCTACTTTAATTAAGTATGATACTGAGTTGAATCCTGCGTTGAATCCTGAGTTGAATCCTGATAGAATGGAAAAATGCATTATATGTCTTGGAACTTTTGATAATGGTGAAAATGTATATTCACCATGTTTTACAGGACGTCATCATATTAGAGATTCGTATGTTCAACCTTGCAATGCACATGTACATTTAGAATGTTTATACCAAATATTTACACAAAGATTAGCACATGATGCAAATAGATATACTTTTGTTCCAAGATGCAATCATTGTAATATAGAATATATAAAGGAATCATGCCATTGCAAGTATATGAATATCTATTTAGCTCGTAAGTTCTATTTGAATAGATATGAAAAAAAGTGTAGAAATGAATTTTTAACTCGTGAAGAAAGAGTTTACACTAAATATCAATGTCGATGCCCCGAAAGTATTGAATAGGATAGATAGGCTAGATAGGCTAGCTATATTTTTTTATCTATACTTAATATAGTAGTAATAAATCTAGAATTATAAATCTAGTCTAGTATTCTAAATCTAGTCTAGTATTCTAAATTAAGAATCAAAAAATGGAGAAGCTAGATACAAAAGATGGAGATGCCAATTATAATAAAAGACAGTTTTGGACATATAAACGTATTGGGGAACGCAAATCTAAAAGTAAACATAATATACAATTACATAAAATACAATCAAAAAAAATACAACCTACAAAAAAAACAACAAAGAAAGATAAAACAACAAAACAATCAAAACGCTTTCATTTAGTAGATAATAAAATTGCAACAGATAAAGAGCTTGTAAAGCGTTTAGAATCTATTTATATACCACCCGCATATAAAGATATTGTAGTTGCAAAATCACCTAATAATAAAATACAGGCAATTGGAACTGATGCAAAAGGAAGGAGACAATATGTTTATAATCATAAATATACTAAAAAACGTAATGACCGTAAATATGATTTTATAGTTGATTTGGGTAAGAAAATTATACAAATTGAAACTGATAATGAAACTGCAATTAAAACATTAGTATCTAAACCATATGATAAATGGGATTTACCAAATGATTATATATCTATAATAATCTATATGCTTAGGACATATCATTTTCGTATTGGTAATGAAAAATATGCAAATGATAATAATTCATATGGTATTACAACATTAAAAAAAGAACATATAAAATGGAGTACATCAAATAAAAACGCATTAAATACAAACAAGTTTACAATTGAGTTTATTGGTAAAAAAGGAATTGTAAATAGATATAGTGATGATAATTCAAGTATAGCAAAACTATTGAAAATATTAATACAACATGCAACACCAGATGGGTTTTTATTCAAATATATGCATGATGGTAATAAACAACTAATAACACCAGAACATATTCATTCATATTTTCAAGAAAAATATAATGCAGAGATAACACCTAAAATGTTTAGAACATGGTATGGTAATTACCATATGCTTTCTCATTTGAGAGATTTATTTAATAAAGGTGATATTCTTAAACCTAGAATGACTAAAATTGAAGTGAATAAAATTATTACAGAATGTAGCGAACATGTATCTAGCAAACTAAATAATACACCAACTGTTAGCAAACAATCATATATAGATAATAAGATTCTAGAATTAGTAATTAAAAACCCATATAGATTTGCAAGAAAAATACCAGATAGTAGTGATGGACAACATAAATTTTTATATAATATAATTTTAAAATTAAGAAATTTATAAAAAATATATGAAAAATATATGAAAAAATATATGAAAAATATATGAAAAATATATGAAAAATATATGAAAAACAATTGAAACAATGGAATATCCAAAACCATTATAGATTATGGATTATACAATAGAAATTAATTGAGCAATAGATGTAATTTGGGTATCTTTATATTCCCATTTACTACCACCTATTTTTACAGATACAATATCATTTTCTTTTAATGATGCAAATTCAGTATTATTAACATGATGTTGTTTAAATAAATATATTTCAATAGGTGAGATATCATGTATATCATTAATATAACAAATAACTTGCGATTTATCAATACTACCAACTTTACAATGTAATACTTGACCAATAACAGGATTGCATACTTCACAAGTATACTTTATTTTATATGTTGTCATACCATCAAAACTTGCATTATTAATCATTCCTAAAGAACGCGTTTGTATTGAAACTGTATTTGGCATTATATAACCAATTTTTAAACATTTACCCTCTACTTTTTTTTTTAGTTTTTCTAAAATAATATCATCAATCTTAAAATTTAAATTTGTTGGAGATAAATAAATATATTCATCTTGAAGAACAGTTTTATAAAGGTCATCATTTAATATACTATTTGCTTTCTTATCTGTTTCTTTCTTATCTGTTGCTTTCTTATCTGTTTCTTTCTTAGCTTGTTTATTTTCCATTTTATATATTATTAATTGTATTAATTTTATTAATTGTATTATTTGATTTTATATATTATTATTACATATATATAAATCAATTTTTATATTTATTATTTAGATTTATTATTTAGATTTATTATTTAGATTTATTATTTAGATTTAATACCACGATTAAAATAAATAAAATATTCTTCTGGAGTATAAAACCATTTTTTTCCATCTTTTTTATTTGCATCATTACGTCTTAATAATACCTCAATATCATTACAAAACTCTACTCTACCATTATGTATAATATTACCTGAACGTAATATTTTATCATCAAGTTTATTTAAAGTATCTTTAGTTTCTGGATATGATTTTGTAATACATGTTTCACCTCTTACTGATTTCTTATCACCTTTTGTTATATTATCAATTATTTTAAAAACTGGTGGAGCATTATGTTTATCATATATTAAAAAACCATATAATTTAGCTGGAGGAGTTTTATTCATTTGCATATTCATATTTTCAATAATTTTTTTAATATTACCCATAGTTTTTACAAATTTATTATCATCATTTAAATGAAATAATTCTAAATTATGATCATTTTGAATTATAAATCCATATATTTCATTATTTTTAGTATTAATTTTATCATCTTTATGTTTAATATTAGTAATAATATCTTTCATATAAATAATAAATTTATTAATAACAGGCTCAATTTTAATTTCATTTGCATTTAACTTAATATGTTTTATTTTTTTCTCCAATAAATTCATAATAATAAGTAGTTTAAATGTGTAAGTTAATTTACTAAAAATAATATTAATAATTTCCTCTAATTTAATTTTAACATTATAGGTATATTCTTTTATATATAATTTATTTGTATTGTAAAATATTTTTTCACTTTTATCAATAATTAACTTAGAAAGTATTTCATCATAATCTCGTATTTCATATTCAATAATTTTTTTTAAGTTATCATCTAAACTTGTTATATATCCTTTTAAATCAATTTGTGTAATAGGGTTAGTTGCCGGTTTTGTATATTGTTTTTGTATTGACATATTTGGGCTTAAATTGCCATTTGGTATAAAACGCAAATATTCATTAGATAATACTATTTTACCCATTCGTCCAAACTTATCAGTTATCATTATATCATTATTAATAATATCTTGAATCGCACTATTAAAAGCTTCTTCATTATCCCATTCTGTGGTATCGCGTTTGGTATCGGGTATACTTTTACGTAAATATTCTCTTAAGTTATCTATCTTAATATTGAATGATGAATGCATAAGTTGTTTTATAAGATTCTTAAATTCCTCAACTTCTTTTTCAAAATTAAATCTTAAAATAGGCATTGAACCTTCTTTGTTTTTGTCTTGTTTTGTATATTTGTTTTTGTCTTTTGTGTCATCATCATCATCATCATCATCATCATTATTATTATTACATTTAAAACTACAATCTTTCATATAAAAACAACTTCGAGAATATTCGGCATCTGCAAGAGATACTTTTATTTTATTACCATTTGATGTTAACATTGGCACCATTTTACCATATTTATCCTTATCATAAAGATTTGCATATTTATTTAATTCGCAATCAAATGCATTTTCTTTTAAGATTTTTTCTATGACACCTGCTTTAATTGCCTTTTTTTCACATAATTTATAAGTTTTAATATCAAAAGATTCGATATCACCAATTGTTGATACATATTGATAAACAGTTACATTTCTTTCTTGCGGAGGTAAATGTAAATGACTCCCTGTTCTAATAACTCTCCCAATACTTTGCTCAGTAAGATTAATATTATGCCACGGGTCTAGAACATGAACCTCTCTATAACCAAATAAATTTATACCATGACTTACTTTCTTTGTTCCTATAAAAACCTTAACAGTATTTTCTTTAATCATATCATTATTCTTATCTAAATATTCTTTTGCAAACATAGATAAGGATTGTGAACCAGTATAAATAATATAATCTCCTTGATTCTTAAGTGATTTATGTGGATTTTCTAATAATGGTGTTCCGTGTTGTTTATATCTTGTAAACCCATTCATTTCAAGTGCAAATGCTAATGGTATAATACCGGAAGAAATAAATTCTGTATAAATAAATACTGGACCATTACTTGCAATTGTTCTTTCAACAATTTTTGCTATTTTAGCACCCCAATTTTGCAATTCTGGTAATTTAAAACGCTTTCCATATTCAGGGTCATTAAATTCATATGTTAATTTGCCTTGTATTTTTGTTGAAACTTGACTAAGACCATTTCCTCCAACAGCTAGTTTTACATTTTTATTACATTCTTTTAATGACAAAAATACAAAATTGCTCATTTGATGCTCAAATTGTAATGCTACAGCATGAGTTTGTTTAACTATGTCATCATCAATTTCTTCTGCATCAATTGTTTCTGCATCAATTTCTTCTGCATCAATTTTATCTGCATCTACATATACTATATTTTTATTTAATTTCACACCCTTATCATCCTTATCACTATTATTAATTGCAAAATTATCATTATCATTCTCATTCTCATTATCATTGTCATTATAATTATCATTCTCATCCTCATCTATAATTTTAATTGTGTTATATTTAATATGATAATTCATTATATCTAATTGATGTTTTTTCAAAGGACAGTCTATTAATTCAAGATGATGTATTCGGTCTTCTTTCTTTATACGTTTACCATGATAATCTTTTGTTGGGTATTTATTTAGATTAAACATATCTTTGGGTATATTATATTTTGCAGAAAGCCTAATTGGAAATTCAAACGGATTATTTCCACGCAAATAACTAATATATCCACGAGTATTTTCTTCTAATATGCGACGACCATCTGGTTTTAAATTACCATCTTTATAAAATATATCATTTGTATTCATTATTTTGCGTTTGTCATTTAAAAGAAAATAATTCATTATTCCTATAATTTCTTGTGGTTTATCAAAAATTGGTGTTGCTGTAAGAAAAATAAGCCTTAAATTACTAGAATATTTTAATACAAGTTCAAGTTTAGGTGGAACAATTTTGGGTTTATTTTCATCACTATCTCTTAAATCGTGCGCTTCATCTATAATTATAACTGCATTATTAAATAAATTGCCAATTATTTTTCTAAGTTTTATATCCATTGCATTTGTATCACTTTTTTCAATTGATTTGGTTTTAGATTTAATTTGCTTATCAACAAAAGATGCCCACATTCTAGCACCTGCAAATTCATATACTTTCTTTATTTCTTTATCTACCATATTTTTCAATTGATCACATTTTGAACTATTTTTTTCAGTTTTATCACAATTCATTACTAAGTTATCATATATTGTTTGTGTATTTGGATTATCACTTTTTAAATATGTATCCCCTGTGCATTGAAATATTGGTGTCTTATTTTTAATAACGTTTATATTAAAAACTTGTCTTTGTATTTCATCTGGTCGAATTACATAAATTTTAGTTTGTGAATTTTTAATAATTGGTTTAAGTGCTTCTGCTATAGTAATCGCAGTACATGTTTTACCAACACCCATTTCATGATATATTAATAGACCTCTATATGGTGTATAAGGAGACATGAAATTACGTAGCAATTTTTGTGTAGGTTTTAAAATATATACACTCGAGTTTTGTGCATTATTAATATCATCTATAGATTTGTTTGTTTCGAATGATTTATATAGAGCATCTAGTTTTTCTTGATTATGTGTAATCTTATATTTTTTAAATACTTCATGTTTTGCAATTTCTTGACTAAAATTAGGATTTAATATAGATGGATAATATTTTGTATATTTGTGTGTTTCTTTATGTGTTTCTTTGTATGTATCTTTTGGCTTTTCTTTTGGCTTTTCTTTTTTTCTGGATTTAACTGGTTTATTTTTTTTATTATTTGACAATGATGAATTTACTTTTGTATTTACTTTTGTATTTACTTTTGTATTTACTTTTGTATTTACTTTTGTATTTACTTTTGTATATTTTTTTTTAATAGTTATTTTTTTCTTTGGTGGCATTATATATTTATATATATTTATAAATAAGTATTTATTTATTTATAATGGGTTGGGTTTATAATTACCTTATATTTATATAAGATTTTTAAAAAAATAAAAGAAATAAAAGACAATAATAAACATATTAAAAAAATATACAAAAATGAAATTTTTTATTTTGTAATTACTTAAAGTTTATGATACTACTTAGAAACTCAAAGCCATCGATTTTTACAACATCTTCTTCTGCAGTATCCTCTACTGCAGTATGCTCTACTGCTACTGCTACTGCTTCTGCTACTGCTTCTGTTTCGACAAAAGTGTTTAACTTTGGGTTTGGTTTTCGTTTCCTTTGTCTGTAAGTACTTGGTATTTTCGCCTTCATCGCTTTCTTCATCGCTGCCTTCATCGCTGCCTCCTTCTCTTTTACTTCTTGGCTAGTGCGAAAGATTCTACTTTGATTCGGTAATGGTTCCCGAGGTTGCGAACATATGATTTTGCATCTACATTCGCCAGTAAACAAGCACAGACATGTTTTAAGTTCTTCAGGTGTAAGTTCTAAAGGATTCATTTCTGTAATCTCTAAAGGCTTCGTTTCTTCTTTAAGTGTAAAAGGATTTATTTCAATTTTTATTTATTTTTATTTATTTTACTAATTTACTAGTCTATTAGTTTATAATTGAAAATAATTATGTATTAAGATATAGATGTAGGTGTAGGTGTAGGTGTAGGTGTAGTTGTAGTTGTAGGTGTAAGTGTAAATTGTGCTGATGGACAAAAAAAATTATTTATATTATCAGGAGATAAAACATTATTAAATACAATTGGTATTCCATACGAACTTGTAATATTTCCTTGTTGTTTGCAATTTATTAATGTACTGCCGGTTGATGCATCTGTAGGACATGTTGATTTTATGTTTACACGTAAAATAGAATTATTACATATACCACATCTTGCCCTTGTTTTATCATATTTCATATAATTATCAATATGTTTAGGGTCTATATCATTTATATGTAATGTACAATCAAATGATTCTTTTTTTGTTTTATTAAAAGTAAAAGTATTATTGTTTTCTTTTAAAAATCTAAATATAATAAAAAATATTAGTATACATAGTATACATAGTATAATTATATTAAATTTTGTATTTTTATATATTTTATATAGTTTATTAGTTTCCATTCTTTATTTTATAATTATCATAGATTTTAATTTCATAGATTTTAATTTCATAGATTTTAATTTTTAAAACACATATTGATTTACAAATCTTTCTTTATCTTCTATAGTTTTTATACTATCATATTTTTTCATAATTGCTATAATTTCTTCAAAAGTTATGTATTTTGATTCATTATATGAATAATTATATAATAAGTCAATAAACGCAATTCTAGAATTATCGTGTTTTTTAGAAACTTTTAATGCTTCAATTTTATATTCTTCATCTTCTATTTTTCCTCGATTTATAACTTTACCAGTAAATTTGACTTTATATATTTTATTCTCACCTATAGTTTTAGTAATATCATCAAATTCAACTGATGATGATATATGATTTAAAGAATCAAACTTCATATATTTTCCATTAGTAAGTTTTCTATAACAAATCCAATGAAAAGCTTCTTTATTAACTAAAAAACCAATAAAATTGGGATCATCTTCATCTTTTAGTTGTATTTTAATAGTATGATATTCAGGACTTGTTTGTTTATAATAATTAATTGATTCTTCTTCAACACTATAACCTATTAAATTTAATGCATATATTAATACTGAATATAAATAATTTTCATTATATGGGCATGGAACATCATTATTAAATAAAGAAGGTTCTTTAATTGACATATATTTACATAAGTTTTGCAAGTTTATTGGTAAACTAAAATTACTTAAGTCAATATTTTCATCAATTTCATTTATTTTACCAAATGGAAACCCTTGTGTTTTTGAAAAGAGTTTCATACCTAATAAATTATTAAGTGCATGTCTACCACATCCAAGACTTTCTTGTTTTTCTATTAAAGGTTGTAATACATTACGTTTTAGCTCACTAATACGTTGTGGTTCATTTATTAAGAATTCATTTATATGGTGTTGAAATTGGTTTTTTGCTGGTCCTGATGCTGAGCGTGTTGTTGGTCCTGATGCTGAGCGTGTTGCTGTGCGTGATGATGGGCGTGTTTCTTGTTTTGATGCTGAACTATTAATATTTGCAGATGAAGTTTGCATCCATTCAGGTATTGGTGTTTGTGGTTTTGGTGTTTTATCAGTACCAAAGCGTGAAACAGTTTCTGCTTCTTTCAAATATTTTTTTAATCCTTCTATTGTTTTTTCGGTTTGTGTTTTAGAATTAAAATTAATTGCTTGTAGATATAAATTAAATAAATCTACGTTTGTATATTTGTTATCATCAATCGTAAAATCAATAAGACGTTTGTCTGTTTTAGTCCCTTTATATGTGGATAATACAGAATTTGCATAATTAATATTATGTATAACAGTTTTATAATCACTTGAATTATCCCATGGTTTATATTTAGAAAGACAACTAATCAGTTTATTATTATATTCAACATTCAGTGGTTGATTTATTTCATGTTGTAAACTTAGATCCATAGCAACTCTTGTATTTGCATTCATTTCAGGATTATTACTCATTTCAATATTAATTTTATATTTCGTTTATTACTTTTATATTTCGTTTATTACTTTTATTTTTTTCAATGTTTATATTTATATATATATAAGATTTTAATATCTTATAAACATAATAAATTATAAGCCTAATAAACATATAAATATAAGAAATTATAAATATGACATCAAAAAATAATTCTTGTTTTGTTATTTTACCTATTCATTTATTTGATATATCAATTCTAGAACATACTTTGGAAAATATTAAAAATAATAATGATTCTAAAACAATATCTATTATTTACATAATTGAAGAACCCCTGTATTTTGGCAATAGAAATAATATAATAAAAAAACATGATACCCTAAATTTCAATAAACTTAAATTAATTTATCATCGTGCAAGCATGCAATATTACAATTATTTATTGCTAGATAGAAAGACACAAAACAAGACACAACCACAAATTACTATTAAATATATAGACTATCCAATATTATGCACATCAAAAGGCTATACAGAAATAAAAAGCCATTCTAATATATACATGTTTAATCCCATTGATACATTTTTAGAAAAAAAATATTCTAAAATATTTGGAAATAAACTTTCATATCTAGATACACCATTATTTTTATGTAATACTAATGACTTAGCATCATATCATAATTCTAGACCAAAAGCAACCCGAGATAGAAGTTATAATCATGCATCTTTCTATAAATGGCAACGCGAAAGGCTCAATATTCTATCGACATCTAAAACTTATGATACTGAAAATCGCAATATGATGCCTCTTGATACAAAAGTCCCTCCTCTCCCCCAAAATGATTCTAGCAATCCTAAAATGCGCGAACACATAATAGAAGCAATTGCTTATGTAAATAAAATATTTCCACATAATTTAGAACCTATTCATAATCCTGCTCAACCTATTACTCCCGAATCAATCCATTTCCCAATATGTCATAAAACTAGTGCCTTATGGTTGGAAAACTTTTGTAAGAATCGTCTTACTGATTTTGGCAAATATGAAGATAGCATAGATTCAAAAGAAAGAAATTTCCTATTTCATTCTGCAATTTCACCAATGCTAAATATCGGTTTGCTTACACCATCACAAGTCATTACTACTGTAAGTAAGTATTATGAAGCACATAAGGCTGCTATTGGTATTGCTAATTACGAGGCATTTATAAGGCAAGTAATCGGTTGGAGAGAATATCAAAGATATATATATCAATATGCAGGTGAAACTATGCGCAAAAGTAATCATTTTGGTAATGACCGTCAATTGGGCGAATCCTGGTATAATGCAACCACAGGTATTAAACCCGTAGATGACGCAATAAAAATGGCTATTAATGATGGATATATTCACCATATATTAAGGTTGATGGTTATTGGGAATTTCATGAATTTAGTAGGTATCCATCCCGACGATGTTTATAAATGGTTCATGGAATTTAGTCTAGATAGCTATGATTGGGTTATGATTGGTAATGTTTATAGTATGACTTTGTGGGCTGATGGGGGAATGACAATGCGAAAACCATATATATCTGGTTCTGGATATATTATGAAAATGGGAAATTATCGAAAAAAAAAACTAGAATCTGGTAATATGTCTTGGCAAGATAAATGGGATATGATATTCCATAATTTTATTGATAGAAATAGTGTGAAATTATCGAAAACATATTATAATGGTGTAGTAAAAGCTTGGGAACGAAAGAATACTGGTGAAAAGGAAAAAGAGATTAAAGAGTCAAATGCAATTATTGAGAGTATTAGTAATTAGTGTTTAGTAATTAGTCATATTTCAAATAAATATATTTCTTAATAATAATAATAAATAATTTAGTAATTAAAAAATGTTTAAATCTTTATCAAAAATGTTTAAATCTTTATCAAAAAAAAATAAAACAAAAAAAAATAAAACAAAACAAAATAAATCAAAAAAAAATAAAACTAAAAAATCTAGTAATTCACATTCAATTAAAGAATTATGTAGCAAAAAATATAAGGATAAATCAGTTAGAGGAACACCAGTAAATTGGGCTTATAAAAGGTGTCTAAAATATGGATGGGAAAAATGCAAAAATCTACCTCCTGCTGGATATGGTATGTATAGATATTTTTGTGAATAGAAATTAGAAATTAATTTGAGTTTTCATTTTTCATTTTTCGTTTTTCGTTTTTCGTTTTTCGTTTTTCGTTTTTCGTTTTTCGTTTTTCGTTTTTCGTTTTTCGTTTTTAATTGAGCTTAAATATATAAGTTTATGTTATTAATAATAATTCAAAATAATTCAAAAATTAATAAATTTTATAAATTTTAAAATGAATAATATTGAGTTTACTGATGCAGTTCTAGGCATTTCCTATGGTGACGAAGCAAAAGGTATTTGTTCATATGACCTCCTCAAAAAACATTCCCACAATCTATGTGTAAAATTTAATGGCGGACCAAATGCTGGTAATACAATATACATTGAAACTCCTCCTGAAAATAATAATTCATCATCCTCCTCATCCAATTCCCCAACCTACCGTAAAATGGTTCTCCATATGCTCCCAATTGGCATGGCAAAGCCAGATGTATTCAATCTTATATCTAGCGATTGTGTTATTGACATTGAAAAACTTAAAAAAGAATTGGAATATGTCAAATCATATGGAATAGATATTACAGGGCGACTATTTGTAAGCAAAGCCTGTCATATTATTACAGAAGATAATATTAATTATGACCGTGCAAATAACTTAGTAGGAACTACTGGAAGCGGTATTGCTCCTACTTATTCAAATAAAATGCTACGTATTGGAAAACGCGTTGAGGACTATGCCAATGAATTTGAAAATATGGGTATTCAAGTTGTTGATATGCGCAAATTCTGGTCTACCGATTTTGTTAAGAATAAAGTTAGGGGAGTTCTTATGCAGGGTTCTCAGGGTTTTGAACTGGATATAAATTGGTGTGGTCATTATCCATATTGTACCAGTTCAACATGCACGCTTGCAGGTGCAGTGAATACCGGGTTTCCATTAAAATCACTCCGTAATGTATATGGAATTGCAAAGATATACGATACATATGTTGGGACAATGGCATTTCAACCGGCTGGTGATGATGACTTGATGAGAATTGGAGACCACGGACACGAATTTGGCAGTACTACTGGACGTCGCCGTCAATGCAATTATTTGAATCTAGATGCAATGATAGAAGGATTGCAAATTAATAATTGCAATATATGTATTATTAATAAGGTCGATATTGTAGAGGATTTGGAAATATATCGCCTTTATGATAAAGGGTTTCTACGTGAATTTGGCAAGCTAGATGATATGAAAAATTTTATTATTGAAGCATTATCATTTGCAGTTCCAGATGTTAAAGAGGTTATCTTTTCTAGTAGTCCTTATTTCATTTAAGTTTTGCCAAAACTTAACTAAAAGCTAGTGAGGCTAAAGCCTCACAGAATTTATAATAAGATTCAATATTGAAAATAGACGTGTTTTTATAATTTCGTGTTTTTTACATAAAATATAAAACTAATATATAGATTATATAAACTAAAACTAAAACTAAAACTAAAAACTAATATATATATAGATTACTAAAACTAAAAACTAATATAGATTCTAGAATGTTTTCTGGACATTATAATGGTTGGAGAATTTCAAGGATGAATGGCATTAAAAAATACATTTCTCCCGACTATTTCAAACTAAAAACACTATTGGAATTAGGGTGTGGATATGCTGATATTGGAAACATGTTTCATGATTTAGGCTCTATTGTAACGAGTAGTGATATTAGAAAGGAACATTTAGATGTTGTATCAAGAAGATATCCTCATATTAAAACATTGCTAATTGATGGTGATAAAGACAATATTGATGAGAAATATGACATAATTTTACATTGGGGTTTACTCTATCATTTAAGTGAAATTGATATACATTTAGAAAAGGTTTCTCAAAAATGCGATGTTTTATTGCTAGAAACAGAGGTTGTTGATTCAAATGATAAAGACTTTTATATTTCAACAGTTGAAAAAGGTTGCGACCAGGCTTTTAATAATAAAGGAATTCGTCCATCGCCAGAGTACATTGAAAACGTTTTAACAAGAAATGGTTTTCAGTTTAAACTTATAAAAGACCCTATTTTAAATGCAGACTGTTCAATAAAAATGTATAAAATGTATAAATATGTTACACTACATACATTCTCATATTTTAAGATTTTTATTATTTTACATTTTTTTTAATTTAAAAATATATATATCATATATAAGTAAGAGCTAAATAATAATATGTCATGCCTTGGGTCAAAGCTCAAAAAGCCAAAGAATATTATTCCATTACCTCACCAACTCTCAGAGCATGGTCAGATAATGGAAAAATTAGAAGTCAGCAACAACCATCCGGACGTTATAAATACTGGATTAATTCTGAAAAGAAAAAAGCTAATAATAAAAACACAGGAAGATATACAATTATCTATGCCAGAGTCTCATCTAAAAAACAATCAGGAGACCTTAAAAGACAAGAAGACTATCTTAAACTCAAATACCCAAATGCCATCCTTAAATCAGATATCGGTTCAGGAATCAATTATAAAAGAACCAACTTTAAAGCCATTCTTCAATCCTTGTTTAAAGGAGATATCAAAGAAGTTGTGGTTGCCCATAAAGACAGATTTACAAGATTTTCCTTTGACTTCTTCCAATGGCTCTTTACAGAATTCGGGGCTGTCCTTACAAGCTTGGAAAATGAAGAACATGCAGAAGGAGACACTGGTAATGAACTCACAGACGACCTCATGGAAATTATTACAGTCTTTACAGCCAGATACTACGGAAGTAGAAAGTATAAAGAAACTAAGAGTGCCCAAGAAACAAGCAACTGATGATACTGAGATAAAAATAGATGTTAAACAAATTTTAAGGTGTAGAAAATTTAGAATTAAATTTACAGATAAAAGAACTATAAGCTTTTTTAGATTATGTTTTGAAGCATATGATACTTTTTATAATCTTGCTATTAAAGAAATTAATAAAAGATATAGCGATAGGAAAAATGAGTTTATAAACTCTTTAACTTGTATTAATAATAATTGTAAAAATAATAAATATGAAAACTCATGGCACTGTGAAGACCATATAAATCATACTATACATTGGAAATTAAATATTAGCACAATTGAATTTAGGAAGGTATTACCAATTGATAAAGAAAAAATATTAAAAGATGATTATCTGAAAAAATTTAAAAATGTTCCTTATGATTTAAAAAATGAAGCTATAGAACATGCTATAATAGCTTATAAAACTAATGTATCTAGTGTAGTAAATGGTTCTAAAACACATTTTGAATTAAAAGAAAGAATTGTAAAACAACAATTTGAAGTTAAACAATTTGACTTACCTTTTGATTTCTTAGATATTAATAAATCTAATATTAACATTTGTAAAAATGGAATATTATCAGAATATAGAGATAGTATTGAAAAAGACAGAAAGGAACAAAAAAAATTAAAACAAAGTATAACTAATACATGGTGTCAATTATTATTAACAAAAAAAAGTATGAAAGTTATCAATGAACATTATACTAAAGATAAATGTTTTTTTAAAATTTATAAATCTAAAGATAGTAAATATTATTTAATAATGACTAAGAAAATAAAAAAAGAAACTTTTGAAAATAAATCACATATTATAAGTCTAGACCCTGGTGTTAGGACTTTTCAAACATGTTATGACCCATCAGGTATTATATTAGAAGCTGGAAGTGTTGTAAAACATAAAATAGAAACGATTATTAAACAAATTGATAATCATGAGACTATTATAAATGATAAAGTTAATAATTATAAAAGACGTAAAACTAATAAAAAAAAAAAACTTAAAAAATATAAAAAGATATCAAATATAGTAGATAATATGCATAATCAATTATCTAGCTATCTTACCAAGAATTATAATAATATATTGGTCCCTCAACTACCTGTAAAGAAGCTAGTGAGGAAATGGGATAATAAAAAGAATGATGAACCTAAATTAATAAATAGGGTTATAAATTCTATAACATCTCGTATTATGAATTATTTATCCTTTGATAAATTCCTAATAAAATTAAAATCATTATGTAGTATTCGTAATACTAAACTCTATATAGTAGATGAAAGCTATACAAGTAAATCCTGTGGTCGTTGCGGGTATATTAAAACTGACTTGAATAGTAATAAGACTTATAAATGTAATGAGTGTCATTTAGAACTTGATAGGGATTATAATGGAGCACGTAATATCTTACTAAAACATCTAATTTAGGATAGATAATTCATAGGGAGTTAGATGCTACTTCCCCACTAAGAAAATGTGAAAAGGGTTGAAAAACAGTGTTTTATGACACTTATACTATTTATACATTTTTACGCATCTGTCATTGTTATAACTGGGATGTAAGTAATACAAAGACTTGTAGGAATGGATTACGGCGTTTTTGGATTTGCTGGAAAAACATAAACTCTCCATTAATTGATTGTTAGTGATTGTTAGTGATTGTTAGTTATTGTTAGTTATTGTTAGTTATTGTTAGTTATTGTTAGTTATTGTTAGTTATTGTTAGTTATTGTTAGTTATTGTTAGTTATTGTTAGTTATTGTTAGTTATTGTTAGTTATTGTTAGTTATTGTTA
>Ga0214919_10006607_pt1 | contig 15875 bp, 12 predicted proteins | sample LL1503_MetaG_FD_177994 | JGI IMG/M metagenome (GOLD analysis project Ga0214919, IMG submission 177994) | Freshwater microbial communities from Lake Lanier, Atlanta, Georgia, United States - LL-1503 | ecosystem: Environmental > Aquatic > Freshwater > Lake | place: USA: Georgia | collected... | reverse complement strand
GGTCACTGAACTGAACGCGGGGAGCGCGCTGTCTCGGCTGGAAACCCCAGCCCCGCTGGTGGATCTGGATCGGATGGAGCGCAACATCACGCGCATGGCAGACTATGCGCGCCAGCACGGCATCGCTTTGCGTCCGCATATCAAGACGCACAAGTCAAAAGTTGTCGCGGCGCGGCAAATGTTCGCGGGCGCGGTTGGACTGACCTGCGCCACGCCGGCTGAAGCCGTCGTCATGTCAGCTGTGTGCCACGATCTGCTCTTGGCCTACCCACCGGTCGGTGCCAAGGCGGAACGACTCCTTTCGGTGCCGCCGTCGGCGCGTGTGACCGTTTCGCTGGATTCGGCCCGCGCGGTTGACGACCTCGCGATCGTCGCGCGTCGTTCGGATCGCGAGATCGGTGTGTACGTCGAAGTGGATGTGGGGATGCACCGCGTCGGCGTGCCTACCGTGGACGAAGCCATCGCGCTCGCGCGGCATGTCCACGCGAGCGCTCCACTCCAGTTCGCGGGCGTGGCATTTTATCCTGGGCATATCCGTTCTGTGGTGGCGTCACAGGACGCCGAGTTGGCGACACTGACCGCCGAGATCGGCCGCATGCGGTTGGCGTTCGAGCGAGCGGGGCTCGCTCCCACGATTGTGAGCGGCGGTTCTACTCCCACGATGTGGCGCACGCACGAGATGGTCGGCGTGACCGAGATGCGTCCAGGGACCTACGTGTACAACGATCGTACGACTGCAGAGATCGGCGCCTGTGCGTGGGACGATTGTGCCTTTTCTGTGCTTGCAACCGTGGTGAGCACTGCGGTGCCGGGCCAGGCGGTCATCGACGCGGGGGCCAAGGCTCTTGGCCGCGAACCAATGCGCGGCGCCGCCGGAGAGGGTTTTGGTGCGCTCCTCGATCGGCCGGATGTTGTGGTGGCGCGCATGAGTGAAGAGCACGGAATTCTTGATCTCTCGCAGACCGATTGGCGCCCGTTGGTCGGGGATCTTGTCCGAGTGGTGCCGAACCACGTCTGCATTGTCGTGCATCTGAACGACCTCATGTATGGCGTTCGCGGAGATCGCGTCGAAACGAGTTGGCCCGTGGATGCGCGTGGGCGCTCGCATCTTCTGGTGACCGGATAAATGCACAGCGGCGGGAGCTTGTATGCCCCCGCCGCTGTATGTTCGCGCTGCGTCAGTTTAGTGCGCGTTCGCTCCGTCGATCATGTCGCGGACGCTGGCGTCGTATCCCTGCGCTGCGGCCTGGTCGGTGGTGAACAGCGAGACCACGATCCCTACGAGGAATGACCCGGGGATAGTGAAAATCGCCGGATTCTTGAGCGCGAACCACGCGCCCTCATGCTTGAGAATGTCCACTTGCACGACCGGCGAGAGCCAAATCAAGACGAGCGTCGCCGTCGTTCCAATCACCATGCTGGCCACCGCGCCCTGCGTGGTGCACCGCCGCCAGAAGATCGACAGCACGAGGGCGGGGAAGTTCGCGCTCGCGGCGATCGCAAAGGCGAGGCTCACCATAAAGGCGACGTTCTGCCCCTTGAACACAATGCCGAGAACCACGGCAATCAGGCCAAGCGCGAGCGTCGCACCGCGCGCGACCTTGAGTTCCTCGCCGGGGCGTGCTTTGCCGTCGCGGACGACGCTGGTCCAGAGATCATGCGAGAGCGCCGCTGCGCCCGACAGGGTGAGTCCGGCCACGACCGCAAGAATGGTCGCGAACGCTACCGCAGCAATGAATCCCAGGAAGGGCGTCCCTCCGAGATACTCGGCGAGCAATGGCGCTGCCATGTTGCCACCCTTGTCCACGGCCTTGATGGCATCCGGGCCGACCAGCACCATCGCGCCGAAGCCCAGCACAAAGGTGAGCAGGTAGAAGAAACCGATGAGCCCCGTGGCGTAGAACACCGACGTGCGCGCGGCGCGCGCATCGGGCACGGTATAAAAGCGCATGAGAATGTGCGGCAAGCCGGCGGTGCCAAACATCAGCGCCATGCCGAGCGAGATAGTGTCAAAGGGGTTCGAGACCAGCTTGCCTGGGGCGAGTACGGCGTCGCCGTATTTCGCACTCGCGGCGGCGAAAAGGGCGAGCGGGTTCATGTTGAACTTGGCGAGCACGAGCATCGCGAGCGCAAAGGCACCGCCGAGGAGCAGGGCAGCCTTAACGATTTGCACCCAGGTGGTGGCGAGCATCCCGCCGAACAGCACATAGGCAATCATCGCCGCGCCCACGATCATCACGGCGGTCTCGTAGCTCAGGCCGAACATGAGCTTGATGAGCGAGCCCGCGCCGACCATTTGCGCGATCAGGTAGAAGATGACAGTCGAGAGCGTACCGTAGGCCGCCGCCATGCGTACTGGTGTCGAGCGCAGGCGCGTGGCGACTACGTCGGCGAAGGTGTACTTGCCGAGATTGCGTAGCGGTTCGGCGACGAGGAAGAGCACGACTGGCCACCCGACGAGCCAGCCCGTCGAGTAAATCAGTCCGTCGAATCCGGTTGTCGAGACGAGTCCTGCGATCCCGAGGAAGCTGGCGGCGCTCATGTAGTCTCCGGCGAGCGCGAAGCCGTTTTGCGCCGCGCTGATCGAGCGTCCTGCGGCGTAGAAGTGTTCGGTGGTCTGGGTGCGGCGCGCGGCCCAGTAGGTAATGCCGAGCGTGACCGCGATGAAGAGGAAGAAGAACGCCATCGCAACTGTGTTCGGCTGCCCGATGGCGGTGGCTGGTACCGCTGCTGGTACCGCTGCTGGTACCGCTGCTGCCACCGGTGCCGTGACAGGCATCGTTGCCGCCTGAAGTAGGACCGCGTTCATCGTGCGGTCTCCTTCTTCAGGGCTTCGAGGCGAGCGTCGTAGTGATGGTTCGCCCACCGCACATAGATCCAGGTACTGATCCATGAGCCGACGATCACCACGGCGCCGAGCAAGATTCCCAGGCTCAAGCCCGGAGCGACCAGTGCTCCCATCAGCGGCTTGGCGTAGGCGATGAGGAGAATGAAACCGAAGTACAGCACGACAACCGCGATGGTGAGGATGATGGCAATCCGCCAGCGTGCCGCGGCGAGCGCGTGATGTCCCTGATGCGAGCGCGTGTCGGTGGTCGGCATTAGCGGCGCCACTCCTTGATTATGCGTGCGGTGACAATCGAATCGAGCTTCGTAAACTCTTTGGCGAGATATGCGTTCCCCTCGCGGCTGATGCGTCCTTGTTCGGGACCTTTTCCGCGCGGCGGAGCCTCGCCGTAGCCGCTGTAGAGCGAGTCGACGACTTCAGTCATTCCAGACACCACCTTACCGATCGGTGGATACGGGCCCGCACTCGCGGTGTCGAGGCGGGTGTTGTCGCGGAAATTGATGTACAACTGCGTGGTGCGTGTGTTCTTGCCACCACTGGCGAAAGTGACGGAGCCGCGCACGTTGCTCGCCTTGACGGGATCATCGGCGATGCGCAGTGGTCGCCAGGCGTTCCCCACGGCGGTGTCACCAGCCAGCCCCCACTGCGCGACAAACTTGTCGACCACGCGGAAGAAGCGTGTGCCATCGTAGTATTTGGCTCGTGTGAGGTAGTACACACGATCATTGCCGATCGGGGCCCAGTCGCGGTGGAACAGCACGTCAAAGGGACCCTTTGACGTGACGTACCGCACGAGGAAGGAATCGGGGCTGGTCATCCGGACATTGTCCGAGGTGACGTGCAGCAGGGGCGGCGTGCGGGTGCACGCGCCGAGCGCGCCACATAAGGCGAGCAGCAGGAGGGCGAGGTGCCGAGTTCGCATAGTGCGCATAGTGCTCATAGTGCTAACGATGCGCCAGGGAAGGGCGGTCTGCAACCGGTAGCGGGCCGGCGGGTCGTGAGAGTAGGCACCGCGCCCTCCGCGGCGTTAGAATCCAAGAGACCGCGGAGTCATCACGTTCGGGAGCGCACGGCACATGGGACTGGGCAATTTCCACATCGGAATTATGGGCAACCTCTTCTCAGGGAAGACAACCCTGATGAATGCGTTGGCTGCCGAACCGTATCGGAGTGAACTCCAGTCGCTGCTCGGCGGCGCCGAGACGTACGCCTTTACGGAGCGCGTGGAGAAGGGGTCGCTGACTGATGAGTGCCTCGCGCTGTTCTATCAGGACCGCGTGGCGAACATCTTTCCGACTGAGACCGCGTTCCTCCACATGCGCGTGCTGCAGCAGCGGGAGATCCGGCATCTGATGACGCGCGAGCAGCGGGAGAGCGTGCTGATCCTCGAGGATCGTCCGTTCCTCGACGGGCCCGAGGTATTTGTGAAGCGCATGATTGAAGCCGGCGAGATGCCCCCCGCGCACGCGCGGCTTTACCACACGCTGTTTTATCAGACGCTGCATCACGAGCGCATTCGCTTGCCGGATCTGACGGTGTATTTGCGCACGGAGCCGTCGCTCCTTGAGACCCGTCGACTCAAGCGGGCGGAATCAGGGGACAGCTACGCCCAAACGATCACCGCGCAGTATCTGCGTGAAATCCACGAGTGCTACGAGTCGCTCGCGGCGAGTTGGCCAGGGACACTTCGCAAGTACCAGGAACTCACTATCGTGCCGCCCGACGCGGACATCGTGATTCTCCCCGCGGAAATCGATATGAATGACCATCCCGATTATGTGCATGTCGCCGCGGGAACGATTCGCGAGAAGGTTCGCCGAATGATGGCCGCACGAAAGGTGAAGGGATGAACACGTCGCGCGCGATAGGCAAGACGTTGAGCGTGGTTGAGGATCCGACGATTCGGCGGCACGAGATTGCGAACCGTCTGACGAATGTCGAGCGCCGCCTGCTCACCTATCTCTCGCGCCATCAGACGCTCATTACCTGCGTCGGAAATATCGGGGCGGGGAAGAGCTCGCTCGTGAAGTTGCTCGCGTACAGCACTGGCATGAACGCGCTGTTCGAGTTGCCGGACGACGGTTTCGAGGATCACATCGCGCAGAACCCCTCGCTCTTTCCACTGCTCGCGACGGCCAAGCACTCGGCCAAGCGCACGCTGGGGCGCTACTACGGTGCGATCAACACCTTCATCGAGGTGCAGGGGCGTGAGTCGAAGAATAGTGCGGCCTGGGCGTCGGCCAAGCAGCAGTTAGAGCACGCAGCCCTCGACATCCAGCATGCGTATCTCGATCTGCGGAAGATGCAGCTGCAGGCGATGCCGCACCTGCAAGCAAGCACGTGTATTGATGGCTCACCGCTGGCGGACCGCTTCGCGTTCTGCGAGGTGTTGCATCGCGATATGGACGAGCCGTACCTCACGACGGACGCACTCCACGTGATTGACGCGCGGCTCGACGCCGAGTTCCGTCCGCTGGTGCGGCCCGGGTTACTCGTGGTGCTCAAGGCACCGGTCGATACGCTACTGCGGAATATCGGCGATCGTCAGCGCAGCGAAGAGAGTGCAGGTAACGCGGCGCTTCCCGAGGGACTCGTGCGCTTGGTGAAAGCGCTCAATCCTCGCTATGACGCCTTTGTGGCGCATCTGCGATCGACCGGCTGGTACACGGGCCCGGTGCTCGAGATCGATGTGTCGCAGATTGACTTCGTGTCGAATGTACGGCATTTGATTGCCGTGTACGAAGGGATTGAGCGGTTGCTCGTGCCCGCGGAGTTCCGGGCGTAGCCTACTCGAGTTTGAGCGAGTTGCGGGCTTTGGTAACAGCAGACTGCACACGCAGCTTCGATCCATCGATTGCCGATTTGGTGGCCGCGGAGCTTCCGCCGACTTCGATGTCGGTCGTGGTCGTGAAGGCGTCGCGGTACCAGGCGCCCCACACGTCGAGCAGGTGCTGTTCAGCCTCGACGCTCCCGCCACGCGAGACCACGTCGGCAGAAAGTGCGCGCTCTGTTTCGATGCGCACCAGTGCCGCCCGCTCGAGCTCAGCGATGAGTCCGCGCGCAGTGGCGCCATCGGCCGATGCTATGGTGAGGCCGCTGATGAGCGCTGTAATGCCTGAGTGCCGGAGCTCGTCGGCGCTGACTTTGTCCAGGCGGTCGCCATCGGTGTGGTAGTACTCGTCGGTGAAATGCCAGAGCAGCAGTCCCGGCTTCTTGGCGCTGAGGAAGGGGGTGTGGTCGCTGCCACCTTCGTAAGGGTTTGCGCGCACCACCCAGTCGGTGCCCTTGGCCTCGTCGTTGGCGCGACCAATGACGAAGTCGTTGAAGTAGTGCGGCGTCATTTTGTCTTCGGTGAGCACCGAACCGCCCCACGCCGTGTGATGATCATCGCCGCGCGTCCAGATTGCAGACGGGTCGGGCATCTTTTCAATGAGGAAGGTGCCACCAGTCTTCTTGGTGTCTTCGCCGGTCATATCGAGCGACATCCCCCATCGGATTCCGCGTGCGCGCGCCGTGTCCTGCTGGATGAAGCGCTGGGTGGAGCGGATCTCAAGGCCCCAGAGGAAGGTTAGGGTGCGCTTGGGGTCTTCCTTGCCGCTCTTCACGAGTTCGGCCGCGACGCGCGCCGCCTCGATGAGTGAACCCACGCCGCTCGCGTTGTCGTTGGCGCCCGGTTCCTGCACGTGCGCGCTGTACACGAACCGTTCGTCGGGGGTGGTGCTCCCGCGAATCTCCGCGACGACGGTCAGCTCAACCGCGTTCGGTGTGAAGCGACTCGTCGACTCGACATGCAGTTTCACCGGACCGTTCGTGAGCGCTGTGAGCAACATGTCCCGCGCGTCGAACGACAGCATCATGCCGAAACCGCGATGCACGGAGTCGTACGGAATGCTGGTGAACTGGATCGAGGTGCGGTGCTTCTCGGGGAGCAGGTACTCGGGCATCGCGTAGGCGAACGCGCCGAGCGCGCCACGCTTGATCACGGCCTCGGTGTAGAGCTGCGAGAGCCCCCCGCGCCGGCCGCCCGGCGCGGCATCGAGGATCACGAGTTTGCCCTTCACGTCCTGCTTGGCGAAGGCGGCGCTGTCGAGTGCGGTCAGGCGTACCAATTCGGCATCCACACCGCCCGCTGGCGTGGAAAAAGAGTTGGTGGCCAACATGTTGCGGTTGAGTGGGAAGCCATAAACAGGCGTCCGCGCACCGTTCGCAGCCACCATCGCGACCGAGGCGTTCAGTGGCTCCCATGCGGGAGCGGCCATCGGATAGCGCTCAATACGATACGTGAGTCGGTCGGATGCTTTCGCCGCGGCCTGCTCGACGTAGCCGGCCGCGCGGAGCTTGCCTGCAACGTGCATGATGCTGGAGTCGAACCCCGCGTTCCCCGGCCAGCGCACAAAGCGATCGAGATATGCCACCGTCTCGAACGCTTTCTCTTTGGCGTAGAGCGGGCGCACGAGCGCCAAGTGGGCGTCGGCCGGACCCACAGACGGACCAGCGACAGGCGCGGCGGTCCCTCGGCTGGACACCTGCGCGCCCGCTAGGCCAGCGATGAGGAACAGGGGGAGCAGGGCAGTCGGACGCATCGGAAACTCCAGGCTAGAAGATCTTGTCGTCTTTGATCAGCACAACGTTAGCGCGCCGTTGCACGCTGCCATTGCGATAGTCGAACGGCACATTGATGCGGTCGCCGGCAAAGGTGCCGTCGAGGATTCGCAGCCCTTCACCGCCACGCTTCGGGTCGGGAATGAAGCGAATACTTGTGCCAATCGCGACCCAGGTGCCGTACACGTTCATTTTTTGGAGTGGCTCGCGTCCCATCAAGGAACCCTTGGACGCGAGCGTCTGCTTGTATTTCAGGGCGGCGCGGAACTCGTGCTTGGGCAGAATCGTGAGAATGAGTTCGTCGAACTCAATCACGTACTGCACGCCTTTGTCATCACTCGCGCGGTCAGTCACCGGGAGCGGCTTGTCGTTGAGGCGCGACGACACGTACGAGGCTTGGCGGGGTTCCGCGTTCGCCGGCGTTGCCGATGCAGGGGCTTTGGTGCCCTGCGCGAAAATCGGGGTGACAATCGCAGCGCTCATCGCGAGTGCGAGGACACCCATTCGTCCAGAAAAGAAGCGTGACATAGTAGTGAAGTTAGAGGGCCCCTCCCACGGGCACCAGCCGAGACTCGGGCTTGTACCCCAATCGCGTGGATTTGCTTTGAGCGGAGTGGAAATGATGACGGGTCCCGGCGCTGGGTGTGATACGCTGAGGCCATGCTTGCTGCCATCCAATCTGCTGCTGTCCTCGGCGTCGAGGCATTTGCCGTGACCGTCGAGGTCGACGTCGCCGCTGGGCTCCCCGCGTGGACTATTGTGGGGCTTCCGGGTGGGGCGGTGAAGGAGGCGCGGGAGCGGGTGAGCGCGGCGATCGTGAACTCGGGGTTTGAACTGCCGTCGCGCCGCGTCACCGTGAACCTCTCACCGGCCGACGTGCGCAAAGAAGGTACCGCGTACGATCTCCCGATTGCACTTGGGCTGCTCATTGCAATCGGCCGACTCGACCCTGACGCCGTCGCCGAGCTGCTGGTGGTTGGCGAACTCGGCCTCGACGGCAGCATTCGCCCCGTGCGCGGCGCGTTGCCGATCGCGGCGCTCTCCGCGCGTCGCGCCATGCGCGGTGTGGTGTTGCCGCAAGCGAACGGGGCCGAAGCGCTGTTGGTGGGGAAGGCGCGGATTGTACCGGCGACGAATCTCTCCGGGTTGGTCGCGTGTCTGCGCGCCGGCCGACTGCCGGAGATGGTGAGCCCGGCGGGCGTGGTGATCGAACGTACGGCGGATTCGCTCGACTTTGCCGAGGTCGTCGGGCAAGCGCTTGCAAAACGTGCGCTCGAAATTGCCGCGGCGGGGGGCCATAACCTCCTTATGATCGGGCCTCCGGGTACGGGCAAGACGATGCTGGCGCGTCGGCTCCCGAGTATTCTCCCTCCGCTCGACGACGAAGCGCTGCTCGATGTCGTCGCCGTGCATTCGGTGGCAGGCGTATTACTGCCCGGCGCGCGCCCGAGCGGGATTCCCCCCTTCCGTGCACCCCACCACACGATTTCGATGGCCGGGCTGATTGGCGGTGGCCCTGGTCCGCGCCCCGGCGAGGTGAGTTTGGCACACCGCGGAGTGCTCTTCCTTGACGAACTCTTGGAACTGCCGCGGCACGTGTTAGACGCGATGCGCCAACCCCTCGAGGACGGACGCGTCGTTATCGCCCGCGCGGCGCACGCGGTGTCTTTTCCGGCGCGCTTTCAGTTAGTGGGCGCTGCGAACCCGTGCCCCTGCGGCAGAGCAGGGGACGGCACCGATCGCTGCCAGTGTTCCCAGGCAGACCTCGAGCGCTACCGCGCTCGGCTCTCGGGACCGCTGGCGGACCGGATTGACCTGCACGCGCACGTCGGCGCGGTCGAGCTGTCCGCGCTCAGCCGAAATAACGCAGAAGAATCGAGCACGACTATTCGCGCTCGCGTACTCGACGCGCGTTCACGGCAGCGCGCGCGCTATGCCGCCCACGAGAACTGGCGCGTGAACGCGGACGCCGCCGGCTCATGGCTTGTGTCGCACGGCGAGTTCACACCAGGCGCGCGCATCCTGCTGGATACGGCCGCCGAACGGCTCGGGCTGAGCGCCCGTGCGTTCCATCGGGCACTGCGCGTGGCGCGAACCATCGCAGATCTCGATCGGGCTACGCAGGTCGGAGAACCGGCCGTGGCCGAAGCGCTGCGATACCGCCCTGCGCGCGCTTGACGCCGCGCCGCGCGCTGGCGAGCTTCGCGGATACTCTTTTGTCCGGAGCTTTTGTGTCCTCGATTCGTGCTGTTGTGCTCGCTGGCGTGCTCGCCGCGATTGTACTCACTCCGACGCACCCGCTCACCGCGCAGAAGCGCGCGGCCACCGCGCTGCCGACCCCCGCCTCAATCCTCGGCTATGAGCCAGGAGCCGACCGCAAGCTTCCCACCTGGAAGCAGGTGACCGACTACTTCACCGCGCTCGACAAGGCGAGCCCGCGCGTTACCACGCGCACACTCGGCAAGACGACCCTCGGGCGCCCCTTCCTCGCCGTGTTTATTGCGGATTCATCCACGCTCGCGAATCTGGACCGCTACAAGCAGATCCAGCGGAAGCTGATGGATCCACGCCTCCGCAAGCCAGGGGAGTTGCAGCAACTGTTGCTCGACGGCAAGAACGTGATCCTGATTACGTCGTCGATCCATTCCACCGAAGTCGGTGGATTCACGACGCCTCTCGTGCTCGCCGATCGTCTCGCCCGCGGTGAAACCGCCGACGCGAAGTCGGTGCTCGCCAACACGATTGTCATTCTCGTGCCGTCGCAGAATCCCGACGGCGTGGATATCGTCGGCGACTGGTACCGAAGCACGCTCGACTCCAAGTCCGAGGGGACGGAGCCGCCGCAGCTCTATCATAAGTACACCGGCCACGACAACAATCGCGACTGGTACGCCTTCACGCAGGTGGAGACGCGCTACACCGTGGACTCGCTCTACACGCCGTGGGATCCGCAGATCGTGAACGACGTGCATCAGCAGGGCGGGAACGCGGGGCGCATCTTCCTTCCGCCGTACATGGATCCAGTCGAACCCAACATCGATCCTATTCTCACCGCGGGCACCAACGCGCTCGGCATGGCGATGGGCTGGCGCATGACGGCGGAAGGGAAGACCGGTATCGCGACTAACGCGTCGTACGATCAGTGGTCGCCGGCGCGTCAGTATTCGCTCTATCATCGCGGCGTGCGCATCCTCACAGAAACGGCGAGCGCCCGCCTGGCGACCTCGGTGGAGTACACCTTCGACCAGCTCAGCAGCGGCCGTGGTTACGAAGCCAAGACCGCCACGTGGAATTTTCCCGCCCTCTGGAAGGGCGGCAAGTGGACGTACGGCGACATCGTCGCGTACCAAGTCAGCGCCTCCTGGGCGCTGCTCGTGGAAGCTGCCAAGGACCGGCGCGCGTGGCTCGAGAGCTATGTGGCACTGGGCGACCGCGCGATGAGCCCGGCGCGTGACTGGTCTACGACCCCCGTCCCGACGGCGTTCGTGATCCCGAAGCAGAAGCAGGACCCGCAGGCGCTGCAGCGCCTCGTGTGGACCTTGCAGCATGGGCAGGTTGAGGTCCGTGAAGCGACGGCGCCGATCGCCGTCGGGAGCGTCACCTATCCAGCGGGCAGCTATGTGATTTCCACCACGCAACCCTACGGTGGCTACGCCAAGACGCTACTCGAGCGCCAGAAGTACCCCGACCTGCGCGAGTATCCCGGTGGGCCGCCGAAGCGCCCGTACGATGTGACCGCCCACACTCTCCCGCTCCTGTTCGGTGTGGACGTCGCGGCCTATTCGGGCGCGGAGCCGAGTGTGACGGCGCCGGTGGCGGCGGTGGCGGAGCCCACGTACAGCGTGCCTGAGCTGTCGCGCAAGACAGGGATCCCGCGTATCGCCATTTATCGCAGCTTCGCCTCCAGCATGGACGAAGGGTGGACGCGCTGGATGTTCGATGCGTACGGCGTGGCGTTCACCTCGATCACCGACAAGGACGTCCGCGCGGGGAATCTTGGCGGGCGGTTCGACGTCGTGATTATCCCTGACCAGAACGCGCGCCAGATCGCCGGTGGCCTCGGAGCGGCGTTCCCGGACAGCCTGCGCGGTGGACTGGGCGAGCCAGGGGCACAGGCGATCGCGGCGTTCGTGCGTGGCGGCGGGACACTGCTCGCCTTCAACGGCGCGAGCGATTACGCCATCGAAGCGCTCAAGCTGCCCGTGAAGAACGTGCTGGCCGGCGTTCGCAACACGGATTTTTATGCGCCGGGATCGTTGCTGTCGGTCGAACTGATGAAGGGGCACCTCGCGACCGTGAACGTGACCGCCCCAGTGCCGGCTATCTGGTTTGAGAACAGCCCCGCGTTCGAGATCACCGATCCCTCGCAGACCACGGCGATTGCCTCCTACCAAGCCAAGGGCGATCCGCTCCTGTCTGGGTGGCTGCTGGGCGGTTCTAAGCTAAACGGAAAGGCGGCGATGGTCGAGTCGGTGGTTGGCACCGGTCGCGTGTTCTTGTATGGGTTCCGCCCGCAGTATCGTGGGCAGAGCATGGCCACGCAGCCGCTGATCTGGTACGCCATGCTGCGCGGCAAAATCTGACCGAACGCGCCGCCTGAAGGTTTTGGGCGGCCGTGGGGTAGTATGGCGAGGGCGGGGTCCGCAACGGGCCCCGCCCTCGACTACATTTCCTCTCTATGACCGACCGCACGCGCGCCAAGGAATCGGCGCTCCTCGACTGGTTCCGATCCCGCGGATCCGCGCTCATCGGCTTCAGCGGTGGGGTGGATTCTACCTATCTCGCCTGCGTCGCCCTTGAGGCGCTTGGGCCCGAGCGCGTGCTTGCCGTTATCGGCCGGAGCGCGAGTTATCCGCTCGAGCAGTGGGAGCGTGCTCGTGGGGTGGCCGATCGTTTCGGGATTCCGGTCCTTGAGCTCAACACCGACGAACTCAACGATCCGCGCTACGCGGCGAATCCGTCGAACCGCTGCTACTTCTGCAAGACGGAACTGTGGGGCCAGCTGACCCCCGTGGCTCAGGAGCGCGGGCTCGCGGTGGTCGTCGACGGCACCAACGCCGACGATCTCAGTGATCACCGCCCGGGCCGCCAGGCCGCAGCAGAGCATCAGGTCGCCTCGCCACTCGCCGATTTGGGATTCACCAAGGACGACATTCGCGAGCTCTCCAAGGCGCGCGACATCCCGACCTGGTCGCAGCCGTCATCGCCGTGCCTTGCCTCGCGCCTCCCGTACGGCACCGAGGTCACCCCCCTTCGTCTGGGGAAGGTCGAGGCCGCCGAACGTGCCCTGCGGGCGCTGGGCGTCACGGGGGACCTGCGGGTGCGCTACTACGGTGCCACAGCACGGCTCGAACTTACGTCCAGTGAACTGGAGCGGTGGCTCCAGCCAAGGAAGCGCGACGCGTTGCGGCTCGCGGTTGTGGCCAGCGGGTTCACGCGTGTCGAGGTTGACCGGCGTGGCTTCCGCTCGGGATCGCTGAATCGCGCGGACGCACCACAGTTCGACACACTGGAGCCCGACGCCGAGGCAGTGCCCGCGTCGGGTGAACTCTCGACCCTCATTCGCTGAATGTTCTCCTGCCTCGGGCGTCTCGGTTGCTTCGCGACCATCCTACTGCTGCTCGCAGGGGTCGTGGGTTGGTTCACGCAAGACATGTGGATGCCCAAGCTCAGGGCGCGCGCAGGTTTCGCGCCGGCGGTCAGTGCCGCGGTCTGGGAGCCCGTGAAATCAGAGGGGGCCGCCCGCGGGCACGACGCGCTGGTGCAGCTCCGCAAGCGCAACGGTCCAGTGTTCGTGAAAGTGCATCCGGCGGACCTCGCGTCGTACGCGATCGGCCTGGCCCCCGGGAAAGCGCTCAGCGGCATCAAGCACCTCGAATCGCGCGCCGAGGGTGAACGCCTTTATTTCCGTGGCACCGTGAATACGGCGGAGCTCGGGGCGTCCGCCAAGTCCGGCCCGTTGTCCGGCGTCATGGACGGCATGCTGCGCGGGGAGCAACAGATTACCGTGGGTGGTCGCATGGAAGTGGCCTCGCCGGGACACGGCGTGTTCCATATCGACGAAGTGAAAGTTGGCGAACTGCGAATCCCCGCAGGTGCCGTGCGCAAGTTGATAGCGCATTACGCGGGGACGGCGAAGGAAAATGCGGGCGAGTCGCTCCCCTTCCCGCTCCCGCCGGAAATTGGCGATGTGCGCGTGCAGAAAGGCGCAATCACGCTGTACAAATCGGGACGATGAGTCGCCGTCTGCTGGTGGTGGACGACGAGTCTGGCGTGCGCGCCGCGCTTCGCCAGCTCCTCGAGTTCGAAGGATACGAGGTGCGTGAGGCATCGAGCGGCGCCGAGGGGTTAGCCACGTACGAAGCGTGGAAGCCTGAGCTCGTCTTCATGGACGTGAAGATGGCGGGGATGGACGGTCTCGAGACGTTGAAGCGGCTGCGCGGGCGTGATCCGTCCGCGATTGTCGTGATGATCAGCGGGCACGCCACCATTCAGAACGCGGTGGAAGCCACGCAGCTGGGCGCCTACGATATTCTCGAGAAGCCGCTCGACACCGACCGCATTCTCGTGACGCTGCGCAACGCGATTGGGCGGATCGAGCTCACGCAGGAGAATGCGCGTCTCAAGTCGACCATCGAATCGCGCTACGAAATCGTGGGACGCTCGGCGGGAATCCGCGGTGTGATCGAGAAGATCGATAAGGTCGCGCCGGCGCCGGCGCGCGTGCTGATCACAGGAGAAAACGGCACCGGCAAGGAGCTGGTCGCGCGCGCGATTCATCGCCAATCGCCGCGCAAGGACAAGCGCTTTGTCGAAGTGAACTGCGCCGCGATTCCAGGCGAGTTAATCGAGAGCGAGCTCTTTGGGCACATGAAGGGATCGTTTACCGGTGCGGTAGCAGACCGCGCTGGCAAGTTTGAACAGGCGGACGGTGGCACCTTGTTCCTCGACGAGGTCGGTGACATGTCACTCGCCGCGCAGGCCAAAGTGCTGCGCGTGCTGCAGGATGGCGAAGTGACACGTATCGGCGGCCAGAAACCGCATCGCGTGGATGTCCGTGTGCTCGCCGCGACGAACAAGACCCTCGAGGACGAGATCGCCGCGGGGCGCTTTCGCGAGGACCTGTACTATCGACTCAACGTGGTGCCGGTGCATGTCCCTGCGCTCCGTGAACGTCGTGAGGACATCCCGCAACTGATCATGCATTTCCTCCAACAGTTTACGACGCTCAATGGCGCGCCACCACGCGGCATCGAACAGGCCGCTGCCGAACGGCTCGCGGCGCACGACTGGCCGGGCAATGTTCGCGAGCTCCGCAACACGATCGAACGCCTCCTGATCCTCTCGTCCGGCCCGAGCATCACGGCCGTCGACGCCGAACGATTGGTCGGGGTGCGCACGGTGGTGAGTGGCGGCATCGGATCGCTCGAGCAGTGCAAGACCTACGACGAGTTCAAGGACGCCGCCGAAAAGCTTTTCCTCCACGCGCGACTGCGCGAGCACGACTGGAATGTGGCCGAAACGGCGCGAGCGATCGATATGCCGCGGAGCAATCTCTACAAGAAGATCGAGCGCCACGGCCTCGTGCGGGACGACGCATGAGCGACGAGGCGACTTTTTCAGCGAAGAACGCACGAACACGGACACGAACACGGACACGGACACGGCGCGGGTTAGGCATGACTGCCTACCTTGGCGCGGTAGACCTGTTTCCTCGACTTGGCTACGCCAAACCCACGGCCGATCATCCAGCGGTGTGGGCATGTACTTCACCGATTTCCAACTTATGACGAAAACTTTTCAGAACTGGATCGGCGGCCAGTGGGTGGCTCCGACGAGCGGTGCGCACTTTGAGAACCGCAACCCTGCCGACACTCGTGATCTGATTGGGAAATTCCCGCTCTCGAACGCCGCCGATGTTGCAGCTGCGGTGGCTTCGGCGAAGCGTGGCTTTGAGCAGTGGCGTCGCACCCCGGCGCCGGCGCGCGGAGACGTGCTCCGTCGCGTTGGCGAGATCATGGTCGCGCGCAAGGAAGAAATCGCCGACCTGATGACCCGCGAGATGGGCAAGCCGCTCGCCGAAACACGTGGCGATGTGCAAGAGGGCATCGACACCGCGTTCTATGCGGCCACGGAAGGGCGGCGGCTGTTCGGACACACCGTGCCGAGTGAGCTGCGCAACAAGTGGGCAATGAGCTTTCGCCGTCCGATTGGGGTGGCCGGCATTATTACGCCCTTCAACTTCCCGCTCGCGATTCCGACCTGGAAAATGTTCCCCGCGCTCCTGTGCGGAAACAGCTGCGTGTTTAAGCCGGCGGAGGATGTGCCGCACACGGGGCATGTGTTTGTCGAGATCCTGCTCGAGGCGGGATTACCCCCAGAGGTGATCAACCTCGTGCACGGCGACGGGGCAGTGGGGGCGGCA
>Ga0214919_10006606_pt1 | contig 15878 bp, 12 predicted proteins | sample LL1503_MetaG_FD_177994 | JGI IMG/M metagenome (GOLD analysis project Ga0214919, IMG submission 177994) | Freshwater microbial communities from Lake Lanier, Atlanta, Georgia, United States - LL-1503 | ecosystem: Environmental > Aquatic > Freshwater > Lake | place: USA: Georgia | collected... | reverse complement strand
GTCCCGGTGCCGGATGTCGGGGTTCGGCGAGGCGGGGCTGCCGCCACGGTCGTGGAAGCCGAGGGAGTGCTCGAGGGGCGCGCATGGGCGTCCGCCTCCTCCGAGAACTTATCGGCTGCGGCACGTGTCCGTTGGAAGCCCGCGCCATAGATGGTGAGCACGGCCGCAGATCCGATCGCCAGCAAGTTATTCGGGATCCGGGCCAAGCCCCCCTTCTCACGCGCGGGCGCTCCATCCCCGACAGTCGGGGTTCCAATGGGCGGACGCGGAGACGTGGGCATTGAGGCGCGTGGATTCGAGGGGCGCTCGGTTTTGGCAGCAGGCCGCAAAGGGACGCGAAACCCTGCTCAAATAGACGGCTGAGCGAGCGATTCTGTTGAAGCGGACGACGGTTACTTTGGTGGTCGGGCGAGCGCGTCGCGAATTGCCGGTTCGAGAAGCGACGCCATGATAGCGTACCCGGCCGCATTCGGATGCACGCCATCGGACGCCAGATCGGCGCGCATTCCCTGTCTTTCGTCAGACATTGCCGAGTGGAAGTCGAGATAGACGGCCCCACGCGAGGCCGCAAACTGCCGCATCCACTGATTCAACGCGACAATCTTTGGGGCCGGTTCAAGACCCCGCTTCCACGGGTAATCCAAGACCGGGAGCACGGAGCAGAGCACCACGCGGATGCCATTGGCCTGTGCCATTTCGGTCATCGCCGCGAGGTTGTCCTCAATCATTTCGAGGGTCGACGGCCCGGTATTTCCGGCGATGTCGTTGGTTCCGCCGAGTATAACGACCACCGCGGGCTTGAGGGCAATGACATCCTGATGGAATCGCAGGACCATCTGGGGGGTGGTCTGTCCGCTGATCCCGCGCCCGATGTACGGCTTGCCCGGAAACTGCGTGGGAAAGAGCGGTGCCCACGACTCGGTGATGGAGTTCCCCATGAAGACCACCCGCGGTTGGTTCGGCACTGGGGCGGGGAGTTTGGCATTGGCGGCACGGAACTGGGCGAGGTTGGCCCAATCTTGTGCGTGAACTGGAGGCGCCAGTGGACCGACAATCAGGGCGAGCAATGACACCGTGCACGCGCACCGTAGGACGCGTGCGCGCCGCGCCGACGGTGCGCCCAAACTCACGGCGTCTTGTCCTGCATCGAGATTCCGCTCGACCGGTAGGGCGCGAAGCCCTTCCCCCAGTCGACGCCAACGACCTCGAGGCTAATCTTGTCACCGTCGACGTGCACAATCACGAAATGAAACGGGTTCGCCCCCGGATCGGTGGACGGACGAGCGAGGTGTTCAAGGTTCACCTTCGCCTCCGCGCCGGCCTTGGTGTACGCCGTGAGGTCGGGTTCGCCGACGTACTGGTAGAGCGGCGCGCCGCCGCCGCCGCTGACGATTTGATCGATGCGGTGTGCACCCGATGCGTCGGTGTACCGCTCCACCCAATGTTCGTAGAGGTGCTCGTGCCCGACGAGTAGGAGGCGCACGTGCTGTGCGCGGAAGAGCGGCGCCCACTTCGCGCGCAGCGATGCCGTCTGCTTTTCAATGATCGCTCCGCCGTGTGGGCCCGACGAGAAGAGCGGATGATGGAAGAAGAGCGCGACATTCACGTAGCGCGTCCGGTCGAGCGACTCCAGCTGTGCCTTGACCCACGCAAACTGGACCGAGTCGTCGGGAATGTTGGAGTCGAAGCCGATGAAGTAGGTGTTCCCGTAGCCAAATGAGAAGGTCGAATAGCCTTTCAGCCGGTGCGCGGAGCCATCGGGTGGGAGCAGCCGTGAGTTCGCGTCGAGAAAGTTACGAATTCCCGCCACACGACGCGGATCAGCCAGATCGAACGACGCGCCGACATCATGATTCCCGACGGTGAAGAAATAGGGCACCCCGGCGTCCTGCGTCAGTCGCTCGATGATCGGGATGTAGCTCACCGTCAACGCCTTGGCGATTGAGCCGTTGACCACGGCATCCCCGCTCTGGAGGACGAACCGAATCGGATCGGGCCCGCCGGCGGCCTTCTTGATGGCGGACAGCATCCCCTCTACCACGAGTGTGTGCTCCGCCTGGAGTTCGGTTCCGTCGTGGCGGCCGCGCGTGTCGCCGTAGGCGATGAAGCTGAACTTGGTCACCCCAGCGGTCGCGGCTTCGGCGGGGAGCGGATTCTTGGGTGGACGAATCGGCGTGACACTGTCACGCGCCGCCGCGCCCTGCGCGATCAGCGCGGTTGGGACGAACGCAAGAACGGCGAAGTGGCGAACGAACGACATCGGGGCAATCTCCGGATCAACGAGTATCCCGAAAGTTCCACCACTGAGCGTCGCTCCACCAGCCCCGCGATTTCATCCGCGTCCGGTCAGCGCGAAGCTCCGCACTGCCGCATGGTACGCCTCGGCCGGCCCATCCAGGACCACCGGCGCGCCAACGGGCGCAAACTGCGCTTGAAAGAAGCGCAGATATTCCGGTTCGTAGATGAACTGCAGCCCGTGCACCTTCTCACGTTCCTGGAAGAGCGAAATCACGGACTCCACGACCACATCCATGTGCGCCTGCGTGTAGACGCGCCGTGGAATGGTCAATCGCACGAGTTCGAGCTTGGGATACCGATTGTGTCCCGTGAGCGGATCGCGCCCAGCCGACACCGCGCCGCGCTCCATCGCGCGCACCCCACTCTCCACGTATAACGCCGCGGCCAGCGCCTGCGCCGGGAATTGCTCGCGCGGGAGATGCGGCAGCATGGCGGCCGCATCGAGGAACACGGCATGTCCCCCGATTGGGGTCACAATCGGAACGCCGGCGTCCTGTAGGCGCTCGCCGAGGTAGTAGACCTGACCGATGCGACTGCGAATGTACTCCTCTTGGACCGACTCACGAATCCCGATGGCCATCGCTTCGAGATCGCGACCCGCGAGTCCCCCGTAGGTGTGCAGCCCTTCATACACCACGGCGAGATTTTGCGCTTTGGCGACAAGCGCTTTGTCGCGTAGCCCAAGCCAACCACCGATGTTCACGAGCGAATCTTTCTTGCCGCTCATCGTGGCGCCATCGGAGAGATCGCACATCATGTGGAGAATCTCCGCCACCGTGCGGTCGCCCATGCCGGTCTCGCGCTGCTGAATAAACCACGCATTTTCCACCGCACGCGTGGCGTCGAGCATCACCGTGATGCCGCGCTCGCGGCAGTAGCTCCACACGTCGAGCATGTTCTGCATGCTCACCGGCTGTCCACCGGCAAGGTTCACCGTCACGGCGACACAGACGTAGGGAATACGCGCCGCTCCGTACTCGTGCACGATCGCATCGAGCTTTGCCAGGTCGATGTTTCCTTTGAACGGGTGCAGCGAGGCGGGGTCGTGCGCCTCGTCAATGATCACATCGTGGAAGGTGCCGCCCGCGAGTTCCTGATGGAGGCGCGTGGTGGTGAAGTACATGTTGCCGGGCACATGGTCCCCCGGCGTGATGAGGAGCTTGGAGAGCAGATGCTCTGCTCCGCGTCCTTGGTGCGTGGGAATCAGCTCTTCATAGCCGTACACGTCACGTACGGATTTTTCGAGATTGTAGAAGTTCCGCGAGCCGGCGTAGGCTTCATCGCCCATCATCATCCCCGCCCATTGGCGGTCGCTCATGGCACTGGTGCCGGAGTCCGTGAGCAGGTCGATGTAGACTTCGTCGGACCGGAGCAGGAAGGTGTTGTAACCGGCCACGCGAATATGGCGCTCGCGCTCGGACCGGGTCGTCATCTGAATCGGCTCGACTACCTTGATCTTCCAAGGCTCGGCCCAGCTACGCTGCGACATGTACACACTCCCGGCGCCGTGGGTCGCGCGCCGATTCTGGGGTAGAGTAACCCTAGAAGAGTGTGGCGTCCCTGGAGCGGGGGGAGTCAGGGAGGGGCGAACATGCTGTAGGGGAAGCACCTCACCGCGGTGCGCTGCTGATGCGTGCTGCGCAGCCGACTAGTGCAGTGGCTGGAACACGTAGCTCGCCTTGAGGAAGAAGGCGTCAGCGGTGCGGCGCAGCTGATTGAACGCCAGCGGCGCGGGTTCGGTCATCGTGTCGCCGTAGCCGGCAAAGACCACGGTGCCTGGTGATGGGCGATACGAAAAGAGGAAATCGGTGCGCAGGTTGTTGGTCACGCGCCGTGTGCTGGGCGTGTAGCTCGTGCCTGATCCGGTGAGGAGCGTGCGCCCGGTGGTCGGATCGATCAGTGCCTCCCGGACCGATGCTTCGTACTGCGAGACGACGCGGACAAACACCGCGCGCGAAATCTGGTACTCCGTCTTGAGTCGTGGAATACGCGTGGTCGCCGTCTGCACGCCATCGCGCACGCGGGTGAAGTTCGAGCTCACCCACGTTGCGGTTACGCGCAGCTGTTCGGTGGGACGCAGGTCGAGCGAGGCGCTGACATCTCGGCGATGCACGGGCGTGACTTCGAGAAAATCCACGTCTTGGCCGAGTGTCGTACTGAGCGACGCGGTGAATCGACGGAACTGCGGGGTTGTGACGCTGAGGTTGACAATCGCGCCGTTGAGTTGATCGCGCGGGACGTAGGGCCGCGCAACACCCGCGGCATCGGGGACGCGCGTGCCGGTGTAGGCCGCAGAATCAAAAGCGTAGCGTGTGAAGGTCGGGCTCGCACCAAGGGTCCACCCGCCGCGAAAGGTGAACGAATTGTTCATGCTCGCGGTCCGCTCCAGCACCGATTGTCCAGCAAAGAAATCGTCGTACTTCCAGGTGCCGATCAGTCGGAGGAAGCCCGTGTAGCGTTCAAACACGCGTCCGGGCGCGCCGTACACCGAGATGCGATTCGCGATCGTTGGTTGCACAATTCCGGTGCGCGCCACGAAGCCGTTGTCGGCAGCGAAGTTCGGGTGAATGCCGAGCACGCTGTAATGGAACCCGAAGGCGCGGCCCGTCGCGTCGATCAGGGCCTCCCACATCGGTCCGCTACGGCTCGTGCTCCCGGACTCCGTTGTGCTCTGCACTAACTGAAACTGCGCGTAGTACAGTTTCTTAAAGACAATTTTGGTGTCGGCACCGATGACACGATTGGTGCGGCCGCCGCCGGTGCGATCACTGAACAGCAGCCCTGCCGTGTTCTGTTGATCGAACGCTTGTTGGAGGCGGAGGATATTGACCGCGGGATGTGCCGTTCCCGTTCCCTGGCCGTCGACGGCCGAAAGCAAGGCGATGTCGGCACGTCCGACTTTGCCGGTGAACTTCGCCGCGGCGTCTGGCTGTGCGATCCGTCTCGTGTACACGAGGGTGTTCGGCACGTTGAACTGATCGCTGCCTTCGACAAAGAAGGGGCGGCGTTCTGGGTAGAACAGTGCGAAGCGTGCATCGGTCGCAATCTGCTGTGCATCAGCCTCGACTTGCGAGAAGTCGGGCTTGATCGTGCCGTTCACGACGAAGTTGCTGCCGATGCCCCAGCGGATATTACCGCCGAGTTGCGGACTGGCCGTGTACTGCCAGCCAGTGTTCGCGGGGCCACTTGCACCGGTAACCGCGTCGGTGACCTCGGGATTCACGGCAAGCGTTTGGCCGTGGATCATGCCCGACAATCCGGTGATCGTCCCTTCTTGCGCAATGAAACTCGCACCAGCCTTGAGCGCAGGGGTCCACGTTTCTTCGTAGCCGTTGTGCTGAACTTTTCGATCGATCTGCAATCCCCAGCTCTGGTTGCTGCCAATAGGATAGCGGAGCGATTTGAACGGAATGCGGACTTCGACTTGGTAGCCGAAGTCGGTGAGCTGACCCTTGGACTCCCACACAAAGTCTGCACTCAGATCGTTCATGCCTGGCGACACGTTCGCGCCGGGAATGAATCCTCCTCCTTCGGCTTTCGTACCGTCCGCTTGTACGCCCAGCGGATTCACAATGAATACGAACGCGCGGCGTCGCTCGAGAAAGGTGTCGAGGTGCAGTTCGACGTTGTCGTCGGCGCTAATGCGATCGCGGTCGGCGAGCGTAGCGGCGACCGTACCGTGCGGTTCGAAGGCCCGAATGCCAAAGTGGATCGCGGTCGCCGAGTACCAGACGAGCACTTCGGTGGAGTCGGGGGCGGGTCGTTGATCGACGGGTGCGTAGAGCGAGAACCCGGTGAGTAGCGCGGCGGATTGCCAGACCGGTTCGTCGAGTTTTCCATCGACGGTGATCGTGGCGTCCGACATCGGCATACGGGCGGACAGCTGACCGGACCGCCCATGGTACACGACGGCGCTCGGCGCAGCAGTGGGTGTGGTCGACGACCGCGTGACTGACGACTGCGTGACGGACGACGGTGTCGCCGCCGGGCCGCCTTGAGCGGCGGCAACCTGCAACGCGAACAGGAACGGGACGATCATCGCGCCGAAGCCAACGCCTGCTCGTTAGAGATCGGCGTGATCAGGCGCGCGGTCGTCCGCTGCGGCGTTGTCGAGCAGCGCCGAGACGAGATCGACGAGTTCGCCCTGCTCGAAGGGTTTTTGGAGCACCGAATTCGCCCCGAAGGTGGTGGCGAGGCGCAGGTAGTCGGTTCCGGTCGCGTAACCACCGCCCGACATCGCGATGATCGGGACGTGTTGATTGTCCTTGCGCAGCTCGCGAATGGTCTCGAGTCCCTCTTTCTCCGGCATCAAGATGTCGGTGAGCACGAGGTCGATCGGCTGTGCGCGGAAGGCAGCGAGTCCCGAGTTCCCGTCGGTGGCAAGCACGCCGGTGTGCCCCGCACGTTCCAGCCGTTTGAGGATGGCACGCCCGAGCTCCGGATTGTCGTCAATCACGAGGATTCTCGCCATAGTTGGAAATAAACACCAATGTGAGCCAGAGCGCGAGTTCTAGGTGCTACGGCGGGGATAGCGCGCGGGTGACTGGACAGCTATATTCCAGTGTGTAGAAACGCTTCGATGTTAGTTTTATGGTCAGTGGACATTGTTTCATCGGGAGGCGCGATGGATGACGCCCGCCTAATGGGCGAGCGGATGACATGTAGCGGGATGCCGAGGAGAATGTTCGTATGAATTCCATTGCCCGTGTGGTAGCCGTGATCGTCACAGCTGGCGCCGTCATGGCCGGTGCCGCAGCGCCCGCCGCTGCACAAACCGCAACTGCAACCGCAACGCCGATCCCGCAGTTCGGGCTCGGTGGTCTCGGCGTCGGCATCGCGGTCTTTGACGAAGCCGGGCGGATGCAGCGTCCCAGCTTCTGGTCACGCTTCGCCCCGCGAATCGCAGGACCCGAGGATCACAGCATCCAGCTCGACGGCACCATCGGCGTGACGGTCAACGAGACGGTGCCGATTCCAGGCACCGATATGATCAAGGTGGGGCAGGTGCAGGAGGGTGCGTATTCGCAGAACAACAACCGCAACGCGACGAGCGAGGCGCGGAACTCCAAGTCCGTGCCGCCCGTTGACGCGGCGATTCTCGTCAAGGTCAATCGTCCGTGATGTTCCAGCATCGTTCCGCTGTTCGCCTATTCGCCTTCGGGCGACTGGCGCTGACGCTGCTCACGGTCAGCGCGTCGCTCAGCGCCCAGGCTCCGGAACCGATCACCGTGACCACGACGAGCCGCGACAACCCCACGATTCTGAGCACGGCACTCGGCGTGCACTTTCAGGGGTACTCGTTCGCAAAAGGCAGTGATGTGGATGCCTCGCAACTGGGGCTGATTCCGTTTTCGTATCAAATCCTGCTCAACCCGCGCATGTCGCTCGATGCCTACACGGTGCACGTGGATGCGCGCGCGAAGTCCGGCCCGACCACCATCCGGTACAACGGACAACTCGATTCGTGGCTCCGGTTGCGCTGGCAGTACACGCCCAGCACGACACTCGCCGTCGGCGTCAGCTTCCCTACTGGGCTCTCCAAACAGGACCCCCTGCAGGCTGCGGTCGCCAGCGTCATCTCCAACGACCTCCTCGGCTATCGCGAAGGCAACTGGGGGGCCGGCTGGAGCACGACGGCGGGTATTACGACCGCGTGGCGTCGGGCGGATTGGCGGATCTCAACCGGGGCGAGTCTCCGGCTTTCGAGCCCGTTTGAAACGAAGCCCGATACCAATCTTCGGTACGCGCCCGGCAACGAGTTGCGACTCCGAGTCAGCGGCGAGCGGTCCTATTCGACGGGCATTCTCGCGACTGGATTCACCGTCCAGTTGTTCCAGAAGGACAAGTACGACGGCAAGAATATCTTTGCCCCGGGGCCTCGCGTCCGGTTCGACCTGTCCTACGATTGGCCAAGCCTGCACCTCGGGTTCACCAACTTGTGGCGATTCAAGGGCGACCTGTCGGCCGAAGTACTCAATGCCATCGACGGCACCTACCTGCGCGACACGCTCGTAACGGTTGGCTGGCAGAACCTGCAGATTTTCACCGCCTCAACCTCAAGGAAACTCACCAAGCAGATCGCCATTGCGCCTGAGCTCGCCTTCAAGTGGCGCACCGCAGACGGTCAAGCCGGGCGAGGCTGGCTCCTCGTGAGTTCCGTGTTCTTCCCCATGAAGTTCGACGACATGGAGTACTTCCCCGGATTCAAATACGGATTCGGATCGCTGATCCCATCACTCACCGGTGCATCAGCGAAAACGCTGAACGGTGGTGAAGTCAGCTTCATTATTCGACATCCGACACGCAAGTTCTGATCTGGGCAATACACAGGGGGCGTAGCGGAACACTCCGCCTACGCCCCCGTTGTTTAGCCCCGCCGAACGCCTCAGTGCGCGCTTTGGTAATTCGCGCCGAGTGCACTCGCGGCACGAAGTCCGAGCGCGGCGAAGGTCAGCGTGCCGTTGCAGCAACTCGCCGTGACATTCGTGGGCGCGCCGGCAATCACGAGATTCTCGTGGTCGTGCGCACGGCCGAAGCCATCGACGACGCTCGTCTCGGGGTTGCTTCCCATGCGGCATCCGCCACCGGGATGTTCCTGCCCGATGTCGTTCGCCGAGGACTCGTTGGAGATGACCTGGCCATCGCCCACGCGGGCCATCTCGCGGAAGAGGGCGCGGAGTGAGTCTTCGCTGTGGCCGCGCAGCGCCACCGATTCCGGCGCGTCGCGGAACTGCAGATTGGGCATCGGATCGCCCCACCGATTCTTGGCCGATGCATCGAGCGTGAGTTCGCTGTGCTTGTCGGGAAGTACATCGTAGTAGCCGCGCACACGAGCCACGCCAGCCTTGGCGCGCGTTCGCCAGTCGGCCAGCATCGCGTCGCCAAAGAGCACCTCTCCCTTGTCGTCGCGGAGGCGCGGCTCGCTGCCGTATGCTGACTCCCACACGCGAAGGTCGTGGCGCAAATACTTGTCGAGCTTGCCCGGCCGCATGAACTTCTTGGTCACCAGCGAGTGCTGCGCGTTGATACCCGGGAAGATCTGCAGCGGGAGGCGAATCTGCGCGGCCACATTGCGATGGCCACACAGGTACTTCCCCACGAGCCCGCTCCGGTTCGCGAGGCCGTCGGGATAGCGTGCGCTCTTGGACAGCAACAGCAGGTGCGGGCTCCAGGTAAAGCCGGCCGCGAGCACGAAGTGCTTGGCGCGATACTCCGTTTCCCGCTCGGGCCCTGAGGTCGCGTTCGCGGTCGCGTGCGTGATCCGTCCACGCGCGTCGGTGTGCAGGCGTCGCACCAGCGTGTTCGTGTGGAGCGCAATGCGTCCGTCGCGTACGAGGGCGTCAAAGGTGAAGTCGGGTGAATACTTGGCGCCGGTGGGACAGATCGGGTAGCAGCTGTCACATCGCTGACAGACGCCACGCCCCTGATACGGCACCGAGTTCTTGGCACTCGGCTGACTCCACATGGGAATGCCGGCTTTTGCGGTCCAGTCCTTCAGCTGTTGGAGACTGTAGGACAGCGGGAGTGCTGGCATCGGGAAGGGCTTGCCGCGCGGGTCAAGCTCGGGTGGCCCCTGCTCGCCGGAGATCCCGATACGTTCCTCCGCCTCCTGGTAAAACGGATCGAGGTCCTCATACGAGATGGGCCAATCATCGCCCACGCCGTAGAGGGAGCGCACGTGAAAGTCTTCCGGCGAATAGCGCGGGGTGACCCCGCCCCAGTGCATCGCCAGTCCGCCGACGTTCATCGACGGCGAGAATCCATAGGCGGTCCCGAGTGCATTTTGATCGTCGATATGATCGCGCGGCCACGGCGTCTCGCCATAGGCCTGCCACCGGCGCCGACGTTCGTAGCGTTCCGCGAGCGGGCCGCTCGTGCCGCCCGCCTCGACGACCACCACATGCACCTTCCGTTCATTCACGAGCTTCTCGGCCATCATCGCGGCCGTGATGCCCGACCCAATGATGCAGATGTCGGTTTCAATCACGCGTACGCTCATCGTCCGCGATTCTCCGCCAGTGGGAGTGGACGGCGCGGCGCATCGGCGAGCACGCGGCACTGATCTTTACCAATCGCAACGCCGTAGGCGAGGTCAGTCGCTGCGCTGGTGTTCGCCCAGTGCGCGAGGAGCGCTACCGCCACGTGCGGCGCGCCAACGATGTTTGCGGGCAGCCGAAGTCCGCGGCCCCGCGGGAGCTGCGGACGCACGAGTGCGCGACGCTGTTCGACTGTGATGCTCGCGAATCCCTTGCGGTGTTTGCGGTGTGCGAGCAACTCAAGTGCCTCGAGCTGCGAACGCCAGCCCGGCGACGGATCGGCTGCGGTGTAGGTAATCTCTTGGTCACCATAGCCGTGCATTTCTTCGCTCACGGGGCGGTAGGCGGCGGCCCAAGCGGCGAAGTCGCGAACGGCGAGGCTTCGCACTTGTGCGCCGAGCGATTCCGGAAGGACAGCGTCGCCCAGCGCGGCGAGCAGCCCGAGGTTGAGCACCGGAGGCAGCGCGGAAGTCGTGCCCGCACTGTCCGCCGACGCGGCCGAGAGGGGAAGGGTGCTCGCGGCCGCTGCGAAGGCGGTTCGCTTCAAAAAGTCGCGACGATTCTCATTCATAGTTTTGGTGACGCGGGCTTTGGTCCAACCGGTTGGAATCCTGGAATCCAGCGCACGAGTACCGCGCGCAGGCCGTTCAACTCAATGGGCTTGGGTGCAAAATCGTTCATCCCCGATTCGACCGCACGCTGCCGGTCTTCGGCGAACGCGCTCGCGGAGAGCGCAACGATGGGAGTGTTTCTGTTGACGCCCCCAACGGCGCGCACGCGTCGTGTGACTTCGTAGCCGTCAATTTCCGGCATGTGGCAGTCCATCAACACAAGCGCATACCGCTCCCGACCAAGCAAGTCGAGCGCCTCGGGGCCGCTGCTTGCGCTCACGACGTGCGCGCCGAGCGAACCGATCATGGCACGCGCGACCATCAGGTTGAGTTCGACGTCGTCCACCACTAGGACACGAGGCTTGCCGGTTTCGAGTTCTGCGGCGCGACTCCCATCGGCCGGAAGGGGCGCGCTGGCCTCGACGGAGGCGGTCGGCGTCGAGCGCGAAATGACGGGCGCGCCAGCCGCACGGAAGGCGGCGGCCTCTGTGGCAGTGGACACGGGTGCCCGTACGGCCGCGTTGCGCGTGCCCTTCTCAGGGGAAGGCAACCGTCCTGCGATCAGGTCCTCGAGTACCGCAATCAAGTGGTCTTCGCGTACCGGACGTCGCAACTGTGCAGCCGCGCCCATCGCCCGCAGCCGGGCATTGCCGACGGGCTGATGCAACGACGTGAGCAGGATCACCGGTGGTGCGTTCACAAGTCCGGTCAGCACGGCCTCGTTGTCATCGCCAACGCCCGGTGCGTCGGCAATGACGAAGGCGTATGCATTGCTCCCACGCAGGCGGCTCACCATTGCCTCTGGATTCGCGACCGTTTCGGCCACGAGGCCGTGCCGCGCGAGAATCTCGGCGATACTCTGTCGCGTCAGCGCCAGGCTGCACGCCACCAGGACCCGTGAACCTGGAATCATGCCCTGTGTGACCAGCGGGTCCCGCGTCGTAGTGGCGACGGGGAGTTGCAGGTCAACCGTGAACTCGGTCCCCTCTCCCTCGCGGCTCTCGACCGCGATCGTACCGCCCAAGAGAATCACGAGCTGTCGCGAAATCGCGAGGCCAAGCCCTGTCCCGCCAAAGCGACGCGACGTGGAGGCCTCTCCCTGCTGAAACTGCTCGAACAGCCGCCCCTGCGCCTCATCGGTAATGCCGATGCCGGTATCCTTCACCGCGAGACGGAGCGCGATCGTCTTGCGGCCAATCATCACCGTCTCGAGATCAATCTGGACGTGCCCGTTCTGCGTGAACTTCACCCCGTTGCCGACGAGATTGAGCAGCACCTGCTTGAGGCGCGCTGAGTCGCCCACCGGCCACCGTTCTGCGCGCACGCTCTCGCGGACGACAAGCTCGAGCCCCTTCTCCTCCGCCTTCACTGCAAAGAGGTCGGTGACGTCGTCCACGAGCGCGCGTGGATCGAACGGGGCGTTCACCAGCTCCACCCGCCCGGCCTCCAGCTTGGAGTAGTCGAGAATGTCGTTCAAAATGCCGAGGAGCGAGGACGCAGACTTGTTGATGACCGTCAGCGAGCGGCGATCCGTTTCGGAATGCGCGTTGGCAAGCATTGCCTCACTCATGCCGAGTACGCCGTGCAACGGCGTACGAATTTCATGGCTCATGTTGGCCAGAAACTCACCTTTGGCGCGGGCATTCGCTTCGGCTGCCGACTTCGAGGCTTCAAGTTCACGCGCCGCATCGACGCGGGAGAGTTCGACGCGAAAGGCCGCCAATCCTGAAATCAGTGCGAGAATAAGTCCGAAGGCGCCGCCCAGCAACACGACGCGGTCGAGATTGGCGATCCATCCGTTGTATCGATTCAGTCCGAGCGTGACCACGACCGCACCAATGACCCGACCGTCACGCGCCCGAAGCGGGGCGGCGGCCTGGACGTTGAGCACGCCGCTTCGCACCGACGCACTGTCCTCGACGACAGTCGAATCGGCCGCCATCATCTGGCGCACGATGGCGGGGAGTGGAATCCGCTGTCCAGCGGTAGAAATTCGAGCCGTAGTCGCTTGGCCCTTGGCGCGCGCGTCGAGCGCAAAGACGAAGTCGTTGCCGGCGATCACGCCACTGTACACGCGCTGCATCGCCACGTTGGCTCCGAGCATGGCGCGCAACGGGCGGGCCGCTGCGTCGTACTCAGCACCGATCGTTTGAGCGCTCAGCGCTAGGCGTTCCTGTTGATCCGGATCCAGGAGCGACGCACCGGTTGCCGCGGAGACGCCGAGGTATGACTTGACGTCGTCAAAGAGAAGCCGGCGCTCGTTATAGCTGACAACGCCGCCAATCAGCCCTGCCGCGATGGCGACCGTCAGTCCGTACGCCAGCGCAACCACCAACGGTCGGCGCATACGGCGTGACGTCTTGGGCCTTGTGGGCTTTCGCGGGAGTGTGCTCGCACCAACCATGCCGTGAAAAATGGCGCGTTTCCACTCTGTGCGCCATATAGTTGTGGTACTGTGACCCGCGCAGCAGGCTCAGTACTGGCTGGGGTGCTTCGCCATCCGGGCCTCAAAGTGGCTTTCCAGGAGCCGGAAATCCGCGTCCTTGTCGTCCGTGGGCATCACCGGCGCGTACACCGTGATCAGCCGCTGCGGAAAGTCGAACGACACCGGAACGATCGGGACGCCGGCACCTTTGGCGACATAGTAGAACCCCGTTTTCCAGGCCGGGAGTTTCTTGCGTGTCCCTTCGGGGGAGAGCGCGAGGACCATGCGCTCTCGCGTCCGGAAATACGCCACGGTTTGGTCCACCACGTTGTGCGACGAGGAACGAATCACCGGCACCCCCCCCAGCCAGCGCATCACAATGCCAATCGGCCACCGAAACAGGGTGTGCTTCCCGAGAAAAGTGCCGCGCATGCCCATCCCGAACATCGCCATCAAGCCGATGAAGAAATCCCAATTCGAGGTGTGCGGGGCGACAATCACCACCATCTTCGGGACGTTGGGAAAGGTGCCCGCGAACCGCCAGCCACTGAGCCGAAAGGCCAGGGCGGACAGGCCGTCGGTGATCCAGTTGCCACGTCGAGGGACTTCAGCGCCCAGGGCGGGGATGTTCGCGTTCATCAGGGGATTGTGGCGTCCGGTGCAGGCCGTGGCAAGGTGGGTAGGCGTTGAGGACTCACGATGCCAGATTTCGTCCAGGTATCCTTTCTCACCAAACCCAGACTCCAATGCTGCGTCGTTTTGTGCTCCCGCTGTTGATTGCTGCCGTGTCGCTGGCCTCCGCGCTGGCCTCCCCATTGGCGGCACAGAAGCCAACGACCCCAGCCGACGTCCGTCGCGTCCTCGGTGCGCTCGCGCACGACTCGATGGAAGGGCGGGGTAGCGCCACCGTCGGCGGTGCCCGCGCCGCTCGATTCATTGCCGCGGAGATGAAAAAGGCCGGCCTCGAACCACTCGGCGACTCCGGCTATTTCCAGCGCGTGCCGGTCACCCGCGACTCCGTGACGGTTCAGCCGCGCGGCACCACCCGTCGCAATGCCGACGGCACCGTCACAACAACGCCCCCCGATCCCGCGGCCCCCATTCGCAAGATGGAACGACTCCGTGTGCGCGAGAGTCTCGCCGCGCTCGATACCGTGCCCCTCGAGCGCAAGCCAGCAGCGGTAAATGTCGTGGGTGTGATTCGCGGTAGCGATCCCACGCTCAAGGATGAATACATCCTCGTAGATGCCCACTACGATCACCTCGGCATGCGCGGCCCAGGCGTCAACGGTGACTCGATTTTCAATGGCGCCGACGATGATGCCTCGGGCGTCACCGCCGTGCTCGAGATTGCGCGGCAGATCAATGCCGGCGCCAAGCCGAAGCGCACGATTGTCTTTGCCGCCACCATGGGCGAGGAAGTCGGACTGCTCGGCACCAACTGGTACATCGCGCATCCGCCGATCCCGCTCACGCAGATGGCAGCGAACCTCGAAATCGAAATGATTGGCCGCCCCGATTCACTGGCCGGTGGCGTTGGCAGGGCGTGGCTCACGGGCTACGAGCGCTCCAACATGGGCGAGACGCTCGCGGCCAAGGGCATTCCCATCGTGCCGGACAAGCGCCCAAGCGAGAATTTTTTCCAGCGCAGCGACAACATCGCCTTCGCCATGAAGGGGATCGTGGCCCACACGCTGTCGTCGTTCAACCTGCACAAAGATTACCACCAGCTCACGGACGACATCTCACGCGTGGACTTCGACCACATGGCGGGAGTGATCAACGCCGCGGTCGCCGCCACGCGGATCCTGAGTGATGGCACCAAGCCTGAATGGAAGGCCGGCGGAAAGCCGGAGCCGCGCACGCGTCCGTAGGCGCTACAGGTGCGCTTGGATCATCACGAAGAGCCCCACGAGACTTGCGAGCGCAATCGAGTGCCAGAACACGCGCCGCAGAATCGTCCCCTCTTGGCCGCGCACATTCGTGGCGGCCCCGGCGACGACAATACTCTGCGCGTCAATCATCTTCCCCATCACACCACCGGAACTGTTCGCCGCGGCCATCAAAATGGGATTCACCCCGAGCGTCGTAGCGGTCACCACCTGTAATCCGCCGAACAGCACATTGGAGGACGTGTCACTCCCCGTGAGTGCCACGCCAAGCCAGCCGAGCAACGCGCCGAAGAAGGGATACATCGTCCCGGTGCGCGCGAAGGCGAGGCCGAGGATCGTGTCCGTGCCCGAGTAGCGGGTGACATAGCCGAGCGCCATCATCGCCGAGATCGTGAGGAGCGATGGCACCAGGCGACGCGCGTTGTGTGCGTAGGTACGCACCATGGTGCGCGGAGAGCAACCCATCAGCAGTCCGCTGATGATCGCAGCGACCGCGATGCCACTCCCTGATGCGCTCAGCCAGTTGAAGCTGAACACGGCCGCCTCCGGTTTCGCTGAGGCGACCACTGGCGGGAGACGCAACACGAGTTCGTGCAGTCCAGGAATTTTGATTTGC
>Ga0214919_10006604_pt1 | contig 15880 bp, 15 predicted proteins | sample LL1503_MetaG_FD_177994 | JGI IMG/M metagenome (GOLD analysis project Ga0214919, IMG submission 177994) | Freshwater microbial communities from Lake Lanier, Atlanta, Georgia, United States - LL-1503 | ecosystem: Environmental > Aquatic > Freshwater > Lake | place: USA: Georgia | collected... | reverse complement strand
GTTTTCCGAAAGCTGGGGAGGACTCAAGAAACACATCCCGTTGATCGAGGCCGCGTTGAAAACAGGAAAATCAATCGCGCCGCTTTTGGCTCGTCCACCAACCTCGGAGGAGAAATGGAGCGGGTTGGCTATCGGCGGATGCACGATTTGAGCCGGATTTCAGCCCCGAAATTTCACTTCAAAAGCCGGATTCGGGCTCAACACGGCCGAGACGGCCATGCCTTCTTTTTTGCTGCAAAGTCCAAATTTCAAAGGGACAATGGTATGCAGTGAAATCGATGTAGCGATTTCCTGCTTCCCGACGGGGTCATCTTTTGGCGCATCAAAAAAAGACGCCGCACACGTTAGTATGCGGCGTCTCGAAGGTGCTTTGGGTTTTCGTTTACTTGATGTGAACGGGTTTGAGTTTCCAGATGTCCTTGGCGTATTCGGAGATCGTTCGGTCGCTGGAGAACTTGCCGACGCGGGCGGTGTTCATGATTGCCATTTTTGCCCAGCGGGGTTTGTCGAGGAAGGCCTCGGCGACCAAGTCCTGTGCATCGCAGTAGGCTTGGAAGTCCGCGAGGCAGAGGAAGGGATCGTGGTAGATCAGGTTGTCACGGAGAGGCGCGAGGATGTCGTGCCCTTCGTTTTCGGTGAAGTAGTCGGAGCCCAACCAATCGAGCACAGCGCGCAATTCCGGATTGCTGTGGTAGTATTCCGATGGATTGTAGCCTTTCGCGAGGAGCTCGTTTACCTGCTCGACGGTGTTGCCGAAGATGAAGATGTTCTCATCGCCGACTTCCTCATGGATTTCGACGTTGGCGCCGTCGAGGGTGCCGATGGTGACGGCGCCGTTGAGGGCGAGCTTCATGTTGCCGGTTCCCGAGGCTTCTTTGCCTGCTGTGGAGATTTGCTCTGAGAGGTCGGCTGCTGGAACGATGCGCTGCGCGAGCGAAACGCGATAGTTCGGCAGGAAGGCAACTTTGATCAGGTCTTTGACGCGTGGGTCGTTGTTGATCTTGGAAGCAACGGCGTTGATGGCTTTGATGATGAGCTTGGCGGTATCGTATCCCGGCGCGGCTTTGGCAGCAAAGATGAAGACGCGTGGGGTGAAAGACTTCTCGGGATTCTGGAGAATACGACGGTACAGGGCCAGAATGTGGAGCAAATTCAAGTGCTGGCGTTTGTATTCGTGGAGGCGCTTGATTTGGACATCGAAGAGTGCCGAAGGATTAACCTCAATCCCGCACTCTTTTTGAATGATATTGGCCAGGAGTTCCTTGTTCTTGTGTTTGACCGCCATGAATTCCTCGCGGAATTGGGGGTCTTTGGCGAAGGGTTCGAGTTCGCGGAGCTTGTCGAGATTGCGTTCCCAACCGTTTCCGATGCGGGAGGTGATGAGGTCGGAGAGTTGGGGGTTGCAGGCTACCAACCAACGACGCGGGGTGATCCCGTTCGTCTTGTTGTTGAATTTCTTCGGATACAAGGCATCGAATTCAGGGAAGAGTTCGGACTTGAGGAGTTGGGTGTGAAGGGCTGCGACGCCGTTTACGGAATGGCTTCCAACGACAGAGAGGTGGGCCATGCGGACCATTTGCACGTCGCCTTCCTCGATGAGCGAGAGGGTGCGCTTCTTGCCTGCATCACCTGGCCATTTCTCTTCGACGAGATCAAGGAAGTGCTTGTTGATTTCAAAAATGATTTGCAAGTGGCGGGGAAGAACCTTGCGGAAGAGACCCACGCTCCATTTCTCCAAAGCTTCGGGAAGGAGAGTGTGATTCGTGTAGGCGAAGGTGCGGGTGACGATCGACCAGGATTTGTCCCACGAGAGGCCGTAGTCGTCTTGCAGGAGACGCATGAGTTCGACGATCGCGATGGCGGGGTGGGTGTCGTTGAGTTGGATGGCGACTTTCTCTGGAAAGGTCTCCCAATCGGTATTACTTTTGTGGAAGCGGCGGATGATGTCGCTCAGCGAGCAGGCGACAAAGAAATACTGCTGCACGAGTCGGAGTTCCTTTCCGACCTCGGTTTTATCATTCGGATAAAGAACCTTGCTGACTGTTTCGGCCATGTTTTTCTGATGCACGGCTTGCTCGTATCCGCCGCTGTTGAAGGCTTCAAAATCAAATTCCTCGGTGGCGCGGGATTCCCACAGGCGAAGGAAGTTGACGGTTTCCGTGCCGAAGCCGGGGATCGGGATGTCGTAGGGCACGCCGAGAATTTTGCGACTGCCGACCCACTGTGGACGGGAGTTGCCTGAGTCGTCACAGACATTTTCGACATGGCCGTAAATCGGAACTTCCGTGGTGTGTTCGGGGCGGACGATTTCCCAAGGAGTGCCATAGACCATCCATGCGTCTGGGTGCTCGATCTGATGGCCATTACGGAATTCCTGTTTGAAGAGTCCGTATTGATAGTGGATGCCGTAGCCGACGGCGGGAAGGTCGAGCGTGGCGAGTGAATCGAGGAAGCAGGCGGCGAGACGGCCAAGACCACCGTTGCCGAGGCCCATATCGTATTCCTCTTCGCGGAGCTCTTCGATGTTGTGGCCTAATGTGGAAAGGGCCTCGCCGATCTCTTTCATCACGCCGGCGCTGATCATGCTGTTGACGAACAAGCGGCCCATCAAAAACTCCATCGAGAAATAATAAACGCGGCGCACATTGCCCTCGGTGTGGGTTGTGAGGGTCTTGATCATGCGCTCAATCACGACGTTCTGAACGGCCTTCGATGTCGCGATCCACCAATCCCGTTTGGAAGCGGTGACTTTGTCCCGTGCGAGACCGAATTTGAGTTGATTGAGGATTTCTTGATCGAAAGCGGTGTGTTGGTCTTTTTTCATGCCCTTAGAGAAGTTTGGTCCATGCCGTCGGCATCATGCCGAGTGAGGCGAGGCGTTAAAGTGCAGGGAATGACCCGAGGCGTGCAAACCATTTATTCTTAAAAGTGGGATAAGGGGGCCCTTCTCACTTCCCTAAGCGGTGCCTTAGCTAGATAGCAGGGACAGCGCGGAGTATGTGATTTTTTCTGAGGTGATGTTTTTTCGCCATTGGCCTTTGGGAAGTCCCTCCTCAGGCATGAGCCAAAGTTGCTTGCCATTGGGGGAGTAGGGAGCGTAAACGCCGGGATGCTGGCCAGCGGAGACGATCACTGCGGGAATCCCCAGCGCGCAGGCCATATGGGCGGCAGCGGTATCCACGGTCATTACCATCTTCGCTTGGGCGACCGTATTTACAAAGTCGGGCAGGCTGCTCTGCGGCAAGATCTCGACGGAGTCAAGGCCGCTCGCCCTGAGTTGATCTGCAAAAACACGGAGATCCACTTGCTGCGAAGGCCCTGCGGCTAATCGCAATCGGGCGCCTTTTTGATGTTTCAGAATGCCGTGCAACGCCTCCGCCCACGATGAAGCGGGATAATCCTTGGACGGAGTCGAACTGAAGGGACAGAGGAGCCAAAAATCTTCTCCTAAGCGAGTTGGGGTTGTGGATTTTTTGAGCAACGGCATCGCTTCCTCCTCTGTGATCGGTCGACCAAGGACTTCGGAGACAACGATCCGATTCGCCTCGATGTCCGTGGGCAGATTGCTGCCAGAGGTAGGGTAGGGGAGCAGGGTGGGATGGAAGAGGCGCTGAACCCATTTTTCGACCGCTGGTCGTCGCACGCGTGGATTGGCGAGCAGGAGGTTTTCGCAGGCGATTCGCCGTTTCGCCCTTGGGGAGCAAAAGAAAAACGTGTGCAGGTAGCTTCTCATACTCCGGAGACAAATGGCTTCATCGACTCGGAGGCTGAGCATGCGAATCCACGCAGGCAGACAGTAGAAAATATTAACTGCGGCCACATTCACGATGCGGCGCTTTTGTCGGAGGGTGAGGGCGATGATTTCGGCTTGCGGGAACTCCCGGGCCGCTAGCGGGGCCACATCGCTCCGAACGGCTATGATGAGGCGATCCTCACCCCGTTCCCTAGCCAACTGCCGAATGCATCCTGTCGCCAGAATGAAGTCGCCGATGGCATCGGGCTTGAGGATGAAGATGCTCAAAAATTACACCGTATAAGTGGTCGAGGCTGTCGTTCCACCTTGGCCGGTCCAATTCGTGTGGAAGAATTCACCGCGTGGTTTATCCGTGCGCTCGTAGGTGTGTGCGCCGAAGAAATCCCGCTGGGCTTGGAGCAAGTTGGCTGGAAGAACTGCGGAACGGTAGCTGTCGTAGAACGAGAGCGCTGTGCTGAATGCCGGTACTGGTATGCCGCGCTTGGCGGCTTGCGCCACGACGTTGCGCCAGCCTTTCTGGCTTCGCTTGATCTCGCTACGGAAATATTCGTCGAGCAAGAGATTCCCGAGTTTCGGATTCTTATCGAAGGCCTCTTTGATTTTGCCGAGGAAACGGGAGCGAATGATGCAACCGCCGCGCCACATGAGGGCGATGCCACCCCAGTTGAGTTTCCAACCGTATTCTTCCGCTGCCGAACGCATAAGCATGTAGCCTTGCGTGTAGCTGATGATTTTGGACGCATAGAGCGCATCACGGATGTCATCAATGAGGGCCTTGCGTTTGACGGGATCCTTCGCTGCGGCGATGGCGGGTTTGGGGCCTTTGAGTTTCTTCGCGGCCTTGACGCGCTCGGTTTTCAAAGCTGAGACGCAGCGGGCGTAAACAGCCTCGGCCATGAGTGTGATGGGAACGCCCAAGTCCAATGAGTTAATGACCGTCCATTTGCCGGTGCCTTTTTGTCCTGCGGTGTCGAGGATTTTGTTCACGAGCGGTGAGCCGTCGGTGTCCTTCTTTGCAAGGATATCGCGGGTGATCTCGATGAGGTAGCTGTCGAGTTCACCTTTATTCCACTCGGCGAAGACGTCGTGCATTTCATCTTCGGTGAGGCCGAGGCCGTTTTTGAGAATATTGTAGGCCTCGCAGATGAGCTGCATGTCGCCGTATTCGATGCCGTTGTGCACCATCTTCACGTAATGCCCTGCACCCTCTTCGCCGACCCAGTCGCAGCAAGGTGCACCTCCATCGACTTTAGCTGAGATGGATTGAAAAATCTCCTTCACGTGGGGCCATGCGGCGGGCGATCCCCCTGGCATGATGCTCGGGCCGCGGCGGGCACCCTCTTCGCCGCCGGAGACACCCGTGCCGATGAAGAGCAGGCCTTTACTTTCGAGTTCTTTTTGACGGCGGTTGGTGTCATCGAAAAGGGAATTTCCTCCATCGATGATGATGTCTCCAGGTTCCAAGTGTGGCACCAATTGAGCAATAAAATCATCCACCGGCTTGCCGGCCTTCACGAGCATCATCACACGACGTGGGCGCTTGAGTTTCGCCACCAGTTCCTCGATTGAATGGGCACCTTGAACCTTGGTTCCCTTGGCTTCATTGACCAAAAATTCGTCCACTTTGGCTGTGGTGCGATTATAAACAACGACCGTGTATCCATGGTCGTTCATGTTGAGGACGAGGTTCTGGCCCATGACGGCCAATCCGATGAGACCGATGTCTCCCTGTGGTGTTATGTTTTGCATGTCGTTGTATAAAAAAGCGGCGTCGACTCAGCCTTTGAGATTTCAATCCAAGAGGCGGTTTGCCCGTCTGTTCTAGTCGATCTGTTTGTTTTAACTAAAAAATCCTCTCGATGTTAAGAGAAATTAGACTTCCTCAGGCTGAAACATTCCTCCATAGCCGGGGCGGTAAAGCATAAGGCCCGTGATGGAAGCCATTTTCTCAAAGTGGGCATCGATGGTAAATAGTCTTATTCCATCGTGCAACGCAATCGAGGCGATAAGGACATCTAACCATGGTACACTCAATCCAGAGTCGCGTAATTTCCAAGCCAAGGAGATGGCGCGTTCCCAGTCATCTTGATTGCAATTCCGATAAGGAATCACGGAAAAATACTGTCCCAACCGGCGGCGGTCTTCTTTTCGAGATCCTCCAAGGACTTCCAAGCGAATAGGCGAACAGAGCTGAGCCTCGTAAACATCAAGAAGCGCTTCGAGAGCGACCTTGACGTCTAGTCGCCCCATGCGTCGCAACGATTCGATCCAAACGGAGGAGTCAACGAGTACCATCGATCAATAGTGGCCCAACGGAGGGACTGGAGAGTCTTGATATTTTTCGTTGTTGGACGAGTCCACGTCATAATCGAAAGCCCCCTCGCGCATGAGCTTTCCGAATTCTCGGGCCTTCCGTCTTTTCACAAATTCCATCACGGCTCTGGCCAAAGAAGCTCCTTTGCTTTTTTCGCCGGTCATCGCCATGACCTCTTTTAAAATATCCTCTGAAACTTCAACGCTGATTCTCATTGGCAATGAATAAATATCGAAGATCGCATCGAATCAAGTGTTTATTTGATGCAAATGCGCGCAAGTTTTTATTTTATTTGCTCAAAAGTGATGCGATGGCATTTTTGATCTCCTCAAGAGTGGTCTCTTTGGACTTGGCGGCGTCAAGAAGGAGAATGCGGTTTGGGTTGAGTGCGGCTAATTCCAGATAACCGTTGCGGACGGCTTCAAAAAATTCTTCGCTTTCGCGTTCGATGCGGTCGAGGGTTCGTTGACCTGCCTTCATTCGCTCAAGCGAGGTGGGCCGGTCGAGGTCGAGAAGAAAGGTCACATCAGGAAGACAGGCATCGACGGCAAAGGCATTGATCATCTCCGTCTGCTGGGGCGGTATTTTTCTGCCGACGCCTTGATAGACGGTTGTAGAGTCGAGAAAACGGTCGCATATGACGATGCGTCCTGCAGTCAATGCCGGGACGATGACTTCGCGAACAAGCTGAGCGCGGCTTGCAGCAAAGAGGAGAAGCTCGGCTTCTGGCGTGAGATTCTCACCCTCGGGGGCATGCTGAAGAAGGTGGCGGATCGACTCTCCGGCTGGGGTGCCGCCTGGTTCTCGTAGAAGCAAAGGGTCGTGGCCGGCATCGCGAAGGTGGGCTGCGAGGAGTCCGATCTGGGTGGATTTCCCGCAACCTTCAGATCCCTCAAACGTAATAAATATTCCTTTTTTAGACATTTTGAGCAAAGCCCTTTGATATTCGGCGTTTTTCCATTTAGCAAAGCAGGAATGAAATATTGGCTCGTTAAACAGGAACCCGCCGCCTACGCGTGGGATCAGTTTGTGCGCGATGGGGTGACTGCATGGACTGGGGTGAGGAACTTTCAAGCCCGCAACAATCTTCGCGCCATGGCACTTGGTGATCGGGCGCTGTATTACCACAGCGTCACGGGGAAGTGCGTCGTTGGCATCGCCGAGGTGAGCCGTGAGGCCTACCCTGACTTCAATACAAGCGAGGGCGATTGGTCGTGCGTGGATTTGAAGCCGGTGGGCCCCTTGGTCCGCCCAGTCACACTTGAGGAAATCAAAGCCGAGCCGACACTTGCGGATATCGCCCTCCTTCGACAATCCCGCCTGAGTGTAATGCCGATTACGAAGGCCGAATTTGATCACATAATCAAACTCTCCAAAAAATAATGGATTCCGCTCGCGCTCACGCCGACTTAAGTGGAAATTAAAGATATGTCGGAACCTCATTTTGCCGTTGCTTCCACTTTCTCTCCGCGCTTTGAAGCTGTCATTGCCGAGGCGGATCGTGTGGCGCGGATTTTTGGAGCCAGATTGAGCGTCCTTCACGCCGGTGCTCGGTCTGATGATAAGGTCACTTGGATTCGTGATGCCTTTATCGGTTTGGGGCGCGAGGAGATCGATATTTACTGGTGTGACGGAGATAAGCCCGCGACCGCATTGATGGATGCTACTGTGAGCGAGTTTTTTGATTTGCTCATTGTCGGGGCCATGCCGGGCTCGAGTGAAACCCGGAATTTCACGGGAGGAATTGTGCGCGAGTTGTTCACCCGCACCCCTTGCGATCTGCTTCTGATTCCGAATCCCCAGGATGAACCGATCGAGAATGTGACCGCTTGCCTGCTTGTCGAAGCTCATTCCCCGCGGTGGCGTTCGGCCATTCCCGCTCTTCGGTCACTCAAGCCCTCATCGATTTCTATACTTGCTGCGGATAGTCCTTTTGCTCAAGCCCGCCGCGCATTTTCGAGTTCGGCCGAGCAAGAATGCCCGCTTGAGGAAATGCGGGAAGTCCTCAGTGAGATCACCCCTGAGATCGACTTACGCCGCGTGCAGTCGAATACCGGATTTATTCTCTGCGATATTATTCAGGATGCCGTGCCGGATTTCATAATGGTGGAGTCCGAATGGAAAAATGGCCAACGTGTTCTGCCTCCCTATCTGGGATGGTTGGAGCAAGTCATACCTAGTCGATTGTTTGTATTCGGAAAGTCTCCTAGCGAGGTCTCGCTTATAGAGACGACACAACAAAAGTAAGTCCGTTGGTTGTCGATTGCGAGCGAGTCCCAGCGATACACGAGCGCGTTTTACTTTTCCTCACTTTTTATGACTGTATCCGGCCTCATCGAGCGAGTCACCTATCACAATGAGGAGACTGGCTATTGCGTGCTTCGGGTGAAGGCAAAGGATCATCGTGATCTGGTGACCGTGGTTGGCAGTGTCCCATCGGTCAATGCCGGTGAGTGGATCACGGTTGATGGGGCCTGGGTGCAGGATAGGGATCATGGTATGCAACTCAAAGCCGAGTTCATCCAGTGCAGTGAGCCATCGTCTGACGAGGGGATTGAGAAATACTTGGGGAGTGGCCTTATCAAGGGCATCGGTCCGGTTTATGCGAAGAAGCTTGTGGGTAAGTTCGGTGGAGAAGTATTCAAGATCATTGATCAATATTCCGCCCGCTTGGAGGAAGTGCGAGGCATTGGCCGTGAACGCCGCAAGCTCATCAAATCTGCTTGGGCAGAGCAAAAGATCGTTCGTGAGATCATGGTCTTTCTTCACTCGAATGGCGTTAGCACGAGTCGGGCGGTCAGGATTTACAAGACCTATGGCGATGAGTCGGTGGATAAAGTGCGGGCCAATCCCTATCTGCTCGCCCGCGATATCTCAGGCATCGGATTTAAAACCGCAGATACCATCGCTGCGAAGATCGGCATCCCAGCGGATTCCATCATGCGTGCTAGCGCCGGAATCCTCCACACGCTGCTCGAGGCCCAGAATCAGGGGCACTGCGCTTTACCCCGTGAGTTGCTTTTGTCCAATGCGCGTCAACTTCTCGAAATGGACGAAGGTCTTCTCCATCGCGCATTGAAGGTCATGCTGGAAGAAGGCGATGTCGTCGAAGATCCCGTTACGGAACAGGATCTCATCTACCTGCCTCCCATGCGACAGGCGGAACACTCAATTGCCTCAGTGATGTCTGCGCTTTCTCGTAAAGCATCCACTTATCCGTCCATTGACACAGAAAAAGCACTAACGTGGCTGCAACAAAAAGTGGGTCGCCAGCTTGCTCCATCACAATCTGAGGCTCTCTTGCGAGCCCTTGCCTCGCGCGTCATTATAATAACAGGAGGCCCCGGTGTGGGAAAAACCACGCTCATGCACTCCATCTTGAGCGTTCTTCTGGCCAAAAAAGTGAAATGCCTCCTGTGTGCTCCCACCGGTCGTGCTGCGAAGCGTCTGAGTGAAAGCACGGGGGTCGAAGCGAAGACGATTCATCGCCTGCTCGAGTATCAGGGTGGTCGCTTCACTAAAAATTCCTCTCATCCTCTCGACTGCGATCTCCTTGTCGCAGATGAATCCTCGATGGTGGACGCGCCACTCATGGCCAAGCTCCTTCAAGCACTCCCGGAGCGCGCCCACCTGATAATGGTTGGCGATGTGGACCAACTCCCCAGCGTTGGGGCTGGCAGAGTGCTCGGAGATTTAATCGAGAGCCGCGTCGTGCCGGTCGTTCGCCTCACCGAGATTTTCCGTCAGTCCGCGTCCAGTCGTATCATTGTCAATGCCCACCGCATCAATAATGGGGAAATGCCGGAAACGGTCGCGGATTCGGATTTTTTCTTTATTGAGCGTGAGGAACCTGAGGAAATTCCGCCCACCTTGCTTGATGTGGTAGCCGCCCGTCTTCCCCGCAAGCTGGGCATTGATGCCATTCGCGATATCCAAGTCCTTTGCCCTATGAACAGGGGGTCCTTGGGTGCCATACAAATGAACAAACATCTTCAGGAACGCTTGAATCCCGCCCGGAGTGGGGAACCCGAGGTGGAGAAATTCGGTTGGCACTTTCGCCCCCGCGACAAGGTTATTCAGACGCGGAATAACTACGATAAGGAAGTCTTCAATGGTGACATCGGTTTTGTGGAAGCCATCGATGTGATGGAACGCGAAATTCGCATCTCCTTCGACGGGCGTTGTGTTGTTTACGATTTTAATGAACTCGATGAGGTCTCGCTCGCCTATGCGATCACGATCCACAAGAGCCAGGGATCGGAGTTTCCCGTAGTGGTAATGCCTCTCGCGATGCAGCAGTACCTCCTTCTTCAGCGCAATCTCATCTACACGGGCGTCACCCGGGGAAAGTCCATGGTCGTCCTCATTGGGCAAAAAAAAGCACTCGAAACGGCTGTTCGCAACAGGAAGTCAGTTCAGCGATTTTCGGCTCTGGTCCAGCGGTTGAGTTCTTTCTAGTAAAATCACCGCCGCGATCTGTTGCTTTACTTTATCGACAGATTGCCCCGCCTATGGAATGGGGTAGGGGATGCCTATCGACGCGATTCTTTTTGATTTGGATGACACCCTCATTGTGGATGAGGCTGTCTCCAAGGAAGCACTCCAATCCACAGCCCAACTTGCAGCGAAACTCGCCGGTACTGAGAACGCGACTTTCCTTAGCGACTGTAAGCGTTTCGGATTCTCATTATGGAAAGAGGGTCCGTGCTACGATTATGTCCGATCCATCGGCATCAGTTACCATGAGTGTCTGTGGGGGAAATTTGAAGGAGATAAGCCTGAATTGGTGAAGCTTCGTGAATGGGCGCATCCATATCGAGTGAGTGTTTTCAGTGCTGTGCTTCGGGCACAGAATATCACCGATGACGATACGGCTGAAAAACTCGCAGACCATTTCAGCCAGTCCCGCCGCAAGCTACAGCGTCTCATGCCGGATGCGGTGGAAACTCTCACGCGCCTTAAGGCCACGCATAAGATTGCGCTCCTCACCAACGGGGCGCCGGACCTTCAAGGTGAAAAAATCGCCGCCTCGGGGTTGGCCGGTTTTTTTGATGCGATCGCCATTTCCGGGGTTCATGGCATCGGTAAACCTCGAGCAGAAATTTTCCATCTGCTCCTGAACGAGCTCCAGGTAACGCCAGATCGTGCCGTGATGGTTGGTAATAGCTTGGAGCGCGATATCGCCGGCGCTCTCAACGCGAAACTCGCCGCTGCGATTTGGATTCAAGTCCCGGGCTCAGAGGAACTCGCCGATGTGAAGCCTCACCACGTTATCCGTGGCCTGCACGAGATTCCGGCCATTGTGTCTGCTCTGGCCTGATCAAGAGCTCTCAGTCTAGACTTGGCGAGAGGGGAGATGCTCGATGCAGTATTCCTTCCCGTCAGCAGTGACCCGGAATTCCGCGTCTGGATTTTTCTGCTCGGTGGCTCCGCAGGTTTCGCAGTGGTGCAGCGGTTCCGTTGTTGAGATCGAGGCCTTTTTGAACTTGGCTTGGCGATTCGTATTTTTTCTGCCCGCTATGCGATCGCGGAGGAATCCCGGACCGAAGAAAAGCAGGTAATTTCCAAGGCACATCACCACCATCATCTTGAGGGGTAGCACGCCGAATACCAAATAGCCGAGAGGGCCGATGAGGCTAAAGATGGCCACCCATTTGATCTTGACCGGCAGGATGAGAAAAAGGGAAATCTCAAAGTCCGGCATCAATGTTGCCACTGCTAGGAAGAGCGACAAATTCAGAAAAAAATTGCCGCCCGATGCCCCAAAGAAGAATGCCGAAGCAATACAGAGCGCCATGCCGCTGAAGTAATACAAATTCAGTCGGAATGTCCCCCAAGTCTCTTCCAGCATGTCTCCGATCCACCAAGTGAACATGAGGTAGAAAATGATCCAAAACATCCCGGTCGTTTCGGGGATGAAAATCCACGAAACGAGGCGCCAGATCTCACCTTTTAGGACGGCCGAGTGGTCTAATTTTAAAGCTTCCACGTAAGCGGGGTTGATCGTGAGCAGAATGAAGACAAGCGCATTCATCGCTACGACATATCTGACCAGACCTTGGATGGCGTATGGTCCAAGCCATTTTTCCAATCGATTAATCATTGTCATTTGGCGCATGCTGAGCGGTCAGTTTTTTCGTCAGAGTGGCATCATAATTCAAGGCGGCTTCTTTTGCCCAAGCTGGAAAATCCTCGGCGACTGGTGCCGTGAACGAGACTCTCTCTCCGCTCTCGGGGTGAGTGAGGGTGAGCTTCCAGGCATGAAGGAAGTGGCGCTCATGAGATCCTCGGCGTCCATAGACGGGATCGCCCGTCACAGGTTGCCCAAGGTGTTTGAGGTGCACTCGGATCTGGTGGGTGCGCCCCGTGCGTGGACGGCATTCGACCAGAGCCTTGCTTTCATTGGAGGCAAGGACACGGTAGTGGGTGAGAGCTTCACGGCCACGCTCATCAACGGCCATTTTCTGGCGGTGGACCTTGTGGCGACCGATAGCGGCATCGATTTTGCCATGGGGCATGCGTGGAGTGCCGTCGACAAGTGCGAGATAGGCTTTTTCCACACCGCGCGAAGCGAATTCGTCGGCGATTAATCGATGAGCCTTCTCTGTCTTGGCTATAACGAGGCAACCGGATGTCTCTTTATCAAGACGGTGGACGATCCCGGGGCGCTCGACTCCTCCGACGACAGCGATGCCCTCGCAATGGTGAAGGACCGCATTGGCGACTGTTCCTTCATGATTTCCGGCGCCTGGATGGACGACCAACCCTGGAGGCTTATTGATCACAAGAATCGACTCATCTTCGAACAGGATATCAAGAGCGATATCTTGAGCCAAAAGGGGGGATGGTTCGACTGCGGTCGGTGCGATCAGGGCCACTTCATCGCCTGATCGCAGGGGCTGTGAAGGTTTGGCGGCCGCTCCATTAACCAAAACATGCTTTTCGCGAATAAAATCCTGCAAGCGTACACGAGAAAAATCGGAACACATCCGACCAAGAAAGCGATCCAGTCTCTCGTCGGCATCCTCGAGCCCGACAGCAAATTTGACTATTGTATCCATAAATTGATTTGAATTGCACAGACTGGCGCATACAGATTATCTACCACTTATTCACCTTACTCACCCATATGGGCTGGGTAAATACTTCTCCCAAAAATAGCGGACCCTAAATGTGACACCTGACGATTCGTCTTATTCTGATCTACTCGTAGAATCCTGTCCGTCTTGTCAATCTTCTATCAATGTAACGGGAATTCCTCCCTGCACCGATGTGTGTTGTCCGGAGTGTGGGCAATCTTTCAAAGCCAGATCGCTCTTTAATCATTTCCGCGTTCTCGCGCTTCTCGGACAAGGTGGCATGGGCACCGTTTACTCCGCCGTCGATATCAATCTGGATCGGCCCGTTGCTCTCAAAGCCTTAAAAATCTCACTTCACGATAACCCTGTTGAATGCGAGAATCTCTCCCGAGAAGCTCGCACTACCGCCCTCATCAACCATCCGCATGTGGTGAAGGTTTTCGATTTCGGTCAGGCCCAAGGGCAATTTTACCTCGCAATGGAGTTAATAAGCGGTGGATCTTTAGACGACCTCATCCAGGAAAGAAAAACAGTGTCGGAGGTCATGGTGCTGAAGTTGGGTATCCAGATCGCTCAAGGCCTCGATGCCGCTCTTGAAAAAGGTCTCATTCACCGCGATATCAAGCCGGCGAATATTTTGTGTTCTGATTCGCAGACATTCAAGTTGGTGGATTTTGGTCTCGCCACGGCCATGAACGACTCACCGGTTTCTTGCGACGAAATCTGGGGAACGCCCTACTACATCGCGCCAGAGAAACTTGATGAAAAGCCGGAGGATTACCGAAGTGATATCTACAGCTTGGGTGGCACGCTCTTTCACGCCCTGGCAGGTCGCCCTCCTTATGATGCCAAGAGTCCCTCGCTGGTCGCCCTCAAGCAGCTCAAAAGCCGCCCCGTGAGTCTTCAAAGCTTTGCGCCCTCAGTTTCCAACGAGACCGCCTATGTCATCAACCGAATGATGGCAAAGCTCCCAGATAAACGCTACGCATCCTACCCTGAATTGATTGAGCACCTCACCTTTGCTCTCGAAAAAGCCATTCAGCGCGAGTCATCTCCGCAGGTCAAAAAAGAAATCCCACTCTTGAAAGAAAAGACCAGCCTCGACTGGATCTCGGTTTTGTTTCCTGCTCTTGTCATTCTCGGTATCCTTGCATTCGGCTACATTTATTTTTTTACACGACTGCTCGAGGTCAAAAACTAATCGCCAATAATTCGATCTAATTCCGCCACCCGGTCCCATGTGCACCGTCGCCGTTGGTATTTTTTCCAAACGATATCTCGCAGTTCGCGCCAGACAGAAAGCGGCACAGGCTTGATATCGGTCCATGTCGGATCACGTTTCTCCATGGTCGTCATGATGGTCCACCGCTGACCCAAGTGGTTTGCCCGATAGTATATTTTCCCTTCGTCTGTGTTTTCCGACCATTCATGACTTTCCATGGATGACATGGTGTCTCGCGGTTGCCCTTGAAACAAGGGGCAATACGTTTTTTCATGCAGTTAAGTGCAAATCAGCAGCCAGTCTTCGAATCGATTAACGTCTGAGTTCAGTCGAAATGACGGGTGTGGCCGTATTACGGGGGTTTGCGTAATCGAGTATGAAATCCCAACCGTTTGTATTCGTGTCGGTATTTCTCTCCCGCAGAATGCTGTAATACCTATCTGGAGCGGGGGCGGCATAACTTCCTTCGTAGGCATTGGCTTGGCCGTATCCGACAAAATCCAAAAGGGTGGATATTCCAACGGGGGATTGACCTTTAATCGGGGTGATTGATTTCATGAGGGCGACTTTGCCTTGGCGACCACCTAAGTCGAAATCTCCGTTGGCGTCGGTTTGAGGCAGGTTGCTGTAGCTGTTCTTCCCAGAAAGCCCGACGAGGTAATATCCGCGCGACGGAATCGTTCCGGTGAGCGGAATAACACACCAAGCGCTGGTGCCCTGCATCGCAATCTGAAGTGACCAACCTGTCAGGCTCAAGGGGACTGTGCCGGGATTGTAAAGTTCGACAAAGTCGTGGGTGTAGTCAGCCCAGTTGCGCCCACCATCCGCGTAAATCTGGCTGATCACGACTGTGTTTTTGGTTGGAAGAATGATGAATTTCTCCGAACTTTGGGCATTGGATCCTCCTCCGAAAACGCTCACTGGGCCAGTGGTGGCGCTGCCAGGCACTCTGGCAATAACAAGCGTTGAGGAGTCCACGCTGAATGTGGATGCGGCTACTTTGTTGAAATTGACACTATTAACAGCCGATAAATTGGTTCCCACGATGTAAATCTCAGCCCCGGGTGTTCCTGAAGATGGGAAGAAGTATGTAATCGATGGCGTCTGCTGCGAAGACACAACGACAACGGAGATGCCGCTGGACTTTGAGGAGGCGCCTTGGGAATCCGTCGCAACTGCGGAGAGGGTGTAGCTGCCCGCTTGCGATGGTGTCCAACTCACGGTGTAGGGAGCTGCGGTATCCGAACCGATCAACGTCGATCCATTGTAGAAATCGACTTTTGTTACTACTCCTTGTGCGCCATTGGATGTCAAATCCGTAGCTGTAGCGGCAATGTTTACCGAGGTTCCAATGAGGGTAGAAAATCCATTGGTGGGACTTGTCAAGAATACCGTTGGGGCTGGATTAGGCGTTGGGGTAGGCGTTGGGGTAGGCGTTGGGGTAGGCGTTGGGGTAGGCGTTGGGGTAGGCGTTGGCGTTGGCGTTGGCGTTGGCGTTGGCGTTGCGCCTG
>Ga0214919_10006603_pt1 | contig 15882 bp, 19 predicted proteins | sample LL1503_MetaG_FD_177994 | JGI IMG/M metagenome (GOLD analysis project Ga0214919, IMG submission 177994) | Freshwater microbial communities from Lake Lanier, Atlanta, Georgia, United States - LL-1503 | ecosystem: Environmental > Aquatic > Freshwater > Lake | place: USA: Georgia | collected... | reverse complement strand
AAACAGCTGATTGCCCGGGCGCTGGAAGCAGCCGAGGGGAATCGGACCAAGGCCGCCGAACTACTGGGAATCAGCGTACGAACCCTTCGGAATAAGTTGAACACGCCAGGCAAGGACGACTGACCGATCAGGCGGGTCCAGCCGGTCTCCCACGGGGCGGCACAATGTGCCGCCCCGTGCGCGTATATCCCCGACAGGTCGCCAGGAACGCCGAGCGCCGCTAAATATTCATAAACTGTTGTGAAATAAGAAGATACAAGAAGACACCTGACACCGAAAACCCGGGCGAAATGCTGTGGCATCACAGTTGCATAAGGGCAGGCATCACCCTCCGGAGCAAACCGTGTCAGTGGGCTTCATCGGCAGGACCTCGATGGCCAATCAACTGAAGTCCGCACTCGATGCGAGCTCAGTGCGCGCGCGCGGGATTGCCGACCGTGTGGCGCAGGCCTCGTCCCAGACGGCCCAGTTTTCCATTCCGGGACAGCCGGCGTCGCAGGGTGCTCCGATTGACCTTGAAACCGAAATGGTTGGCCTCGCGGACGAACAGCTCCGCTATGAGGCGACGGCCAAGCTGCTCGAAAAGACCTACTCTGGGCTGCGCGATGCCCTGCGGGAGAAGTAAGCCATGCCAGGCCCGATCAACACCAACGCGAACGGCTCGTCGCAGCGCCCGATGTTCCGGACGCTCGGCATCGCCTCGACTGGCCTGTTTGCGCAGCGTCTCCGCATGGAGACGATTGCGACGAACATTGCCAACGCCGAGACCACGCGGACCGAAGGTGGTGGACCGTATCGCCGTCGTATGGTGGAGATGACCTCCGGCGCCGACACTGGCGTTGCCAACGCTGGACCGAACGAAGCCTCCGCCTTGGCGCAGGGTCGCGGTGCAGCTGCCGCCACGCTTGCGAGTGCGGACACGACGCTTGCCAATGCGACCGGTCAGGACGTGACGACCGGTGGCGTGAAGGTGACGGGCATCGTGGAGGACGCCACCGAAGGACCGCTGGTGTACGACCCGAGCCATCCAGACGCCAACCCCGACGGCTACGTGCGCTATCCGAATGTGCGCGTGACCGATGAAATCGTCGACCTCATGGATGCCAAGCGCATCTATGAGGCGAATGCCACTGTGTTCCAGGCGGCGAAGTCGATGCTTCGCCGCGCCATCGATATCTGAGGATCGCCATTCCATGAGCATCAACGCCCTGACCAACACCGCCTCCACGCTGCTCGCGCCGCGCCCGGATACCACCGCCAACGGCGGCATCGGTACACCATCGCGTGCGAATGGCGCCAACGGCGCGAACACGCTGGCCACCGCGCTCACCAATGGCGGCGCCAAAGACGCCTACACCGCGTCGTCGGCGACCTCGTCGCTCACGGCTCGCGCGCCAGAAGGGACTGACCCGGGCCTCTGGAGTGTGCTGACCTCCGAGGAGCGGAACTTCTTCTCGAAGACTGTGACCTCTGGTCCGCTTACCTACAGCCGCGTCATGCTGAGCGGTGCCCGGGCCACGCCCGCGCCGGCCGCCCGTGGCGGTCGTATCGACATCCGAGCCTAATCATGAGCGATCCGATCGGCGCAGCAGTGTCGCGCTTCACGCAGTCTCTGTCGAGCGCTGGCCTTGGCCAGGGGATGTCGTTGCCTGGTGCAAACCAGGGCGTCGGCGCGGGTCGTCTTGGTGGCGGTGACTCGGCCGCTCGACAGGTCCCGTTGGCCGACGGTCCGTCGTTCGGCGACACCTTGAAGAAGGCGATCAATGATGTCTCCGCCCAGCAGGACAAGGCGTCGGACACATTGGGCGCGTTTCTGCGTGGCGAGAATGTGGAACTCCATCAGGTGATGGCCGCCACGGAAGAAGCGCAGATCTCGCTGCAGATGTTGATCGAAGTCCGCAACAAGTTCACCGATGCGTATAAGTCCCTCGCCAACATGCAGGGCTGATCGCAATGCCGCCTGATCTTCTGCAGAAGCTTGGTGGTCCCCGCCGCATCATGATCGGCGCCGTTGGGCTGATCGTGGCTGGGGTGATCCTCGTGATTTCCCGCGTCGCCACGGAGCCGAATTGGGTGCCCGCGGTGACCGGCGTTCCGCTGCAGAGCGCGTCGGAGCTGACCGACCGATTGGATCAGGCCGCCATCAAGTACAAGCTCGATCGTGGGGGCGCGGAGATTTTGGTCGCGCAGGCCGACTTGGCGCGTGCCCGCGTGACGCTGGCGAAGGACGGACTCCCGGGCGGCAATCGCCCCGGGCTCGAAATCTTCGACCGCCCGTCATGGGGCTGGAATGACTTTACGCAGCGCGTGAACTATCGTCGTGCGCTGGAAGGCGAGTTGGAGCGCACGATCGGCCGCATGCGCGGCATCGAGCGCGCCGAGGTGCACATCGCGATTTCGGATCAGGGAGGCTTCCGGGCCGCCAACGAGCGTCCGGCGACCGCCTCTGTGCTGATCGCACTGAAGGACGCGGGACTTCCCGCACAGGATATTGTGCAGGGCATTGCCCATCTCGTGTCGTCGAGCGTCGACGGACTGAGCGCCGAGAATGTGAGCATCCACGACGAAACGGGTAAGCAGTGGTCCGACCCCTCCGATGGCTCGAGCGCGGGCCTGACGAGCCGTCAGCTGCGCGTCCAACAGGATGTCGAGAAGTACCTCGAGCATAAGGCCTCGGACCTGGTGTCCCAGGTGGTGGGCCCGGGCAACAGCCGCGTGCAAGTCGCGGCGGCTATCAACTTCGATAAGGTCGAGCGCACCACGCTCTCGGTCGACCCCGAGAAGCAGGCGCTCGCGCAGGAAACGAAGGCGGAGATCGTGCCGGGCGCGCAGGGTGGCGCGGGCTCGACCAACGTGAACAACAGCTACGAGAACACCAAGAGCACGGAAGTCTTCAGTGGCGCGATCGGCAACATCCGCCGGATGACGGTGGCCGTGTTGGTCGCAGACGCCCCCGTGCCAAGCACGGGCCCAACCGACACGATTCCGCGCTACACCCCCCGCCCTCCCGAAGAACTCGCCCGACTGGAAACGCTGGTTCGCAGCGCCTTGGGCGCAGACTCCTCGCGCGGCGACGCCGTGAGTGTCGTGAGCCTTCCAATGCCCGTGCAGCGTGTGAAGCCGTCGGTCCCCGTTGTGCCGACCTTCGCGGAAAAGATGCAGCCCTATGAGCGCCCCGCGCTGACGGTGGTTGGCCTCCTCTTGGCCTTTGGAATGGGGATGATGGCGTTGCGTTCGCTGCGCACGCCGCCGTTGAAGGCCGCTTCGGCGACGCTCACTCTGGCCCCAGCGGAACCGGCGCCGACCCTCGTACGCGCGGCACCACCGCGCTCGGCGGATCTGCCCAGCTATTCGTTCCCGATCGCCGACACGCAGATTCGTGATCGCGTGGTGCAGACCGTTGATGAGAACCCCGATGCGGCCGCGCGCTTGGTCAAGTCGTGGCTCAAGGATTCGTGAGTACCATGCGCTCGAATACCGCATTCGCCACACTCGCCGACGAACAGTCCTTCACCGGACGGCAGAAGGCTGCCATCCTCTGCATGGCACTCGGCGCCGAAGGGGCAGCGAAGATCACGCAGAAGCTGTCGCCCGAAGAAGCGGAGACCATTTCGTTTGAGATCGCCCGCATGGATCGACTCGCGCCTGAGGAGGCCGAAGGGGTCCTGCTCGAGTGGATTGAGACCTCGGTCGCCTCGCAGGCGTTGAACTCGGGTGGCGTGGACTACGCCCGCGAGATTCTCGAGAAGGCGTTCACCACCACAAAAGCACAGCAGATTCTGAAGCGGGTTGTGAGCCAGCTCGCGGACTCGAGTGGATTGCGTCGTCTGCGCAATGCCGATCCGCAGCAGGTCGCAACGATGTTCCGCAACGAGCACCCGCAGACGGTCGCCATGATCCTGGCGCATCTGATGCCGCAGCAGGCGGCCGCGGTGCTCAAGGAAATCGACCCGACCAATGCGGCGGATATCGCGTTCCGTATGGCCAAGATGGAGAAGGTGTCGCCAGAGATGCTCCAACTCATTGAGAAGTCGCTGGGTACCGACACGGACCTCAACATCCAACAGGGCATGTCGGCCGCCGGTGGCCCCGCGGCTGTCGCAGCGGTGCTCAACCTGATGCAGGGCACCATGGAGAAGGAGATTCTTGCGCAGGTTGCCGCGCGCGATCTCACCCTCTCGGAACAGATCAAGCACCTGATGTTCGTGTTCGAAGACGTCGTCGGTCTGGACGACCGCTCGGTGCAACGCATCCTGCGCGACGTGGACAACAAGACCTTGGCGCTCGCGCTCAAGGGAGCAAGCGCGGAGCTTCGCACCCGCATTATCGGGCAGATGTCGCAGCGAGCCTCGCAGGCGCTGGCCGACGAAATGGAAATGCTTGGCCCGGTCCGCATGCGGGATGTCGAAGCGGCGCAGATGGGCGTGGTCGCACAGATTCGCACACTCGAGGAGGCCGGAGAAATCGTTCTGGGCGCCAGTGCCGACGACCTTGTCGCGTAACCCGGCGGGGAGAAAGTCCTCGCCGAGCGCTTGGGCGCTCGACGACTTCGGGTCGTTCCGCAAGGAACACCCGCAGGACACGCCGGCCGAAGCTGTACCGACCGCGCAAGAACTCGCGGTCGAGGAAGCCTGGCAGGCGGGGTATCAGGCCGGGCGCCTCGAGGGCGAGATGGCCGAGCAGGCACGTCTCGCACCGACCTTGCGTGCCGCGTCCGATGCTATCGATGACATCCGCTCATCCGAAGAACGGTGGCAGGGTGCGATCGAAGAGAACATTATTGCACTTGCCACCGCGATTGCGCGCCATTTGGTGGATCGCGAAATGGAAACGGACATGACCGTGGTCTCGACGCTGATTGAACGCGCGCTCGAAGCGTTCCCGATCGATCAGCCCGTGCGCGTCCGCGTGAACCCGCGTGACCTCACTGTGATTGAATCGCTCTCGGCGCACGACCATCCGATGCCGGGTGCCGCACGCGGCACGAATGCACGGTGGATCGCCGATGCGCGCATTGCGCCAGGCGGCGCGATGGTTGAAGGGCGCGAACGCATTGTGGACGCGCGTGTCGACAGCGCGCTCGAACGTATTTACCGCCGACTGACATACACCGGTGCCTGAGCTCCTCGCACGTCGTATCGGGGAAATGCCCCGTTTCGCCACCAACGGACGCGTCATTCGTGTGACGGGTCTTGTCGTCGAAGTCGCCGGCCTCGACCTCGGCCTCGGCGAGATTTGCCAGCTGTCCTCGTTCACCGACGGGCGCACCGTGCTCGCCGAAGTGTGCGGATTCGACAGCGATCGCTTGCTCCTGATGTCGCTCGGCGAACTCGATGGCATCCATCCGGGCGCGATGGTCACGCCGCTCGGTCGATCGTTTGGCATTGAAGTGGGGCCTGACCTTTTGGGCCGCGTGCTCAACGGGCTCGGGCAGCCGATTGATGGGGGACCGAAGCTTCGCAATACGGAGCGTGTCTCGCTCACATCCGAGCCGCCGAATCCCCTGCACCGTCAGATGATCAGCGAGCCGCTCGAGACTGGCGTGCGCGCGATCGACGGCCTGCTCACGATTGGACGCGGCCAGCGTGTCGGTATTTTCGCCGGCTCCGGCGTGGGAAAGAGCACACTGCTCGGGATGATTGCGCGCCAGGCCAAGTCCGACGTGAACGTCATTGCGCTGCTTGGCGAACGTGGACGCGAAGTGCGGGAGTTCCTCGAGCACTCGCTCGGCGCCGAAGGGTTGGCGCGATCTGTTGTCGTGGTTGCCACTGGTGATCAGGCTGCGCTGGTGCGTGCGCGCGGCGCCCTGGTGGCGACGGCGATTGCGGAATATTTCCGCGATCAGGGCAAGCAGGTGACGCTGATGATCGATTCCGTGACGCGTGTGGCGATGGCGTGGCGCGAGATTGGCCTGGCTGTGGGCGAGCCGCCAACGACCAAGGGCTATCCGCCTTCGGTGTTCGCGAATCTGCCGCGGCTGCTTGAGCGCGCGGGTAACGGTTCGACGGGCGGGATCACCGGGCTCTACACCGTGCTCGTCGATGGCGATGACTTCAATGAACCCGTCGCTGATGCCGCGCGATCGATTCTGGATGGTCATATTGTGCTCACGCGCAAACTGGCGAGCGCCGGGCATTATCCGTCGATCGACATTCTCGACAGCAAGAGTCGTGTGAAGGATCTCGTCACAGAGGTTCCACAACAGGCGGCGGCGCGTTCTGTGCTCCGCACCGAAGCGGCATACCGTGAGAAGGAAGACTTGATCATGGTCGGCGCGTATCAGCGCGGCAGCGATCCGCATGTGGACGCGGCGATTCAGTTTCGCGAGCCGGTGCTCTCGTATCTGCAGCAAGCGCCGTCGGAGCATTCGACGCTCGAGCAGACGACCAATGATCTCTTGGCACTCGGCGGCGCCATTGATGCGTCGACTGCACGGCCCTCGTGAGTTCTGACCGCTTCACCTTTCGGCTTGAGCGGTTGCTCTCGCTGCGACAGAAGGCGGAAGAGGTTGCCGGTATTGCGCTCGCTGAGGCCCGCAATGCGGAAACGGCTGCGCACGAGGCCAAGTCGGCACTCGAAATGCACCGCGTACGGACGCAGGAGTCCTTGACGCTTCGCGCTGGCGATACCTCCACCGTTGCCACATTGCGGCAGGTTGCGCTGCTGATGGAGGACGCCGACCGCCGCATTGCGCAAGCGGACGAGCGTTTGATGGCGTGCCGCACCACCATGCTGGCTCGGCGGGACGCGTTGAATGCCGCCGTCCAGGAGCGTCGCGTGCTCGGGCGCTTGAAAGAGCGCGCCCTGGACAGCTGGCAGCAGGCGGCTGCCCGGTCGGAACAGGTCACCATGGACGAGTTCGCGCAGACCCGACGGAATGGTACGGATATTGCATAACTAGGGATCGGACACTTCCGATTCCCTATGAAACGACTTCTGATTCCCTTCGCCGCGGCACTCCTTGCCGCCGCATCCGGCACCTCCGCTCTTTCTGTCTCGCAGGCCAAGACCGTGGCGGCCGAAGCACAGGCCAAAGCGAAAGTGGTCCACGACAGCCTCGAGCGAATCGCCGCGGACTCCACGAAGCGCGCCGCTGACGCCAAGCACGTGGCTGACAGCACGGCGACCGACAGCGTGATGTCTGCCGCACCGGCTGCACCGCCGGCTGCACCGCCGGCTGCCGCACGGGTGGCTGCACCCGCGCCAGCAAATAAGAAGACCCCTGCCCCCGACGCCAAGCACTCGGCACCCGACGCGAAGCACTCGGCCCCAGACGCGAAGCGCCCGGCACCTGGCCTGCTCGCCGGCCCACTGCAGACTGGCGATGCCGTGCTCCCCAGTGGCCGGCTGTCCAAGATTTTCGCGAACATGCCAGCAAAGGATGCCGCCAAAGTTCTCGCGCACCTCGATGATGCCGATGTCTCGCGGATCCTTGGGGCGGTCACCGACAAGCGCGCGGCTGAGATCCTCGCGCTCCTGCCATCAGAGCGGGCGGCGGCCATCAGTAAGACGGCCCTCAAGTCGCCCGCAGGCGCCAAGTGAACAGCATTCCGTCGTTCGTCCCGGTCAACGCGGGGCCAGCGCCAACGGCAGCGCCAACGGCAGCGCCGACGGCTGATGCCTTCAGCGATGCGGTGAACGGCGGAACCTCGTCGAGCGCGTTCGCGGGAGCGCTGGATCGCGCCACGCGCGTTCGCGAGAGCCACGACCTTGACGCAGCGAGCGCCGAGAAGGCTGAGAAGAAGCGCCGCGAGAAGGAAGACGCGGAGCGTCCGACCGCTGACGGTTCCGGCGCAACCGGAGAGACAAGCTCCGGCACGAGCGCCCTGCGTGCCTTGCTGGCCCGCGCCTCACTGGAGTCATCGGGCGCCACCACGCGTGTCGATGCACAGCTTACCGATCGTGCCGCGCGTGAAGCAGCCGGCAGTGATCCCTCGACCGTCTTTCGCGACCCTGCCCTCTTACAGCCGGAGTTCCGGAGCAAGGTGGAGCGGGTCGTGCAGCGCATGAAGGGGGAAACGGGCGCCGATGTCTCGATCCGAGAAACCTGGCGGAGTCAGACGCGCCAGAATGCACTCTACGATCAGGGACGCTCCACGAGCGGCCCCGTTGTGACCTGGACGCAGAACTCCCGTCATTCCTCTGGATTGGCCGCAGACCTCGTGGTGTCTGGCGGCAGCTCCAGCCAATACGCGGCACTCCAGCAGATTGCGAACGAAGAAGGACTGCGGACGCTAGGCGCGAAGGATCCGGGTCATGTCGAACTGAACCTTGGCGCCCTCCAGCAACAGACCGGTGCCTCGGTCCTCGGCGCCGAGATCAGCCTCGCGACGCCGGGACAGCAGGGGGCGCTCGCGCAGGGGGCACAGGGCGCGCAACTGGCTCAGGTTGCGGCGGTGGCACAAGTCGCGCAGGTCGCAGAAGTTGCGCAGGTCGCCGGCGTCGCTGCTCCCGGCGTTTCTACTCCAGGGGGCGCTGCTCCACGTGGCGCGTCAAAGTCTGACGCCACGGCGGCAGCAACTGGCGCCGGGGCGTCCGTGCAGTCGGCCAAGTCGTCGCGCTCGTCTCGCTCGTCCTCAGAGTCACGGGACGACAGCGGGAGTAACGGGAACAGTGGCAATGGGGCTCGGACGCCGCAGGCGATTGCGCTCTCGAACCTTGGAAGCCCGGTGAACACAGGTGGTGTGAGCGCGCCGCGTTTCGTGGCGCCGCTGCCCAGCGATGCCGCCGCCCGTGTGGATCGCGTCTTGGCGCTGCAGGATGCCCGGGCCGCACAACCGATGAATCAAATGTTGCTCCGCGTCGACAACGGCGCTGGTGGCGAGGACCGGATTCGCATTGGAACGATGGGCGCGCGCGTTGGCGCGACGATCGACCTCGCGGATCCCGTACTCGCGGCCCAGATCGGCCTCCGGGCTTCCGAGCTCGGCAAGACGCTGGCCGCGCGTGGACTCTCCATGGATGCCCTCCGTGTGCGCGGCAACAGCGGACCTGCTTCGACTTCCAACGATCTCCTTAACGCGCTGATCGCCAATGGCGACCTCGCGCCGACTCCTTCACGTCGTCGCACCGGCGACACCACCGGACATCAGCCATGACCGTTCCTTCGATCGGCAGCACCGCGGCGGCCAGCGGCGCGACAACGAGCAGCGCCACATCCAAAGGCATGCTGGGCAAGGACGACTTTATGAAGTTGCTCGTTGCCCAAATGCAGCACCAGGATCCCATGAACCCGAGCGACAGCTCTCAGATGGCGGCGCAGTTGGCACAGTTCTCGTCGCTCGAGCAGCTCACCAACATCTCGCAGCAGATGGCCTCGCAGGCGGCCGACAGCGCGACGCTCGTGAATACCGTCAACAACTCGTCGGCCATCGGGCTGCTCGGCAAAACTGTCTCCGTACTCGACGACACCGTTCAGGTGGGTGGCACCTCGCCAACGCGTACCGCCTCGACAACCGTCGGCGCGGGCGGCGGTGACTTCACCGTTCGCCTCGAAGACGCAAACGGCTTCACGGTTGCGACCAACCATATGGGGCGTGTCTCCGGCGGACAGCAGAACGTGTCGCTCGATTCGCTCACCAGCGGACTCCCCGAGGGCAACTACAAGGTGGTGTTCGACGTGACCAATGGCGTCGGGAGCACGCGGACCATTGCGCACCCGACCTCGACGGTCGCAGCGCATGTCGACGGCATCGGCTTTGGCACGAATGGTGCAGTAGTGACGAGCGGCTCCAAGAAGTACACGATCGGGCAGGTTCTGTCCGTCAACGCGACCAACTAATCCGCACCGAGGATTCTCATGCTGAACTCGCTCAACACTGGACTCGCGGGACTGAAGAACCACCAGTCCATGATGGATATGATCGGTAATAACATTGCTAACGTGAACACGCTGGCATTCAAGTCTGGCCGCATGACCTTCAAGGAAGGCTTCGCGGACATGCTGCAGGGCGCAACGTCGCCGACCGCCGGTCAGGGTGGCTCGAATCCGATGCAGCTTGGTCTTGGCTCCACCATCGGCGCGATCGACACATCGTTCACGCAGGGCAACTTTCAGTCGACCGGACGCAATACGGATCTCGCGATCACTGGCAGTGCCATGTTCGTGACCCGCACGGGCAATCAGCAGATGTACACGCGGTCCGGCAACTTCCAGGTCGACGGCAACGGCACGCTCATCGCGCCGCCGACAGGTGCAGTGGTTCAAGGGCGCCTCGCCGCAAACGGCATCTTGGGCACGAGCATCGGCGACATCGTCCTCCCGTTCGGGCAGAAGACGGCCGCACACGCGACGACCGCCATGAAGCTCTCCGGCAATCTCGACGCGTCGGCCCCGATTTTTGACACGAGCTCGTACCAGGGGAGCGCCACAGGGTTCAACGCCACCACCGGCGCAAATCCTGCGAACTCCAAGTCGTGGAGTGAGTCATCGCTCACCGTGTACGACTCGCTCGGCAATAAGTACGACGTTCGCGTGAACATGTGGAAGTCGGGGACGTCCGAGTGGACGTGGGCCGTCGACCCGCAGAGCCTCGTCGATGCAAAGGTCCCGGCGGACTCCATCTCCGGTGGCGGCGTCCTCAGCTTTGGCCCCGATGGTATGCTGACCGCGCCGAGCCCGGGCACCATCAACTTCGCACCCCCGGGCGCAAAGCCCGTCATCATCAATGTGGATCCGGGCAGCGGCGTGAACGGTCTCACCGATATCGCCTCCCCCACCACCGCCGTGCTGCGCGATCAGGATGGGTACACGTCCGGACTGCTGCAAGACTTCACGATCGACCGCACCGGTGTGATCTCGGGCTCGTTCAGCAACGGTCAGACGCTGACCCTTGCGCAGATTTCGCTCGCCGATTTCAACAACCCCGACGGACTCATTCGCGCCGGCGACAACATGTACAAGGCGTCGGCCAACTCCGGCAGCCCGGTCGTTGGATTCGCGAGCGAAGGAAGCCCCTCCTCCATCACGAGCGGCGCACTCGAACTGTCGAACGTTGATCTCGCGAGTGAGTTCACGCAGATGATTGTCGCCCAGCGTGGATTCCAGGCCAACAGCAAGGTCATCACGACCTCTGACGAGATGCTGCAGGAAATCATGCTCCTCAAGCGCTAAACGCGGCGCTGGGATGAACGCCGCTCTCCACCGAGGGCGGCGTTCGCTATTCGAGGATCTCGAAGGCGGCAGAAGTTGCCGCCCAACAAAAACATGCGCAGAAGGTCGAGTCCACCTCCGCCGAAATAATGACATAAGATTAAGTAATACATACACTTACGTGACCGTAAAGGCCGTGCGCTTCATCTGGCACGGCCTTTGCTATTCATAGCACCAGAAAGACACCCGTTTACTTCTGCCCCGACTATGACAGTCCCGAACGACGCCACGGAAGGCACTGAGCAGCCCGCAACGAAGCCCGGCATGATGCCCATCATCGGAGCAGCGCTCGTTGGGATCCTTGTCGGCGCAGCTGCCGGGAGTTTTGTCATCGGACCGAAGGTCGCGTCCTCCATGCACATCGGCACCATGACCGCGGCCGATTCCGCCAAACTCGCCGACGCTGAAGCGTCCGCCGGAAAAGAAGGAAAAGGTGGAAAGGAAGGCGCGACCAACGTGCACATGATCGAAAACCTGGTCTTGAACCCCGCCGGCTCCAATGGCGCGCGATTCCTGCTGGTTTCGGTTGGCCTCACCATGAACTCCATCGGCGCGGCCACTCGCGTCAAAGAACAAGATGCCGAAGTGCGCGACATCGTCCTCCGCGTGCTCGGCAGCCGCTCGATCAATGACCTCTCGGAGGTCGGCAATCGCGAGCGGCTCAAGCAGGACATCCTCGTCGCGGTCGACTCGCTGTTCAAGGGTCACTCGGTGAAGAGCGTCTACTTTCCGCAGTTCGTGCTCCAGTGACCGCCCCCGTGTCGAGCCCTTCGGACGCTGCTGGAGAGGCGCAAGGCGCCCCGCCGGAGAGCGCCCCGCCGGAGAGCGCCCCGTCGGGAAGCGCGCCGAGCGGCCCAAGCACAAAGCCCAGCAAGGGGGCGAAGCCCGCCAACATTCATGCGTACGACTTCAACCGTCCGTATCGCATTTCGACGGACCGTCTGCGCACGCTCGAGGCGATCTTTGAGCGCCTCTGCAAGTCGCTCGAAGCGTGGCTGATCGGCCGTGTCCGCAAGCAGGTCGAGTTCCGCCTGCTCAGCGTGGAGCAGAAGTCGTTCGGCGAGTTTACGCAGACGTTGCCGGTCCCGTGCGCGGCTTTTGGATTTGAGATTACCAATGCGGGTGGCCAGAAGGGGGTCATCAACTCCGGCGACCTGTTCTCGTTTTTTGTGGTGGATCGGCTGTTCGGCGGCGCCGGTAAATCGTCGAATCTCTCGCGTATGCTGACCGTCATCGAACGCATGACGGTCAAGCTGGTGGTCGAGCGTATCGGCACCCTGCTCTCCGAGATTTGGATGGACTACGTCCCGCTCGAGATTGAAATCACGTCGTTCGAATCGGTGCCAGAGATGGTGCAGGCCGGGAGTCGTCAGGATCCCGTGCTCGTGGCAAACATTGAGTTCTATGCGGACGGCGAAAGCGCCCTCATTCCGATCTGCCTGCCGTTCGGCGTACTCGACTCGTTCTTCTCGTCCATCGAGCAGCAGCGTGTGAAGCCGATGACCGGCAGCGAAGACGAGCGCCGCGTCACGCGCGAGCGCGCCGAAGGCACGCTGCGCAGCACCAACGTGGATGTGTCCGCTCGCTTGCCGCGGTTCACGCTTCCCTTCCGCACGATTCTGGGCTTGCCGGTCGGCGGTGTGTTGGCGACGCCGATTAGCGCCGACACGCCCATGGAACTCTGGATTGGCGATGAGCCGCGCTACCGCGGCGTTCCGGGCCGCTCTGGCACGAAACTCGCACTACGAATCACCGAAGACGTCGACGCTCCGTCGCGCTAAACTCGTCACTCCGACGCCCCTATGTCCGATCTTACGCAGACGCCAGAATACGAAGAGCTCGCTCCCAGCACCTCGATCACCGGTGAAGTGCCTCTGTCCATGATGCTCGACCTCTCGCTGCCGGTCTCGATTGAACTGGGCCGCACCAAGATGACCGTCCAAGAAATTCTGAACCTGGGCCGCGGCTCGGTGGTGCAGCTCGACCGTCTGGCTGGTGAGCCGATTGACGTGTACGTGGGCGACCGTCGTTTCGCCGAGGGCGAGGTCGTGGTAATGAACGAGTATTTCGGGATCCGCATCACGCGGCTCCTCGGCGCGTCGGCGTTGGCCGACGTCGCGGCATAGTACGACCGAGCGACCGAGGCCATGACTGTTTCGTCGTTTATCGGCGTCCTGGGGACGCTGGGGTTGGTACTCGGGTTGCTCCTCGTCACGCTCCGTCTGCTCAAGCGGCTGTCGGTCACGACGGCAACAGGGCTCGCCCCGCTCCCGCTCCGTGTTGAACAGCGGCTAGCCGTTGGGCCTCGTCAAGGAATCGCGATCGTCCGTATTGGAACGCGCGTGGTCGCCGTGTCCACAGGGGAAGGCGGCGTCCGTCGCATCGCCGATGTCACGGATGACGCCGAGGCGCTCAACCCGACCACGGAAACCGACGGTTCTGAGCCGATCAACACGATGGGCGCCGGAGATCCCACCGCCTCCACTGGCTTCGGCAATATCCTCCGCACGGCCATCAAGCGCTCGCTGCCGCTCGTGTTCGCACTCGCCTGCGCGCTCCCCTCCATGGGCGCTCAGGCCACCAAGGCCCCAGCAACGGCGCCAGCAACGGCGCCGGCAACGGCGCCGGCAACGGCCCCGGCAACGGCCCCGGCAAAGGCGGCGGCCAAAGCTGCAGCGAAGACCGCAACCAAGGCCCCTGCCGGCAAGGGAACCGCCAAGCCTGCGACGCCTGTTGCGCAAACGCCCGTGCAGCCGACGGCCGGCCGCGCCGACACCATGATCACCAAGCTCGCCCCAAAAATCGACCTGCGCGTCGGCGGCGACAACGCCTCCGGACTCCGCCTGTCGGGTACGGTCGGTGTGATCGTGCTGATGGGGCTGCTCACCTTACTCCCCACGCTGATCCTCATGATGACGGGCTTCACCCGCATCATGATTGTACTGAGCTTCCTCAAGCAGGCGATCGGCGCCCAAAGCGCACCGCCCACACAGCTCGTCGCAGGACTCGCGATGTTGCTCACGGGGTTCGTCATGGCACCGACGCTCACCGAGGTGAACAAGACCGCGCTCGAACCGTGGATGGATGGCAAGATCGAACAGGCACAGATGCTCAGCGAGGGCGTGAAGCCCTTTCGTGCGTTTATGCTCCGCCAAGTGCGCTCCGCAGATTTGGCGACCTACATGAAGATCAGCCGTCAGGCGCCAGTCGCAACCGTCCAGGACGTGCCGCTGATCGTCCTGACGTCGGCGTTCGTCACGAGTGAGCTCCGGACCTCCTTTCAGATTGGATTCGCACTCTTCCTGCCGTTTATCGTCATCGACATTGTCGTCGCCGCCGTGCTGATGTCGATGGGTATGATGATGGTGCCGCCGGCCATGATTGCCCTGCCCTTCAAGCTGTTGCTCTTTGTGCTCGTGGACGGGTGGTCGCTGGTGATTCAGGGCCTCGTGCAGAGCTTCAACTAATGAACGACGCCGCCATCGTTGATCTCGCGCGAAACGCGCTGTTCATGGCCGTGACGCTCGCAGCGCCCATGTTGCTCGTCGCGCTCGTCGTGGGATTGTTGATCTCGATTGTGCAGGCCGTGACCCAGATTCAAGAACAGACACTCGCCTTCGTTCCAAAGTTGCTGGCGGTGGCCATGGTCTTTCTGATCGGGCTGCCGTGGATGATTCAGATGGCCGGCAAGTACACCACGGAACTGCTCCGCTCGATCCCGGCGCTGGCACGCTAATGGTCGCGGCCGCGTTCGACCCCTTCGCCCCAGGATCGGCGGAGACACTGGCACTCTTCGGTGCGCGCGTCGGCGGCATGATGCTGATCGCGCCGTCGTTCTCCTCGACCCTGGTCTCGCGCCAAGCGCGCGTTGCACTGATGGTCGTGCTGACGGTCCTGCTGCAGCCGGCCGCGCTGGCCTCGGTCCACGGCGTCCCCGCCATGACCGCAACCGCCTTCCTCTCCGAAACACTCATCGGATTCGCGATCGGGTTCGGCGCTGCACTGTTTATTGGTGCAGCCGAGACCGCCGGCGACGTGATGTCCATTCAGATCGGACTCAGCGGTGCCGCGATCCTCGATCCCACCGATCATTCCCAGCTTCCGGTGCTCGGCGCGTTCATCCGCGTGCTCGTGCTGACGCTGATGCTGACCTTTGACCTGCACAACACACTTCTCTCGGCACTCGCCGACAGCACCATCGCGCTCCCGGTGGGCGTGCCGCTCGCCCTGGAATCCGGCGCGAAGGCGCTGCTCATGGAAGGTGGCGCCATGTTTGCCATCGGCGTGCGACTGGCCGCGCCGGTGATTGCCTGCGTGATGCTCGCCAACGTCGCAATCGCGGTTCTCGGACGTGCGGCGCCCCAGCTCAACATCCTGACGGTCGCCTTCCCTATTCAGATCACCGTGGGGCTTCTCGCGCTATTCGCCTCGCTGCCAGCTATCGCTCGCTTCGTCAGCGGCTGGAATGGGATCTACGATTCCATGCTCGGCGACGTGGTGCGAGGGCTCACCCTCGTGCACCGGTAGACTCGGCATCCCGCGATGGCTGACGGCGCCGACTCCGAAGCAGAAAAAACAGAAGCCCCAACACCGCGAAAAGCCCAAGAAGCGGCCGACGAAGGGCGATTTCCGCGATCACCTGAACTCAGCGTCGCCGTCGCCCTGCTCGGCGCCGCCGCAACGGTGAGCGCCGTCATGCCGTCAATCTCGACGCGCCTCATGGCGATGTT
>Ga0214919_10006602_pt1 | contig 15886 bp, 11 predicted proteins | sample LL1503_MetaG_FD_177994 | JGI IMG/M metagenome (GOLD analysis project Ga0214919, IMG submission 177994) | Freshwater microbial communities from Lake Lanier, Atlanta, Georgia, United States - LL-1503 | ecosystem: Environmental > Aquatic > Freshwater > Lake | place: USA: Georgia | collected... | reverse complement strand
GCCGTATCACCCGCGACTACCGGGTCGAAATCCTGGCCCACCTGGTTCCTTCGCCCGACGACTCGGCAGCGCCAGACCGTCAGCGGCTGGCGCTATGGTCGCGCCGTGACGCGCTGGCGCTGGCGCGCGATTGCGGCATTGCGACGCCGCAGGCATTCGGCACGCCCACTGCTGAAAACCTGGCGGCCGCCGAGTCGGCGCTGGCGGCGGCGATCGCGGCCGGGCGCTTCGTCGACCAGGCGGCTGCCATCAGCGACGCCTTGTGGGCCGGCGACCAGCGGGCGCTGGCGGCGTACGCCTGCGCGCCCGGTGCGGCACACGCTGCCAAGCAAAGCGGCGCTGCGCGGCGCAAGCGGCTCGGCCACTATCTTGGCGCGACCTTCTACTACTGCGGCGAGTGGTACTGGGGGGTCGACCGGCTGCATTACCTGGAGCAGCGCCTGCGCGCGCAGGGGCTTTGCCGCGATCCGGCGCAAGCGCCCATAGCGCCGGCGCGCGAGATCGCGCTGGCACCGCGGCGCCAGGCGGACCGCGCGCCCGCCCCGACGCCCTGCGTGCTGCATTTTTTCTTTTCCTTTCGCAGCCCCTACAGCTATCTGGCGCTGCCGCGGGTGCGCCAACTGGCGGCGCATTACGGGGCGCGGTTGGAACTTCGCTTCGTGCTGCCGATGGTGATGCGCGGGCTGGCGGTTCCGCGCGAGAAGACGCTCTACATCCTGGCCGACGCGGCGCGCGAGGCGCAGCGTGCCGGAATGCGTTTTGGGTATCTGGTGGATCCGCTGGGCGCTCCGGTGGAGCGCGGCTATGCCTTGCTGCACCGCGCCATGGCGGCGGGCCGGGGAGTGGAAATGGCGCAGTCCTTCCTGCAGGGCGTGTGGGCGGACGGCATCGACGCCGGAACCGACTCCGGGCTGCTGCGCATCGCCGGGCGCGCCGGACTCGACGCGGCTTTTGTGCAAGCGGCCTTGGCCGACGCGTCCTGGCGAGCGCTCGCCGAGGCCAACCGCGTCGCGCTGCTGGCGATGGACCTGTGGGGCGTTCCGTCATTCCGGATCGACGACCGGCCGGGCCATTGGGGGCAGGACCGGCTGTGGCTGCTGGAGCGCGATCTCATCGCCGCCGAAGCGGCGCACGAATCGCGCGACAATAGAGGTTTTCACCTCCCATGATCCAATCCATGCGTTCCCGCAAGGCGGCGATGCCTTTCATCATGCTGACGGTGCTGATCGACATGATGGCGATTGGCGTCATCATTCCGGTGCTGCCCGCGCTGGTTGCCTCGTTCAGCGAGTCGCAGTCCGACCAGGCCTACTGGTACGGGGTGGTCGCCTTCAGCTTCGGCATTGCCACCTTCGTCGCTTCGCCGGTGCTCGGCGCGCTGTCAGACCACTACGGCCGCCGGCCGGTGCTGCTGCTGGGCTTTTTCGGTCTGGGTCTGAGCTTTTTCGGCACCGCGCTGGCGAGCTCCTTGACGGCGCTGATTGCGATGCGCGTCGTCGGTGGCGCAATGCAGGCCAACGCATCGATCGCCAACGCCTATGTCGCCGACATCACGGCGCCCGAGCAGCGCGCCAAGCGCTTTGGCATGCTCGGCGCCATGATGGGCGTGGGCTTCATCTTCGGCCCGGTGGTCGGCGGCCTGCTCGGCGCGATCGAACTGCACCTGCCCTTCTATGTGGCCGGGGCGCTGGCAACGCTCAACCTGGTCTACGGTTACCTCGTCCTGCCAGAGTCCTTGCCGGTGGAGCGGCGCAAGCGCTTTGACTGGCGCGCTGCGAACCCGGTCAGCTCGCTGTCCAAACTGGCGCAGCTGCGCGGCGTCGGGCCGCTGGTGGGCGTGGTGGCCTTCAGTGGACTCGCGCAGTTCGTTCTGTATACCTGCTGGGTGCTGTACGGCAGTTTCAAGTTCGGCTGGGGCCCGCGCGAGAACGGCTGGTCGCTGGCGATGGTCGGCGTGGTCTCGCTCATCGTGCAGGGCTTTCTGGTCGGTCGCATGCTCAAGCTCTTCAGCCCCCAGCGGCTGGCGGTGGTCGGACTGGTTTCGTCGGCGCTGGCTTATGCGCTGTGGGGCGCCGCGACCGAGGGCTGGATGATGTTCGCCGTCACCGCGCTGAACATCTTCGGGGTGATCGTTCCCACCACGGTGCAAAGCATGATCTCCTCGGCTGCCGATTCCCGCAGCCAGGGCCAGACCATGGGCGCCGTCACCTCGCTCAACAGCCTGATGGCGGTGATCGCCCCGATGTTCGGGGCCCCGCTGCTGGCGATGGTGTCGCACCTGCCGCGCGGAGACTGGCGCATCGGCGCGCCCTTCTTCTTCTGCGCTGCGCTGCAGACCGCGGCGCTGTACCTGGCCTTCCTGCATTTTCGCCGCCAGCGCGTACGCACCGGAGAGCCGGTGCCGGCACCGTAGCCAACCCAGGGAATCCGGCGCCCTCGGACTACTCCGTCGTAACCGACTGTTTTCGTTAAGGGGTCACTTTGGACGAAGCTTTCGACCATCGTGGATCTTTTTTTTGGGCTGTCACTGAGGTGACCTGTTTACCCTTCTTAATCTTGTGTCCCTCTTTCTTATTAGCTTGGCTTTTCCATTGAATTCCATCCCCAACAATAGGTAACTGGAACTGAATAGAGAGCTCGTATTGGTTCTTTTTCTCGTCATATTTCACCTTAATTACTTGACGGTAATGCTCAGGGTAAACACCTATGGCACCGGTTGACTAAATAACCGCTAATCAGGCGACTTTTAATAGGAGGCATTTAATGCAACGCTACGAAGCGAATCTACCTAGCGTTGGGCTGGTAAGTTTTATGAAATCGCCGATCTGCGAAGATTTTTCGAAGATCGATGCCGACGTGGCGATACTTGGAGTTCCCTACGATGCCGGAATCGGCTTTCGGCCCGGCACCCGGTTCGGACCGCGCGATATCCGGAATTACTCGCTTCGCTACAGCGGGTGGGGATCGTGGAAGCAATCGGGCTACTGGGACATCAACACCAAGAAGCGGATGCTCCAGGAGACGCGCATCGTCGACTGCGGCGACGTCGACGTCGCTTACTACGATATCGAGCGCAACATGCGGCTGATCACGCAGAGCGTAGCCGCTATACTCGATCGCAATGCGCTGCCGGTGATTCTGGGCGGCGATCACTCGGTGACATTCCCTATCGTCAGCGCGTTTGAGCGCTTCGGTCCCGTCGATATTGTCCACATTGATGCGCATCTCGACTGGATCGATCACGTCGACGGCATCAAGTTCGCGAACGGCAGTCCGTTCCGCCGCATCAGCGAGTTGCCGTTCGTGCGCCACATGACGCATCTGGGCATCCGCTGCCTGCGCTCGCGTGAAGGTGACTACAACGACGCGACGAAATTCGGCGCGCAGATCTTCACGCGGCAGATGATTCGCGACATGGGCGCCAAAGCGGTGGTCGAGCAGATGCCCAAGATGAACAACATCTATGTGTCGATCGATATCGACGGGCTCTGCCCGTCCATTGCCCCCGGCACGGGTTCGCCGACTGTCGATGGATTGCTTTACCACGAAGTACGCGCGCTGCTGCAGGGTGTCGCCACCAAGGGCCGCGTAGTCGGATTCGATGTGGTCGAAGTCAACCCAATGCTCGATCATCACGGACAGACGTCGTTGCTGACGACAACGATGATCGCCGAGTTTCTTGGCGCAATCTTCGACCAACCGCGGTAAAAACGGCGGAATGTCGATGCGCCTTTTGCAATTGTCCGATTGAACGTTATGAACTGGAGTGAAGTATGCGACCAATGACTGGCTTTGTGTTTGCACTGGCTGCGGCCTGGGTTGCGTGTGCCGCACCGGCGATGGCCGCGGGCACGCTGAAACTCGCCGTGGGTTCCAACCTAAACACGCTCGATCCGGCGAAGACCAAGATCGGCGAAGAGTACATCGTCAATTTCCTGGTGTTCAGCGGGTTGACCGAAATCGGTCGCGACGGGCGAGTCAAGCCCGACCTCGCGGAACGCTGGACGGTCAGCGACGACCTCAAGACGTGGACTTTTTTCTTGCGAAAGGGCGTCAAGTTCCATCACGGCCGCGAGTTCGACGCGCAGGACGTCCTTGCCACCGTCGCGCGCATCCAGGACAAGGCGACCGGTTCGGTGACGCGCGTGAATTTCGAACTGATCGATAAGATGGAAGCACTCGACGCCAACACGGTGCGTTTCACGCTGAAGGCTCCGTATGCCGGGCTGGCGGATATTTTCAGCGACCGGCAGGCCCGGATCGTGCCGCGCGACAAGCTCGATACGCTCGCACGCGCGCCGTCGGGCACGGGGCCATTCAAACTGAAGTCGTTCACCCCTGGCGATAGAGTCGAGATGGAAAAGAATCCGGACTACTACGTCAAGGGTATACCGCAACTCGACAATGTGATCATGCGGATCATGCCAGAAAGCGCCGCGCAGTCGGCGGCGATTGAGACCGGCGAAGTTGACTTGGTGTGGAACCTGCCGCTCGAATCGATCGATCAGTTCAAGAAGAATCCGAACCTGGTGATCGATTCGGTCCCGACGTCGACATGGGACGGCATCATCATGAACGGCGCACACAAGCCGCTCGACAATCCGCGCGTGCGGCGAGCGATGTCGATGGCCATCGACAAGCCGGCGATGGTAGAGCTGGCGTTGTTCGGTCACGGGACGCCAACGCACACGATGATTCCCCCCGGACATCCGTACTACAACAATGACATCAAGACTGGCAAGCCGGACATCGCCGCGGCGAAGAAGCTGTTGGCGGACGCCGGCTTTCCCAATGGATTCGACATCACGATCTATACGCCGCTCGGTAGACCCACGCGCGAGCGTATAGGGCTCGCAGTGCGGGAAATGCTGAAACCGCTCAACATCAAGGTCGATATCCAGCGCGTTCCGTGGGACAAGTTCATTAACGAGATCGAAGGCAAGCAAGCCTTCTATGTCGACGGCTTTTACAGCCGGCCGACGATCGATTCGTCGATCTATCCGTGGTACCACAGCAATGGATCATGGAACACCACGCTATGGAACTACAAGAATGCGGACATGGACCGAATTCTGGAAGCTGCGCGCGCCGCGCGTACCGAACCGGAGCAAAAGGCTTTGTACCTGAAGTTCCAGGCGCTGGCGCTCGAAGACCCGCCAGGTGTCGTTCCGTATGTGATCAATCATGTCAACGCGTACCGAAAAAATGTGAAGGGATTCCAGTCGAGCCCGATGATGTGGCTCGATCTGCGGCAGGTGTCTATCCAATAGGCGGGCGTTTCAACGGACGCCACAGGTAAATCAATTTGGAGCTCTACGTTGCAAAGCGGATCGCGACGATAGCCGTCATCCTGGTCATCATCTCCGGGCTGATATTTGGCATCACGCAGGCTATGCCCGGAAATGTCGCGCGGATGATCGCCGGGCAGTTCGCGACGCCCGACGTGATCGCTGCGATCCAGATCAAGCTAGGCCTCAACGATCCGTTGCTTACGCAGTACTGGCGCTGGGCGAGCGGCATGCTGTCGGGTAATCTGGGGCAATCGCTCATCATGGAGCGGCCGATCGGCCCGATGCTCCGCGATGCGCTGGCCAATTCGGCGCTGCTCGCAGCGATATCGATCGTGCTGGTCACGGTCGTCGGTGTGGGTCTCGGCATCGTTGCGGCAATCAAGCACAATTCAACGCTCGATCACGGCATTTCGGTGTTCACGTTCCTCGGCATTTCGGTACCCGAGTTTTTCTGGGGGATCGTGCTGATCCTGGTGTTCGCCGGTTACCTCCACTGGCTGCCCTCGGGCGGCGCGGGGAATCTTTCCGCCGGCTGGGCGGCGTGGGCATCGCATCTGGTGCTTCCAGCGGCGACGTTGACGTTCTCGCTCATCGCCCACGTGTCGCGGATGACGCGTTCGAGCATGCTGGAGACGCTGCGCAGTCCTTACGTATTGTTTGCGCGCGCCAAGGGTCTGCCCGAGCGCGTCGTGCTGTTCCGCCATGCGCTGCGCAATGCGCTGCTGCCGACCATCACCGTGCTCGCCATCGATGTGGGTCTGCTGATCGGTGGCATCGTCGTCGTCGAGACCGTCTTCTCCTATCCGGGACTCGGGCGGCTGCTGATATTTGCCATCGAACGCCACGACCTACCGCTAATCCAGGCCAGCATCCTCGTCATCGCAGCGATTTATTGCTTCGCCAACCTGGTCGCCGATCTTCTCTACGCATACTTCAATCCAAAGATCCGTTATGGCGGAACTTAGAGCTGAAGCCAATTGGGTGCCGGCATCGCCGGTATCCCGACGACAGCGCCTACCCACGACCTTGATCTGCGGCGCGACGATCGTTCTCATCGTGATTGCGCTGGCCATCGCCGCGCCGTGGATCGCGCCGTATCCGTACGACGAAATGCAGATCATGACCAGGCTCAAACCCCCGAGCTTCGCGCACTGGTTCGGCACCGACGACTTCGGCCGCGACGTGCTAAGCCGGACGCTGATCGGTGCCCGGCTGTCGTTGCTGATGGGACTCGGCGCGACAGCATTCTGCCTGGCGATCGGTGTCCCGCTCGGGCTTTATGCCGGCTATCAGCGTGGCCGCATAGAAGAGTTCCTGATGCGCAGCATGGATGTGCTGATGTCGTTCCCGCCCATCCTGCTCGGCCTGCTCGTGCTATCCGTCACGACGCCCGTGTTGTGGAAGACCATACTCGCCGTCGGAATCGTCTACGTTCCGGCGATCGTCCGCCTCACGCGCAGTGTGACGCTCGAACTCGCGCAGGAAGAATTCGTGCTCGCCGCCAGGGCGCGCGGCGACGGGCCTGCTTACATCCTCGCGCGGGAGATCCTGCCGAATGCGTGGCCGCCTATCGCGGTCGAGGCCAGCCTGCGCGTCACCTTCGCGATTCTTCTCGGCGCCGCGCTCAGTTTTCTGGGCATGGGCGCGCAGCCGCCAAGTTCCGACTGGGGTCTGATGATCAGCGAGGCGCGCGCGTTCGTCGAGCGCGCACCGTGGATCGCACTGGCGCCAGGGATCGCGATGTGCGTGACCGTCATCGGCGTCAATCTGCTGGGCGACGGACTGCGCGAGGTCCTCGATCCGCGGATGCGTGGCGGGAAAGGATCGTGAGCGTAGGCTACCCCGCGCGGCCCGCGGCCCTCGACGTAGCTGGACTGACGGTGAGCTACGCGACCCGCGGTGGCCGCGTGCGAGCGCTGCGCGAGGTCGGTTTTTCGATCAAGGCTGGCGAGACGCTGGCGCTGGTCGGCGAGTCGGGCTCCGGCAAAAGCACGGTGTCGCTGACGGTAATGGGATTGCTCGGACCCGAGGCAACGATCCACAGCGGGGACATTCTGTTCAACGGCAATGACCTTCGGCAAATGACGTTCGCGCAGCAGCGGGCGTTGCGCGGCGATCGAATCAGCATCGTCTTCCAGGACCCGTTCAATTCGCTCAACCCCGGGCTGCCGATCGGATTGCAGGTCGCCGAGCCGCTGATCTTCCACCGTGGAATGTCTGAGGCGGCCGCACTCGACAAAGCCATCGATGCACTCGCCGAAGTGGGCCTGCCGCATCCGCGCGAACTCGCCCGCGCGTATCCGCACCAGTTGAGCGGCGGGATGCAGCAGCGGGCGCTTATCGCCACTGCGCTGATTTGCGATCCCGAGCTGATCATCCTCGATGAGCCGACGACCGCGCTAGATGTAACCGTGGAGGCGCAGATCCTCGATCTGCTCGACGACCTGCGCCGTCGGCGCGGCCTGTCGATGCTGTTCATCACCCACAACCTCGGCCTCGTCAACCGCATCTGCGATACGGTGTGCGTGCTCTACGCGGGCAGTGTCATCGAATACGGTCCGGCCGCGGGCGTGTTGGCCGCGCCTGCGCATCCGTATACCAAGGGTCTGCTGACCTCGATGCCGCGGCTCGATCCTGCGCATCGCCGCGCGCGGCTGATCCCGATCGCGGGCAAGTTTCCCGATCTAACCCATCTGCCTGACGGGTGCGTCTTTCATCCGCGCTGCGCGCATGTCGAGGCGGCGTGCCGCGAGAACACGCAGATTCTGGCACCATTGGCGGCCGGTCATGCGGTCCGCTGCTGGAAGTCTGTCGCGATTAGCGCGGTGCAACCGGCGAGTGCCTCGTCGCAACGGACGGCAGCGCCGCGCGTTTCGGCGCAACACGGCGAGTTGCTGCTCGAAGTCAAAGCCCTGCGCAAGGTTTATCCGCTCAGTACGCGACTGGCGCGCACGCGACTCGCCGTCCCGGGCACTCGTACCAGTATCCCGTGGTTTCGCATCGAGCGCCCCGATTTGCACGCGGTCGACGGGGTCTCACTGTCGATCGGATCCGGCGAGACGCTTGGCCTAGTTGGCGAAAGCGGCTGCGGCAAATCTACACTCGGCCGGTGTGTCGTCAGGCTGCTCGAACCTTCGGGCGGGTCCATCAATTTCGGCGGGCGCGACGTCAGCCGCGAAGACAACAAGCAATTGCGATCCTTTCGCGGCCTGGCGCAGATCGTGTTTCAGAATCCGCTCTCGTCGCTCAATCCGCGCAAGACGGTGGGCGCGGCGATCGACCGCTCGCTGGCGAACTTTTCCGGCCTCTCGGCCGAACATGCGCTGGCGCGCCGCACTGAGATACTTGAGCAGGTCGGCCTTGCCGGCAGCTACGCGGACCGCTACCCCCATCAACTGAGCGGCGGCGAACGGCAGCGCGTATGTATCGCGCGCGCCATCGCCACGGGACCGAAGTTCATCGTCTGCGATGAGCCGGTGTCCGCGCTGGATGTGTCGGTGCAGGCCACCGTGCTGAACCTGCTCGCGGATTTGCGCGACCAGCTCGGACTGTCGTATCTGTTCATTTCGCACGACCTGTCGGTGGTGGCGCACATCGCCGATCGCATCGCCGTGATGTATGCAGGGACTATCTGCGAGGAGGGTCCGACCGATGCCATCCTCGCACCGCCTTATCACCCGTACACCGAGACGCTGCTCTCGGCGATTCCATCGCCCGATCCGGGTGTTGCGCGCACCGTCCGGATTCGCCCGCGCATCGACGTGTCGGTCGCCACAGGGCCGGCGCGCGGCTGCGTCTATGAGAATCGATGCCCGCGCACGCTGGGGAAGGTCTGCGCGGAGATATCGCCGCCTATCGTGGAGCCCACGCCGGGGCACAGGATTGCGTGCCACATTCCGCTCGCCGAACTCAACGCCATGCCATCGGTGCTGCCGATCCGTATTTCGAGTGGGCCGGATTCGCCCTCAGCAGCGCTGGTCGAATGAGAGTCCTGGGTCCGACGAATCTCAGTGGTCATCGCTCTGCTCATCGTCGGCCCGGCGCTGCGTTGGGCCGACTTCTGACAACACATCCGATCGACTCAGATGACGCAAACAAGGCGAGCATGACCGCCCACCAAACGGAGATTTGACCGCATGGAATCAAGCAAGTTAGAAATCCCGGCCAACTATGTAACCGGCATTCTCGGCGCATCGGGCGGTTACGACGAAGGGCATCTGGTCGCGGCCGACGACAGCCGGCGTTTTTGCGGCGTTGCGACGTTCCTCAAGGCGCCACTGCTCAAAGATGTGGCCGAGCCGACGGTAGGCTTCGTCGGCATTCCGTTCGATGGCGGCAGTTCGCGCACCGGCGGTTCGCAATTCGGACCGCGCGGCGTGCGTGAGGCGAGTTTTCGCGTGAGCGGCTACAACTCGGAGCTCGACGTTCGGCCTTATGACATTCATAACCTCGCCGATTGCGGTGACATACTGGTGTCGCCATTTTCGATCACCGACACGTATCGGTCGATCGAACGCGGAGTGAAGTCGCTGCTCGACCGCGGCATCGTTCCGGTCTCGATCGGCGGCGATCACTCGGTCACGCTACCGTTGCTGCGCGCGATACATGCCAAACACGGACAGCTCGCACTGGTGCATTTCGATGCGCATTGCGATGTGTCCGATACCCAGTTCGGTTCGCCGTACCATTACGGCAGCGTGTTTCGCCGCGCGGTTGAGGAGAAGCTAATCCATGGCGACAAGACGGTGCAGATCGGCATTCGCAAGCACTATCACAAGGGCGAGATCGAGTTCGTCCGCTCGAATGGGTTCGAACTCATCACGGCGCGGCACCTGAAGGAAATGGGCGCGGACATCAGGAGCAAGGTAGCGGCCCGGCTCGAACGGCTCAAAGGCCACAAGGTCTACGTGACGTATGACATCGATTTCGTGGACGCCGCATCGGCGCCGGGCGTTGGCAGTCCCGAGCATTTCGGACCCAACAGTTTCGAGGCGGTCGAAGCGCTGCGTGCCATCCAAGTGCTCGCCGCCGATATCGTCGGCTTCGACCTGGTCGAGGTATCGCCGATACATGACGTGGCCAATCTGACGACGTATCTCGGCGCCCAGATGCTGTTCGAAATGGTGTCGATCCTGCCGCCGACAAAGAAACGCTGATCGCATTTCGCCGCTCACAATAAATTTATTTACCATCTAATAAAGGATCTCTTCATCATGTCTACGCCTCTCACCATTGCACCCAAACACGGCCACAAGACTTTTCTTTTTTCGACGCTGGCCAAAGACCTCGACAAACTTGACGCGCACTTTGCGTTTCTAGGCCTGCCCTTTGGCTCGCCTTATACGATTGAAGAAGTCACCAACGACCAGACGCGCGCGCCGACCGCCGTTCGGCAGGCGAGTGACCGGATTTCGCGCAATCTAGAACGCTTCGACTTCGATGTCGGAGGCCCGATTTTCGATGGCCGAGACATCAGGCTCGTCGACTGCGGCGACGTTCCCGGCGACGCGCGGGATCTCGCCGGCCACTACCGGCGCGCAGAGCAGGTGGTACGCAAGATCCTCAAGGCGAATGCTATTCCACTGTCGGTCGGCGGCGATCACGGCGTGCCGATCCCGGTGCTCCGCGCATTCGAGGGACGCGGCCCGATCACCTTGGTGCATATCGATGCGCACCTCGATTGGCGCGATGACGTCAACGGTGTCCCCGACGGCTATTCGAGTCCCATCCGGCGCGCATCGGAGATGGAACATATCGGCGAAATTTTCCAGATAGGCATCCGCTCGCAGGGCAGCGCGCGGCCCGAAGAGGTCAAGGCGGCGCTCGCCTATGGCGCGAAAATCATCACGGCGTATGAACTGCACGATGTGGGCATGGACGCGATCCTCTCCCGCATTCCGGATGGCGGCCAGTATTACCTGACGATCGATGCCGACGGGATGGACCCGTCGGTGATGCCCGCAGTCGCCGCGCCGGCGCCCGGTGGCGTTACGTTCCACCAGGCGCGCAAACTGATACACGGGCTGGTGAAGAAAGGGCGCGTGGTCGGAATGGACATCGTCGAAATCACGCCGAGCACCGATGTAAACCGCATTTCCAGCATCACCGCCGGCCGGCTTTTCGTCAACCTGATGGGCGCCGCGGTCAGGGCCAATTATTTCGATACCGCAACGCCACAGGTGAAGCGCAAATCGGCCCGGCGGCCGACCGATACCGCGGACATTGGAATGTAACCCGTCTCGCCACGGAGACGTGGAAATCAGTGTTGCAGCCGCATTTTTTTGATCACCGAGAGATGGATCGCGGACAATCTAAAAGGATCACATTGCAATGACTCACATTCTCCACCGACAGCTTCGCGGCACGTTTCCGCTCGCGGTAAGCGGCCGCGGAATCTATGTCACCGACTCGACGGGCAAGGAATACATCGATGCCTCGGGCGGCGCCGCTGTCTCGTGTCTCGGCCATGGCCATCCGGACGTGCAGCAGGCGATGCACGCGCAGATCGACAAGCTGGCTTACGCGCACACGCGATTTTTTTCCACTTCGGTCGCCGAGGAGCTGGCCGATCATCTGATAGGGCATGCGCCGGCCGGCATGTCGCATGTATATCTGGTTTCGGGTGGATCGGAGGCGGTCGAGGCCGCGCTCAAGCTAGCGCGGCAATACTTCGTCGAGATCGGCCAGCCCCAGCGCCGTCACTTCATCGGGCGCAAGCAGAGTTATCACGGCAACACTTTGGGCGCACTGGCCGTCGGCGGCAATGAATGGCGGCGCCGGCAGTTCGCGCCGCTGCTGATCGATGTGACGCACGTGTCGCCGTGTTACGAATATCGCGACCGCCGCGCCGACGAATCGTCCGAAGCCTATGGTGCGCGGCTGGCGGCGGAACTGGAGGAAACGATAGCCCGGCTGGGTCCGGACAACATCATCGCGTTCGTCGCCGAAACAATTGGCGGCGCGACCGGCGGTTGCTTGCCGCCGGTGCTGGGTTACTTCCGCCGCATCCGCGAGATTTGCAACCGTCACGGCATCCTGCTCATCGCCGATGAAGTGATGTGCGGCATGGGCCGCACCGGCACCCTGCATGCGGTCGAGCAGGAAGGCATCGTCCCCGATCTGATGGCGATTGCGAAAGGACTCGGCGGCGGTTACCAGCCGATTGGCGGCGTACTGGTGCACGAACGCATCATCGCCGCGCTGGAGAAGGGCAGCGGGTTCTTCCATCACGGCCATACGTACCTTGGCCACCCGGTCGCCTGCGCGGCAGCACTCGCGGTGCAGAAAGTGATCCAGCGCGACCACCTGGTCGATGCGGTGAAGGTGCTCGGCGCGCGTCTGGCGGCGCAGTTGCACGCGCGCTTAGACATCCATCCACATGTCGGCGACATCCGCGGCCGCGGACTGTTCATGGCGATCGAACTGGTCGAGGACAAGGCATCGAAGCGTCCGTTCGATCCTGCGCTGCGCCTGCATGCGCGGATACTGACGGAAGCACTGGCGCGAGGGCTGGTCGTCTATCCGATGGGCGGAACAGTGGACGGCAAGAGTGGCGACCACGTACTGCTCGCGCCGCCGTTCGTGTCCACGCCGGAAGAGATCGACGAGATCGTGCGCCGGCTCGGCGCCGCGGTGGACGCCGCGCTCGGTACGATGCCGGCGAAGGAGCAGGCGATCGCTTGATCACTTTGACATCTGCCTCATGAGCTCGTGTCTGTACCCAACTCACTCCACAGTGACACTCTTGGCCAAGTTCCTCGGTTTGTCCACGTCGGTGCCGCGGGCGCAGGCGGTGTGGTAGGCCAGCAGCTGCAAGGGAACCACGTGCAGCAGCGGCGACAGCGCGCCGTAATGTTCGGGCATGCGGATCACGTGGATGCCCGGCGCGCTGTCGATGCGGGTGTCGGCGTCGGCCAGCACATAGAGCACGCCGCCGCGCGCGCGCACCTCGTGCAGGTTGCTCTTTAGCTTTTCCAGCAGCGCGTCGTTGGGCGCGACGGTCACGACCGGCATCGCGCTGGTGACCAGTGCCAGCGGCCCGTGCTTGAGCTCTCCGGCCGGGTAGGCCTCGGCATGGATATAGCTGATCTCCTTGAGCTTGAGCGCGCCTTCGAGCGCGATCGGGTAATGCAGGCCGCGGCCCAGAAACAGCGCGTTTTCCATTTGTGCAAAGTCCTGCGCCCAGGCGATCACCTGCGGCTCGAGGGCGAGCACCGCTTGCAGCGCAGCGGGCAAATGGCGCATCGCCTTGAGGTGCGCGTCCTCCTGCTCCTGCGCGAGCCGGCCCTTGCTCTTGGCCAGCGCGAGCGTGAGCAGGAACAGGCCGGCGAGCTGCGCCGTGAAGGCTTTGGTCGACGCGACGCCGATCTCGACACCGGCGCGCGTGATATAGGCCAGCGCACACTCACGCACCATCGCGCTGGTGGCGACGTTGCAGACGGTCAGCGTGTGCTGCATTCCCAGGCTCTGGGCATGGCGCAGCGCGGCCAGTGTGTCGGCGGTCTCGCCCGACTGGGTAATGGTGACGACCAGCGTGCGCGGGTTGGGAACCGATTCGCGATAACGGTATTCGCTGGCCACCTCGACCTGGGTCGGGATGCGTGCGATGCCCTCAAGCCAGTACTTCGCGGTGCAGCCGCTGTAGTAGCTGGTGCCGCAGGCCAGTATCAGGACCGAGTCGATGTCGGCGAACACCTCATTCGCGCGCGCGGACGCGCCGTCAAACAGCTCGGGAACGATAGCGACCACGCCCTCCAGCGTGTCGCCGATAGCGCGCGGCTGCTCGAAAATCTCTTTTTGCATGTAGTGCCGGTAAGGCCCGAGTTCGGCGGCACCGCTGAAGGCCTGCACCGTCTTCAGCGGGCGCTGCGCGGGCGCTGCCGCCTTGCCGGTCCGGTCAAACAACCAGTACTTGCCGAGCTGGATGTCGACCAGATCGCCCTCTTCCAGGTACACGATTTGGTCGGTCACGCCGGCCAGCGCCATGGCGTCGCTGGCCAGAAAATGTTCCTGCGCGTCCTGGCCCACGCCCAGTATCAGCGGCGAGCCGGCGCGTGCGCCGATCAGGCGCTGCGGCTCGTCCTTACAGAACACCGCGATGGCGTAGGCGCCCCGCAGCTGGCCGGCTGCCTGCTGGACGGCTTCGAACAGGTCGCCGTCGTACAGGCTATCGACCAAATGCGCGAGCACCTCGGTATCGGTCTGGCTCTCAAACAGATAGCCGCGGCGCTGCAGCATGGCGCGCAATTCGTCGTGGTTTTCGATGATGCCGTTGTGCACCAGCGCGATGCGCCCGACGCGCGCGCCGGTCGCATCGCCCGGTCCGTGGCTGAAATGCGGGTGGGCGTTGTGCACCGCAGGCGCGCCGTGCGTCGCCCAGCGGGTATGGGCGATGCCGCTGGTTCCGCTCAGGCCGGTGCGCTGCACCTGCTCGCTCAATTCGGCCACCCGCGCCGTGCTGCGCGCGCGCTGCAATCCCCCCTGGTGCACCGCAATGCCGCAGGAGTCGTAGCCCCGGTATTCAAGGCGTTGCAGGCCCTGCACCAGAACAGGAACAATATTGCGCGTCGATACCGCGCCGACAATCCCACACATGCGAACTCCAATAGTGATGCGGCCAATGCTAGCCGAACATAGAGAAATATAAGTCCAATAATGCAGACATTTGTCTTCTTTATTTCATGTTTTTATTGTGACTAATTTAAATTTCATTTAATATCAAAAAATGGAACAAATAGAATTGGATGGAGTGGATATCCGCCTGCTCGACCTGTTGCAGCAGGATGCGTCCCTGAGCAACCAGGCACTGGCCGAGCGGGCGGGCACGTCCCCGCCGACCTGTTTGCGCCGGGTCAAGCGCCTGCGCGAGGCGGGCCTGATCGAGCGCGAGATCGCCATCCTCGCGGCCGACAAGTTGGCGCCCTTGCTAGGCCACGGTCTGTGCGCGATCGTGGAGATCACACTCGATCGCCAGGGCGCAGAACTGCTGGCGGACTTTGAAAAACGGGCAGTGGCCGAGCCCGCGGTGCAGCAGTGCTACCGGGTGTCGCCCGGACCCGATTTCGTGCTGGTGCTGCAGGTGCGCGACATGCCCGCCTATCTGGAGCTCGTGCAAGGGCTTTTCAACAGCGACGCCAATGTGCGCAACGTGAAGGCCTTTTTCAGCGTCAAACGCAGCAAGTTTGGGGTGCGAATCGCTATGGCGCCGCGCCTTGGGCCAGCGGCAGCGTCAGACTGACGGCGCAGCCCTGGCCCACAGCGGCTGTGGCGCTGATGGCGCCGCCGTGGCGCTCGACGATGGCACGCGCCATCGCCAGCCCCAGACCAAGGCCCGGGTAGTCGCGTGCGCGGTGCAGGCGTTGAAAGACCCCAAACAACTTGCCGCCCCAACGCGGGTCAAAGCCCGCCCCGTTGTCGGCGATGCGCAGCCCACACATGCCATTCGCCTCGCGCGTCCAGTCCACCGTGATCGCCGCAGTGGTCTGATGGCGGCTGAATTTCAGCGCGTTGTCGAGCAGCGCCGTCAGCAAGCGCATCAGCAGGACCGCGTCACCGCGAACGACCGGCAGATCGGGCGCGACATGCCATGCAAGCGG